>Ga0315279_10002211_pt1 | contig 29988 bp, 35 predicted proteins | sample YL17G06_20_MG_FD_203694 | JGI IMG/M metagenome (GOLD analysis project Ga0315279, IMG submission 203694) | Sediment microbial communities from Yellowstone Lake, YNP, Wyoming, USA - YL17G06_20 | ecosystem: Environmental > Aquatic > Freshwater > Lake > Sediment | place: USA: Wyoming | collected...
CATGGGTTGGGCATCCCCACCACGGCGACCATCATGTACGGCCACTGCGAGAGCATCGCCGATCGGGTCCGGCACCTGGCCATCCTTCGCTCCATTCAGGATGATACCGGGGGGTTCACGGAGTTCGTGCCCCTCTCCTTCATCCACATGGAGACCCCCCTCTACAGGAAGGGCCTCGCGAGGGCAGGGGCGACGGGGAGGGAGGATATCCTCATGATCGCGGTCTCGCGCCTCTTCCTTGACAACATCCTCCACATCCAGTCGTCGTGGGTGAAGCTCGGGAGGAAGCTCGCCCAGCTCGGCCTCATCGCCGGGGCAGATGACCTGGGGGGGACCATGTTCGAGGAGTCCATCTCCCGGGGAGCCGGGGCGAAGGATACCGAGTACCTGGACCCCGTGGAGATGGAGAGGATGGCTGAGGATCTGGGGAGGAATCTCAGGCAGAGGACGACCCTCTACGATCTCGTCTGACCCTAATCCTGCGGGCGCATGAGCCGCACGATCTTCTGCCCGATCCGTTCGGCGGCCTGGACTGCGCTCCTGTCCTCGAGAACCTCGCCGGCAAGGTATCCCTTCCCGAGGACCTGGCCGAGATACGAGAACTCGTGGGAACTGAAGAACCCCTCCATGGTCTGGAGGGCCCTCTTCCCTCCCTTATCGGCGCAGACGGCGACCCCGACCGCCCTCCTTCCCGCGAGGCGCCTGTCGTGGTACAGGGAGTACGTCCGGTCGATGAAGTTCTTTGTCTGCCCGTTCACATCGTAGTAATAAGTGGGTGACCCCAGGATCAGGACCTCGCAGGCAAGGACCTTATTCATGATCCTCTGCCAGTCGTCGTTCTGGATGATGCAGGACCGTTCTTCCTTGCAGTTCTCGCATCCGAGACATGGTTTGATCACCTTGTCGGCCAGGGTGATATATTCGGTCTTGATCCCGGATGCCTTCACCTGGTCAAGGATAAGCCGGACGAGCCGGGCGGTGTTCCCGTCCTTGCGCATGGACCCGGAGATTCCCACCACTTGCATAAACCCTTCCTCACCTTACTCCTTCTTGAGGGTTGTGATCAGCGGGAGTGAGACCAAGGGAGGCCATGGCTTCAATCACCTCCCCACGGGGATCCGAGGGGCGGTAAAAGAGGTGGCTCCCGCAGGAGCAGTCGCTCGACCCGAAGGAGGGGACGGCCCCGCCCCGAAGCGACCTCGCAAGAGCGCATTCCAGGTCCGCTTCGGATGGGCCGCATACCACGTGCCGGAGGGTGAAGGAGGGTGAGAGGAGGAGGTGGTCCACGTGCCACCTGGGCGGCCGGTCCCTGGAGAGGGCGAGGCGCCGGTGCCGGCTCACCCGGGCGAACCCGCCCGGGCCTCTCGCAGACCCGACATAGATATGCCAGCCTCTCCTGAAGCGGATCTCCCCGAGGCTCCCGACCGTGAGGGAGCATGGACGGTTCCTGAAGACGAGGGCGTAGACGCCCCTATCCATGGATCTCCCCGATAACCTTCAGTGCGGCGGCGATGTGCCGGCTCCCCCCCTCCCGCACCGGATCGCCGTGGCCCGCATAGACCCCCCGGACGGCGTATCCCGAGAGCCTCCGGAGGGAGGCCTTGAGGGCCGGGAGGTTGCCCCCCGGCAGGTCATACCTCCCGAATGACCCGTGGGTGAAGACGGTATCACCCGAGATGAGAACCTCTTCCCCTTCATGGTACAGGCAGATGGACCCGGGGGTGTGGCCGGGCGTGTGGATCACGAGGAGATCCGCCACCCGTTCCCCGTCGTCGAGGAGCCGGTCTACGGAGACGGGGGCTGCCTTCTCGCCGAAGAGCATGGCGGACGAGAGGAGATCATTTCCCAGGTTCAGCCCGTCAAGCCGGTGGATGGAGACCCTCCCGCCGGTCATGGCCCGGATCTCCGTGATATGGGCGGTGTGATCATGGTGGCAGTGGGTGAGGACGATCTCCTCGATCCTGTCACGGTAGGGGGCCACCTGCATGGGAAGGACGCCGCAGTCCACGAGAACGCTGCCCACGAGGTATGAGTTAGCCCAGAATCCACTGCCCGGGATCCACGTGACAGGCATGTAAAGTAATAAGTTCGCGGCACTACATGTGTGTTATGCATTCCCTCCCTGCCGCATGCCGGAACGGGGCACCGGACCTGGTGGTCTCGGCTGCCAAGGAGGAGGGAATCTCCGCCGAACACCTGGCGAGGGATATCGCGAGGGGATGGGCGGTCATACCGGCCAACCCCCGGAGAGAGCACCGCATCTCGGCTATCGGTACAGGCTGCCGGGTGAAAGTGAACGTGAACATCGGCACCTCGGGGGTACGGTGCGACGGTGAACTGGAGCTGGAAAAGGCCCGGGCAGCCCTCGCGAACGGGGCTGACACCCTCATGGACCTCTCGACTGCCGGCGACCTGAAGGGTATCAGGGAGAGGATCCTCTCCCTGGACACCCCCGTAGGGACGGTGCCTGTCTATGAGGCGGTGAGAAGGGCGGGGAGCGCTGTGGACCTGGATGCAGACCTCCTCTTCTCGGTCATCCGGGAGCACTGCCGGCAGGGGGTGGACTTCCTCACCCTCCATACGGGGGTGAACCTCGCGGCCCTTGATGCCCTGCGGAAGGATCCGCGGATCATGGGAGTCGTCTCCCGGGGAGGGGTCTTCCACATCGCGAGGATGGTCCACACCGGCGAGGAGAACCCCCTCTTTGCCGAGTTCGACTACCTGATGGAGATCCTCCTTGAGGAAGGGGTGGTGGCAAGCCTGGGAGACGGGATGCGGCCCGGTTGCCACCATGATGCAGGCCGGCTCGCAAAGACGACGGAGTATCTCACGCTCGGATGGCAGGCAAAAAGAGCCCTCGACCTTGGGGTCCAGCGGATGATCGAGGGGCCGGGGCACATCCCCCTCGGCCAGGTGAGCCACAACATCCGGATGATCAAGGAGCTCACCGGGAACGCCCCCCTCTACCTCCTCGGCCCGCTCGTCACGGACATCGCCTCCGGCTACGACCACGTGGCCGCTGCCATCGGCGGGGCGGTGGCATGCATGGACGGGGCGGACTTCCTCTGCATGGTCTCCCCGAGTGAGCACCTGGCCCTTCCTAATGTAGAGGAGATCGTGGAAGGTACCCGGGTCTGCAGGATCGCCGCTCACATCGGCGACACCGTGAGGCAGACAGGCAAGGACTGGTCGGAACGGGAGCTCGCCATGGCCATAGCTCGGAAGGATCTCGACTGGGAGCGGCAGTTCCAGACGACCCTCTACGGGGATGTGGCGAGGCGGATCCACAGGAGGGACGGGGATATGGAGACCTGCTCCATGTGCGGGGACCTCTGCGCCGTGAAGATGGTGAAGGAACTGCTTCGGGGAGGGGAGAAGGAGAAATAACCCTTCCTCCATCAGAGAATTTCCTGCGTAACAGTCATCGATCTTCCTTTAGGACGAGAAATCCTGCATACACCGACATAATCGTACCTATGGGGAACACCACTCCGGCAGGGGGGAAACCGAAGGCGCCGCCCCCAGGAGCGTCATACGTAATGATACTATTTTCCAGAATAGTGGGATATGCTGAAAGGTATTCTCGCTGAATGCTCTCAGGGGCTTCAACCCCGCCGCTCGGGCATCCCCCGCGTTGCGATAGCTCCTCATGAGGATTTATAAAACGGATCTGAAATAAAAAAAGATCTGAATACTGTTATATCAAAAATTACTTCAATTTCAATATTCTTACGGCCAGGAGGGCCGCATTCTCCCCGCCGTCCACCGCCACGCAGGCCACCGGTACGCCCTTCGGCATCTGGGCGATGGAGAGGAGGGCATCAAAACCCCCGAGCTTTCCGCTCACAGGTACCCCGATCACCGGTTTATCGGTCTTCGAAGCGATGACGCCAGGGAGCCCGGCGGACATCCCTGCGACCGCGATGAAGATCTTCGCATTGCTCTTTTTGATGTACGCATCGAGTTTTTCCGGGTCCCGGTGGGCCGATATCACCTGGTGTTCATACGGGACCCTGTGCTCTTCGAGAACCCTGACCACTTTTTCGACGATGTGGGCATCGGAGGTTGAGCCGGAGATGATGGCGACGTCCACCCGGGGAGGCATCCAGAGCTTACTTATCTCTCTCCATACATATACTATGGCTGATCGCCATGGAGAATGAACCGCTCCTCATGATTCCGGGCCCGGTCCCGGTCCCGGAGAGAGTGCGGATGGCCATGCTCCGGCAGGCCATTAACCACCGCGGGGCCGAGTTCGGGTCGATTTATGCAGAGTGCGTCCGGGTGTTAAAGGGCCTCTTTCACACCGGAAACGAACTCTTCATCCTCTCGGGTTCAGGCACCGCCGCCATGGAGGCCGCCATCGGGAACTTCGGGAGGGACCGGAGGATCGCGTCCCTCGTGAACGGGAAGTTCGGGGAGCGGATGGGGAAGATCGGGCAGCGCTACGGCAACGTAACGGTCATCCAGTCCGACTGGGGAACTCCCCTCGATCTGGAGGGCCTGGAACGGGCTCTCGAGGAAGGGGCCGAGGTGGTGACCATGGTCCACAACGAGACCTCATCCGGTATCAAGAACCCGGCAGCGGCCGTCGGGGAGCTCACCAGGAAGCACGGGGCCCTCTTTGTCATGGACGGCATAACCTCCATCGGCGGCGACCTGGTGGACGTGGACGCCTGGGGGGTGGACGTCGCGTTCGTCGGCTCCCAGAAGTGCCTTGCAGCCCCGGCAGGCCTCTCCGCCATCTCGGTCTCGAAGAAGGCATGGGAGAGGCTCTCGGAGAAGAGGCCCTACTACCTGGACCTCGCCGCCTACCGGAAGAGCGCCGCGAACTCCCCCATGGAGACCCCGTACACCCCGGCGGTCCCCCTCTTCTTCGCCCTCCACGAGGCCCTCGCGATCGTCGAGGAGGAGGGGCTGGAGAACCGGATCGGTCGCCACCGAAAGCTCGCGGATGCGGTCCGGGCAGCGGTCGCGGCATGGGGCCTTCCCATGTTCCCGAGGCTCGATCCCCTCCACGAGTACTCGAATACGGTTACCGCAGTTGCCATCCCCGATGGGGTGAACGCGAAGGTCCTCAGGGCCACGGTGAAGGGGTTCGGGATCGAGATAGCCGGCGGGCAGGACCAGCTGAAGGGGAAGATCTTCAGGATCGGCCACATGGGAGCGGTCGGCGCCCCCGAGATCCTCGCCACCCTCCCGGCCGTGGAGTTCGCCCTCGGGAAGGCAGGGTGGAGAATCCATGAGAGCGGCGTCTCCGCCGCGTGCAGGGTGCTCGGATGAAGATCGGAGTGGCAGATACTACCTTTGCCCGGGTGGACATGGGCAAGTTCGCCATCAACGAACTGCGGAAACATGCGTCCATCTCCATCGAGCGTACCACGGTCCCGGGGATCAAGGACCTGCCGGTGGCCTGTAAGAAGCTCATCGAGGAGCGTGGCTGCGACCTGGTCATGGCCCTCGGTATGCCGGGAGCTGCGGAGAAGGACCGGGTGTGTGCCCACGAGGCCTCGCAGGGGCTCATCCTCGCCCAGCTGATGACGAACCGGCACATCATCGAGGTCTTTGTCCACGAGGACGAGGCAGAGGACGGGCGGAAGCTAGCCTGGCTTGCAGAGCAGAGGACAAGGGAGCATGCGGTGAACGCCGTGAAGATCCTCACGGCCCCGAAGGCTCTCGAGCGGGAGGCAGGGACCGGGCAGCGGCAGGGCTTCCCTGACGCCGGTCCGGCCAGGGAATGACGGAAAGGGTGGATTCATATGGCAAAGAGACGAGATCAGATGCGGGATACCATGGCAGTGAAGCTGGGATTCGTCGTGGGCGAGTTCAACCGCGACATCACCTACATGATGGAAGTCGAGGGGAGAGAGCATGCGAAGTTCCTGGGGGCCGAGGTGGCCGAGACCCTCTACGTGCCGGGAACCTTTGACGTCCCCTTCGCCGTGAAGAAGATGCTTGCGGCTGGACGGGTGGACGCGGTGGTGACCCTCGGGGCAGTCATCGAGGGCGCCACCCAGCATGACGAGGTCGTCATCCAGCATGCCGCCCGGAAGATCATGGACCTTGCCCTCGAGTTCGGAAAGCCGGTCACCCTCGGGATCTCGGGGCCCGGGATGACCCGGCTCGAGGCCCAGGAGCGGATCGACTACGCGAAGAGGGCCGTCGAGTCCGCGGTGAAGCTCGTCCAGCGATTGGGATGAAGGCCCTCTCAGAGAAGGTCTCGGGGATCGCCTCGTCGGCCACCCTGGACATCGCTGACCGTGCCAAGGAGATGGTCCGCCGGGGTATCGACGTCATCAGCCTCTCGATCGGCGAGCCTGACTTCGATACCCCTTCCCATATCCGGGAGGCATGCTGCGACTCCCTCCGCCGGGGTGACACCCACTATGCCCCGAGCCGGGGGATCCCCGAGCTCCTCCAGGCCATCGCCGGGAAGATTCAGGCCGAGAACGGCTTCTCCTGCTCCACGGAGCAGGTCATCGCGACGGTAGGTGCAAAGCATGCCATCGCCATGGCCATGGAGGCGTGCCTGAACCCCGGGGACGAGGTGATCCTCCTCGACCCGGCCTGGGTCTCGTACGAGCCCTGCGTCCAGCTGGCAGGGGGGCGGGTCGTCCACCACAGGATGAGCGAGAAGACCTTCCTGCCCGACGACAGCCTCCTGGACCGGATCACCGGCCGGACCAAGATGATCGTCGTGAACTCCCCGTCGAACCCGACGGGCTCCGTCTTTGATAAAAAAGCCCTCAAGCTCGTCGCCGACATCTGCACCGATTATGAGCTCCTGGCCATGTCGGACGAGATCTATGAGAAGCTCATCTACGGAAAGGAGCATATCTCCCTCGCGTCCATCGGCGATATGGCGGGGAGCACCATCACGATCAACGGCTTCTCCAAGGCCTATGCGATGACCGGCTGGCGGCTCGGCTACGCGGTCGCCCCTGTCGAAGTCATCCGTCAGATGACCAAGATCCAGCAGCACGGGGTCTCCCACCCGACCACCTTTGTCATGTGGGGCGGGGTCGCTGCGCTCACGGGGGACCAGGCCTGCGTCGGGGCGATGAGGAAGGAGTTCGAGAGCCGGAGGATGTTCCTCCTGGACGAGTTCTCGGAGCTGAAGGTCCGGGCCGCCCCTGCCGACGGGGCCTTCTATGCCTTCATCAATGCCCGGGGAGACGACGTGGATGTCGCCGAGTTCTGGCTGAACAAGGCCCGGGTGGCGGTGACCCCCGGCACCGCCTTCAATGCCCCGGGATGGATCCGGATCTCCTATGCCACGGCGACGCCCCGGCTCAGGGAGGCCATGAGCCGGATCAGATCCGTCTGGAACGAGGCACCGGACCGGAAACGGTAAGATCAGGCTCCTCCCAGTTCTCACAAATACATGGGATGAGCCGGCGGTTAGATCCGGATCACTCGACCATCCCAATTTTCGAATGAAGATTGCTTACTGAACCTGTCAAAGATTTCATTTTACTGCGGGGCTCTTGGGGGACTACCGCCCCCGCCGCGGGCATCCCCCGCCGTGTACTGGGATACTTGCAGGAAGGTTCCGGCGATTAGAAAACCGGACTCATTTCATGTCAGGCCCTATCCTAACTGAGGACGCCAAAGCGGCGGGGGCGAGTGAAACGAAGCCCCCAGGAGCGTCCGAATATCGGGACAAACCGAGGGACGTTTTCAAAAAATGAAATGGTTGCCCTCTCCTACTTCAAATACACCCTTCTCTCCGGGTACGCCATCCCGGGGCGTTTCCCGATGAAGGAGGCCGGCACCTCCTCGGCCATCTTCCTTGCAATATCCATCGGGATCCCGAGGGCGATCACCTCCCTCGGGAACCAGAGGTTCACGGATGCGTCCGTGGGGCCCAGGAAGACCGCGTTCCTGGGGGCTTTCTCCGCGAGGCCGGCGGGGTACGTGACGAAGCTTGCACAGGCAGCGCCCCACGGGGCGAGCACCGCCCCGAACACGTCGGCAGTCCCGAAGTGGGCGAGGGCGCAGAGGACCCGGGCAGGCTCTGCATGGGCAAAGAGGAGGAGAGATCTGGGTTCGTGCGCATCCGCGGGGTATTTCTCGGCCGGGCGGATGACAAGGTACTCCCAGATCGGCCGGATCTCCCCCACCGCGAGCCGGCTCGCGTCCACGAGATCGGGGTCGGCCTTCAGGTTGAGGGCCATCCCGCCGGCGATTCCCGGTGATCCCGTGGAGATGAAGTACCTTGATTCCTTGTTGGGCTCGCCGAACCCTGTATAGGCGATTCCAGACGGGCAGCAGCCCTCCAGGGCGCCGTGCCCGAGGTACAGGGGCGGGGTGTCGGGGTTGAACGCGGCGGCCACGATGGCTTTTGCGACACAGCGGTCGATGGATGGGGCCGGGACGGCACCCTTCGGGACGGTGTCCGAACCCGCGATGCAGAGGGGGCGGCTCGTAAGCCTTCCTGCTTCGGCGAGTCTTACCCCGATCTGGGGGATGGTGAGTGTCATGGCCAGTCTTCCTCAGTGGTGAATTGCGCCATGAGAGGATGAGGGTTTTGGATGAGATACCCGATAGAGGGAAGCTGATTGGGAAATGTTTACCCTGATACGGCCGGTTACAGAAGCTTCGTCTCTTCCGTCGGTTTTGGCACTTTCACGACAAGGACGCGGAATACTACCTTGCTCTCGTTGATCCACCGGTGCGGAATCCGTGCAGGGCTCTCCACGAGCATGTCTCTCCCGACGGCCTTCCGTTCGTCGCCGATCTCCACAATGCCCGTCCCCTCCAGCACATAGAAGAAGACATCCACGGGTGTGCTGTGCCTCTTCAGAGATTCACCGGGCTGGAGCGTGATGACGACTGCCATGGCGTGGGGCGAGTCGTAGATCTTCCGGGCATCCACATGGTGTGGGTTCGGGCCTGAAACAACCTTTGCTACTTCGATGATCTTCATGATCAGTTCACCTTCTCAAGAGGGATATACGGGATGAGGGACAGCAGCTCGGACCGAAGGGTACCCATTCCGATACGTTCCATGAACCGGGCTGTCCGTTCCTTCGGCTTTGCACGATTCCTGTAGTACTCGAGGAGGTGCTCTACGAGATCGAGGGCTTCCTCCCCGGAGAGGTTCTTTGCGATGATATCACCGATCCTGGGGCGGGTACCGCTGTTCCCGCCGAAGATGACCGTCCATCCCCTGCCGGTCCCCATGATCCCGATGTCCCGGGTATGGCTCTCGCCGCAGCAGCGCGGGCAACCGGAGATCCCCATCTTCAGCTTCGCAGGGTAGATCCTGTCCCTGAACCGTGCCTCGGCAGAAAGGGCGAGCCCGAGGGAGTCCTGGTTCCCGTACTTGCAGGTCTCAGTCCCCGGGCATGCCTGGACATAGTGGAGGCACGGGCCTCCTGTCCTGTCTGCGTCCGCCCCCAGATCCCTGAATACCTCGGGGAGCTTCTCCTCCGGTATCCCGAAGAGACCGATCCGCTGCCCCGAAGTTATCTTTACCAGGGGAACCCCGTGCTTCCGGGCGACCCCGGCTACCCGTTCGAGGTGATCCGGTGTGATGATCCCTGCGGCCGTCCTCGTGCTGATCCCGTATGTTTTTCCATCCCGCTGGAGGATAACACCATGCTCAGGTCCGTTCATGATCCTTCATCCTGTCCTGGCCTTTGATCTCCCCATCTTCGCCTTTCCCCGTTTGCTCTTTCCCTGGTCTTCTCTTTTACCACTCTTCTTTACCTCCCGCGCCCGGGCGATCAGCTGGCTGAACAACTGGCTCTGGACTGAGGTGATGAACGGGAGCGTGATGATCACCGCCATCCGGTCCCCGTCCAGGGTGTAGATGAGCATGGATTCCCTGTCATCGGCAAGGAGGATACACTCGAGCCGGAAGACAGCTCCCTCGCGGCTGATAGGCGCCGAGAAGACCTTCTCGAAGATATTCAGGCCAAAGAAGTTCCTGAGGGTCCCGGCTTCGTAGCTGGTGACACCTTCGCCCGGGGTGATCCCTGTAGCAAGCCCGCGGGGGAAGAGAATCTTCACGGTGCGGTCCTTGGCGATCCGGTTGATGGAGCCCAGGAACCCCTTCAGGGTCCCCGTGTCGAAGCAGAGGACAACAAGCACCCGTTCGACCCCGTCGACCACCATCTCCAGGTACCTCTTTATGGTCCAGTCGCTCCGGACGTACCATATCGGGGAGTAATTCTGCTGTGCATCCAGGGAGATACTCTCCAGCGCATTCATGCTCTCCAGCGCAGCCGTGTCAAGGTCTTTCTTCAGGTGGGAGATCACCATCTCCGGGCTGACTGCGCTGTATGCGAGCGGGCTTCCCTGCCGGACATCGATGAAGCCCCTCGCGGCAAGGGCGTTCAGGACATCGTAGACACGCGGGCGCGGGACCCCACTCACCTCGTGGATCCTCCGGGCATTTGCTTCGCCGAGGCCGACGAGGGCAACATAGATCTTCGCCTCGTACTCCTTGAGTCCCAGCTGGACGAGGTTCGCGGTCAGTGAATCCATTTGTTACTCTATAAGGGACAACAAAGTTAAATAGGTATCCATCCATGGATCCGGTATGATGCAAGCGGTCTCAGCAGATGCAAACATGCAGGTCGTTCGCCGGTTCTTCGAGGTTGGCCCGTCGAAAGGCGACCTCCAGGCGGCGGATGCGCTCCTCGCCCCCGAGTTCTCCCTCCACACGCCCCTGCCAACGCCTGGCCCAGGCATCGAGGCGATGAACAACGTGATCACTACCTGCCGGGCTGCGTTCCAAGGCCTTCACGTGACCATCGATGACATGATGGCAGATGGCGACCGGGTCGCCTGCCGCTTCACTGCCCGCGGGGTCCACAACGGCGAGTTCATGGGCTTCCCTCCGACAGGAAAGAGGATCGAGATGACCGGCATCGAGATCTTCCGTCTGCGTGACGGCAGAATAGCCGAGCTCTGGGGCGAGGCGAACCTCATGGGCCTCATGCAGCAGCTCGGTATATTACCCGGATCTCCCAAGGAATAAAACTAATGGCAGGCGATGAGAAGGAGGGATACTACTGCACGATCTGTGGGGGGATTCCCCGGACCAGATAAAGATCAAGAAGATTCCAGTCGACGGTAAGGAGACCGGTATCGACCGGCTGGAATGGATCCTCCAGGATGTTATCAGCCTGAATCTCACCGACGAAGAAAAGATAACCGACGAGATCGTGAAACGGGTCCGGCAGTTTAACTACATCCCCGGCAAAAAGATGACCAAGTACCGCGAGGCACTGCTGAGGGAGTACAGATTACTCATACCCAAGGAGAAAGCGGAGCAGAGATAATCCGGCAGAGCATTCAGCGCGGGCATTGTCAAGGATGATCTGCTCGCTAGTGAGTACCGGCAGCAAAGGTTGACTTTCCGGATTTTTTCGTAATTCCTGGATTACTGACTCAGGAGTTAGACGGCGAAAAAAAAGATTCAGGGATGAGAGACCTCTCACCCTTCCTTCTTCGCTTCAGCAGGCGGGGTGCCCGTGCTCTTCCTCTTCTGGTGCCAGCGGTAGACCGCGTAGGCGATGACTGCGAGGATGATCAGGGGGATGACAGAGAAGATAAAGATAATGATGGCAGAGATCATCCCGAAGAAGCCTGCAATACCCTCGTTGATGGCGGTGACGATGTTGTATCCTGTCTCACCACCCACGGGTTCGGGCTCCTGGAGGTTTACCGTGATGGTCGAGAGATCAATCTGGTTGGACAGGTACCTGAGCTGCCCTTCGATCTGGTTCAATGTCATCGTGACACGGTCGATCTCGACCTGGACCTTCAGGATATCTTCCACCTTGTCGGCCCTGGCCAGGATACGGTTGAAGCCATCGAGCTGGTTGTGGAGGGAGGCATTCTGGATGGTGAGGTCGATATACTGTGCAGTCACGTCGCTCCTCTGCTCGGAGCTGGAGAGGACCTTCCCCAGAGGCGAGAGGGCTGCCATGACGGCGTCGAACTTCTCAGCAGGAATCCGGATCATGACATACCCCGTCTTCCTGTCGTTCTGGGAGGTATAGACGCTGGAGGAGGAGAGGTAGCCCCCGTTCGAGACGGTGATGTCCTTGACCCGGTCGATAGCCGCGGGGACCTGGGGAACCTCGATGGTGACCTGGCCGGTCTTGATGATCTTGGTCTCTACTCCCTGGTCTGCGTTGCTGGTTACCGGTGCCTGGCCACTGGCAATCTTCTGTGCCGGGGTAAATGTTGGTGCCGGTACTGCCCCCCCGGTGTATGAGAGGCCCCCTGAGCCCCCCGAGACCGTTTCCATGGACGATTGCTGGGACTGGCCGAGGCTGAGGCACCCGGCGGCAATAATCGCGGCTGAGACGATGAGGACCGCTGCAACACTCTTCAAACGGAACATGGAGGAGAGTGAGCCCTTGGGAAATAAAGAATTTCTGTATATTACGAAATTTTTCGTAGCAATGGAAAATGGAAGAATGAGGCTGAAATGATCGGATCTTCCCCGGTTCCGACCCTGCAGCCTGTTCGGAATCCATACCTTTAAACGCTCTCCCCCCGGATTTGGTACTATGCGAAGGATCCCCCTATTCGTGATCCTTGTTGCCATTATCCTCGCTGCGGGGTGCACAAAAGAAGTGCCCCAGACAGGATCCCTGGAAGTCACCTCGGTACCGCGGCATGCAGAGGTTTTCCTTGACGGGACCCTTCGGGGGAGAACCCCCCTCGTCCTTGACAACCTCTCGGTAGGCTCCCACCTTCTGCAGCTCCGGTTATCGGGTTACGCAGAGTGGGTCGAGCTGGTCACCATAAATGCCGGCCAGAGGATGCAGATCTCGGCCGATTATCCGCCCATCCCGACACCTGCCCCTGAGACACCGACCGCCCTGCCGACCTACGAGACGACCCCGACCCTTACCATGAAACCCACGGATCTGCCCGAAACGCCTCTTTCCCCGGGTGCACTCTATATCACCTCCTTCCCCCAGGGAGCCACGATCTACCTTGACGAAAAGGGGTACGGGGTTACCCCGAACCTTATAAAGAACCTCACCCCGAAATCCTATGCGCTCCGGCTCTCTCTCGTAGGCTGGAAGGATTACAAGATCGTCCTCTCGGTGAGCCCGGGACTGACCACGACGGAAGCGGCGACTCTACGCCCCTAGTGCGTACCTGCCCCCATCCTGAAGTGAATGCATGGCCGGGAAGAGACGGGTCATCTTCATCTGCAGCCGGAACGCGGCACGATCCCAGATGGCAGAGGGGTTCCTCCGGTCCCTCTATGGTGACACCTACGACGCTGCGAGCGCCGGCCTCCGGGCCTTCAGGGTGAGCCGTACCGCCACCCGTGTCATGAAGGAGTCCGGGATCGATATCTCCGTCCACCGGTCAAAATCCATCGGAGAACTGGCAGGAACAAGGTTTGATCTCGTTGTCAGCCTCTGCGACGAGGCTGCATGCACCCCCCGATCCCTCCTTCCGCCCGGGGACGAATATATCCATAAGGAATTCCCTGACCCCGCGAACTTCCGGGGGGATGAGGAAGAGATCCTTGAAGCCTACCGGGATGTCCGTGACAGGATAGAGTCCTGGATCAGGGAGCAGTTCGGCCCGAAGGGCTCACCGGGGAAGACGGACATCCCGTCTCCCCCGGCCACTCCGGATCTCCAAAAGATGTAAAAGGTGAGACGGCCAAATCCTATGTGACCACCCATGGTGAGTTCAATTCTCCTCCTGTGCACCGATCCTGACGGTTTCTTCCGGCGTGACCCGAAGGAGTGGAGCAATCTGAAGATACCGGCCGCGATCGTGCTGGTCTCTGGGATCCTCAGCGCCGTCGCCGGATACCTCCTCGCCCAGGTTCTCTCGGGTATCTTTCCCGAGGGAATACAGGGGGTATCGAATCTTGCGCCGATAATGGGATTTGCTGCAGCCGCCGGGGGGCTCGTCTCGGTCTTCTTCATCTGGGCGGCTTACACTGTTGTCTTCTACGTCATTTCCATGATCTTCATGGGCAAAGGGACCTTCACCCGGACCCTCGCGGCGGTCGGCTACGGTTTCCTCCCCACGACGATAGGGGGCCTCATCGACCTGATCATCCTCTGGGCCTACCTTCCCGGTATCCGGGTGAGTCCCGTGAAGGATGTTATGGATATCCAATCGGCGACCACAGCCCTCACCCATTCCCCCCTCTTCCAGATCACGGGCCTTATCAGTACCATCTTTCTGCTCTGGAGCGCGAGCATCTGGATCTTCGGGCTCCGGTACAACAGGGAACTCACCCTCCGGAACGCAGCGATCTCCGTTGGACTTCCTGTTCTTGGATACATGGCCATCACGATCGTATCCATGGGTGTCTTCTCATGATGCGCAGGCTCACCCTCCCGGCAGTGGCCCTCCTCTTCCTCCTCCTCGTGGTTCCTGCCCTCGGCCTTGACATCGGCCCGCAGGTCGCCGTCTCCTCCTACCGGATCAATCCCCCCGTCCTCGTGAAGGGGGATACCGGGGTGGTCACGGTGAATGTCATGAACTCGGGCCCCGACAGCGTGTACATCAACTCCGCCCGCCTCTCGGGGGGGGCCCAGGTCTCGGTGATCCAGTCACCGGACCAGACCCAGGGCGGGATCGTCCCCGGGAGCGTCGTCACGTACGTCTACATGGTCAGGGCCGAGGCAGCTGACGGCGTGTACTACCTCAGGTACATCCTCGACTTCAGGGAAGGGGGGAGTTTCTCCTTCAATATCCCTGTGGAGGTGGAGTCCTCGACCCTGAAGCTCTCCATCCTGGAGACACCGGATCCCATCATCCAGGGGGTGAAGGGCGACTACCAGGTCATGATCGGGAACCCGAGGCCGAACGCGGTGAGCGCGGTGACGATCACGCCGGAAGGGGATGGCTTCCTCGTCACCCCGTCCGGGGTATTCCTGGGGACCCTCGAGCCCGATGCATCGTCGGTCGTGACCTTCAACGTGACCCCGCTGCGGCAGACCTTCATCAGGTTCCGGGCGACCTTCAAGAACGGGATCAACTCCCATACCGCCACGCTGACCCTCCCGCTCTCCACCGTCGAGAACCGGCTGGCGGCAGACACGGTCCTCACGAACATCCACGTGACCGCGGAGCAGGGGGCTATCCATATCTCCGGCGATGTCACCAACATCGGGCTCGAGACCGCCCGCTCGGTGACCGTCACAACGCAGGGCGAGGTGACGCCTGTCGATCCCTACAAGGTCTATGTCGTCGGGTCCCTCGAGCCGGACGATATCGCTTCCTTTGAGGTGACCTTCCGATCAAAGGCAACGGTCGGAGAGGTCCCGCTGCTCGTGACCTACAAGGACCGTGCAGGGAACATTATCACCTCGACCTCGAATGTCGAGATCAGCAGCCAGGCTCTCTCCGACCAGGGGAGCGAACCCTCGCGGTTCACGAACCTGCTCATCTGGATGTTCGTCATCCTGGTCGCGGCCGTCTTCATCTACTTCTGGCGGCGGGGTTGACACCTGTATTGACCGACACGTATCCCATCATCCGGCTGGATGATGTGACAAAGATCTACCCGATGCCGGCGGGGGATGTCCGCGCCCTCGACACCCTCTCCCTGGAGGTCATGCCGGGAGAGTTCATCGCCATCATGGGGCCGTCGGGCTCGGGGAAGTCCACCCTCCTCAACCTCATCGGGTGCCTGGATGTCCCGACCACGGGTGATGTCCATATCGCCGGCCTCTCGGTGAAGACCCTCTCGGACGACGAGCTCGCCAGCCTCCGGCGCGACAACATCGGGTTCGTCTTCCAGCAGTTCAACCTGATCCCCCTCTTCACCATCCTCGAGAACGTGGAGTTCCCCCTCATCCTCGCGAGGCGGGCCCCCGGGACCAGGGAGCGATGTTTCGAGGTCCTCGGGGCGGTCGGCCTCACCCCCGACCTCTACACCCACCGACCAGCCGAGCTCTCGGGTGGCCAGCAGCAGCGGGCCGCCATCGCCCGGGCCCTCGTGAACGACCCCGAGATCCTCCTCTGCGACGAGCCCACGGGGAACCTGGATTCGAAGACCGGTGACACCATCATGGCCCTTCTCGTGGATCTCAACCGGAAGGGGAAGACCATTCTCGTGGTCACCCATGACCCGCGGATAGCGGGCTATGCCGGGCGCACGATCCGGATGGTCGACGGGAGGGTCGCATGATACTCTTCGACTTTGCAAAAAGGAACATCAGGCTCCACTGGCTCCGCTCCCTCCTCGCCGTGGTGGGGATCATCATCGGGGTCACCGCCATCTCCTCGATGGGGATGCTCGGGAACAGCCTCGTACTCTCTATCTCGGACTCCCTCACATCCGTCGGGGACACCATCGTCGTCACTCCCCATATCAGCGCAGCGCCCGGCACCATCGCAGGAGGCGGGTCGAGCCTCAAGATTACTGAGCGCCAGGTCGAGGAGATACGCCGGGCGGCGGGGGCGAACACCGTTGTGCCGATCCATATGGGCGCCGAACGCATCACGGTCGGGAACGAGGCAAAGACAGCGGCCCTCTATGCCATGGACCCGGCTGATGTCCCCCTCCTCCTGGAGAAGGAGAGCGGCATCTATCTCCGGTACGGCACGGGCGCCATGGTGGGGAAGAAACTCGCAGAGGAGAACGACCTGAAGGTGGGGGAGTCCATGGGCATCGGTTCGGGAGAGGAACGGGTGAGGATCGTCGGGGTTCTCAAGGAACGGGGGATCGGCTTTGATCTCAACCCCGATTATGCCATCATCGTCCCCGATACCTGGTTCACCGCCCGCTACGGGGAGCGGGACTATGACCAGGTCATCATCAAGGTCAGGAAGCTGGAGGATATCGACGGGGTGAAAGCGGCCGTCGAGGACAAGCTCAACCGCAGGGAGCAGGTCGTGAACGTCCTCGATACCCGGAAGGTACTCAAGACCATCGTCGATGCCTTCAACCAGATCTCGACCTTCACCACGGCGATCGGGGGCATCTCCCTCGTTGTTGCCGGCATCTCCATCCTGAACGTGATGCTCATGTCGGTGACCGAGCGGACAAAGGAGATCGGGATCATCCGTTCCCTCGGGGCGAAGCGGGGCGAGGTGATGAGGATCTTCCTCTCCGAGGCCCTCATCCTCGGGCTCCTGGGGAGCGCCATCGGGGGGGTCCTCTCCCTTGCGGGAGGGTACCTGGCCCTCAATGTCATGCTCCAGTCCTCGAAGTACCTCTTTGCGGCGAGCACCCTCGTCTACATCCTCTACGGGGTGGCCTTCGGCATCGGGGTCTCCCTCCTCTCGGGGATCTACCCGGCCTGGAAGGCCGCGATGATGAACCCCATCGAGGCGCTGCGCTTCGAGTGAGATCCCCCTCTCTTTAATGTCCTTTTCTATACATTATATGACATGATAATACCACAATGTATATATTAACCCTGGGCCAACCTGATGGGTATGCAAACCAAGTTCCAGCTTGACGAGGATATGATCCCGAAGCGGTGGTACAACATCCAGGCCGACCTGCCATCCCCGATGGATCCCTACTACAGCCCGCAGACAAAAAAACCGGTGACCCCCGACGAGCTCCATCAGATCTTCCCGATGGCCCTCATCGGGCAGGAGGTCTCGCAGGACCGGTACATCGATATCCCGGATGAGGTCCGGGAGATCTTCCGGCTCTGGAGGCCGAGCCCCCTCTTCCGGGCGCACCGGCTTGAGGAGCATCTGAAGACCCCGGCGAAGATCTACTACAAGTACGAGGGGGTCTCCCCGCCGGGGAGCCACAAGCCCAACACGGCGGTGCCCCAGGCGTACTACAACATGAAGGAGGGGATCAAGCGGATCGCAACAGAGACGGGCGCCGGGCAGTGGGGATCGGCCCTTGCCTTTGCCACCTGCCTCTTCAACATGAAGTGCACGGTCTACATGGTCCGGTCCAGCTTCTACGAGAAGCCCTACCGGAAGTCCATGATGCAGGCATGGGGGGCGGAGTGTATCCCGAGCCCCTCGGAGCGGACCCAGTCGGGAAAGGCGATGCTCGCAAAGGACCCGGAGACCCCTGGGTCCCTGGGCATCGCCATCTCTGAGGCGGTGGAGGATGCCGCCACCCATAAGGACACCAACTACTCCCTTGGATCGGTGCTGAACCATGTCTGCATGCACCAGACGGTCATCGGCCTTGAGGCCATGGAGCAGTTCAAGCAGGCCGGGGATGAGCCGGACATCCTGATCGGCTGCGTTGGGGGCGGGTCGAACTTTTCGGGTATCTCATTCCCGTACCTGGGCGAGAAGCTCAAGGGGAAGCGGCCGGGTCTGAGAGCTATTGCCGTGGAGCCCTCCTCCTGCCCCACCCTCACGAAGGGGGTTTATGCCTACGACTATGGGGACACGGCCGGGATCGGTCCCATCGCAAAGATGTACACCCTGGGCCACGACTTCGTCCCTCCCGCCATTCACGCCGGCGGGCTCAGGTACCACGGCGACTCCCCCATCCTCTCACGGCTTGTCCATGAGGGGGTGATGGAGGCGGTGGCTGTCCACCAGACCGAGGTCTTCCAGGCGGCCGTCACCTTTGCCCGGACCGAGGGCATCATCATGGCGCCGGAGACTGCCCATGCGGCGAAGACGGTCATCGACGAGGCCCTCAGGTGCCGGAAGTCCGGGGAGGAGAAGGTCATCCTCTTTAACCTCTCGGGGCACGGGAACCTCGACCTCTCCGCATACGATGCCTACTTCGAGGGGAAGCTCTCGGACTTCGAGTACCCGGACAGCAAGATCAGGGAATCCCTCACCACCCTCCCGAAGCTGGGGTAACCCCCCTTCCCTTCCTCTTCTCCCTATTTCGGGACAAAGGGTTAATTCCCTCTCCCCACCACATTCTTTCAATGCTCCTCCGGTACACAGGCTGCCTCCTCGGGGCCGCCATCGGGGATGCCATGGGCATGCCGGGTGAGGGGACCCCCGCAGACCTCTGGCGGGCGGAGTGCTCCTTCCGCCGTCCCTACCGGGGACACCCGAACGATGCCCTCTCCCCCGGGCAGTATACCGACGATACCCAGCTCATGCTCCTCACGGCCGAGCTCCTGGCAGGGCGGGCCTTCTCGCTGGAAAGCTACGCCGAGCGACTCAAGACCCTCTACCGATCAGGGGTGTTCCGGTTCCCAGACGGGTCGGTGGTCACCGCATGCCTCCACCTCCTCGACGGTTCGTCGCCGCACGAGAGCGGGGTGAACTCGACAACGTCGGGATGCATCCCTGCAGGGATCCCCTTCGCCCTCGCGTGCCAGGACCCCGTGGATATCAGGGAGACCGTGGCCCAGGCATGCAGCGTCACCCACACGAACCCGGCCGCCATCGCCGGATCCACCGGCATCGCCATGCTCATCCACCATACCCTGGCCGGATCCCCGGATGACCTCGCCCTCGCCTGCGGGGAGGTGGGCAGGGAGGATCCCCTCCTGGGCCAGAAGATCCGGCATGCCCTGCGCCTGGAGAAGGAGGGGGTCGGGCTCGAGCACGCAATCCGGCTCATCGGAAACGATCTCTCGGTCTACCAGACCATCCCCCTCGCCTTCTTCCTGATGGCAAGGTATGCGAGTGCCTCCGATCTCCTCTCCGTGGTCGGGCACGTCGGGGGGAACACCGACACCATCGGGCTCATCTGCGGCGCCTACCTGGGGGCGAAGTACGGGATGAACATCCTACCCGCCCACCTGGTCGAAGGTCTCGAGGACCATGCCCGGATCGAGGCCATGGCCGCACGGCTCCTCGAGGTCTCGGCGGATATCCCGACGATAAAGTGATCCATCTTCCCCCCGGGATCCCATCCCAGGGAATAACCCTTAAATCATCACCGCCGAATATCTTTTCCCATGAAAATCGCGATAATCGGGGCCTCCGGTTACACCGGTGGCGACCTGATCCGGCTCCTCCTCTCCCACTCGTCTGCCGAGGTGGTCATCGCCACCTCGCGGAAGCTCGTCGGGAAGCGGGTCGACTCGGTCCACCCCCACCTGAAGGGGCTCACCGACCTCCTCTTCCAGAACCCCTCGGTGGACCGGATGGATGCCGACGTCGCCCTCCTCGCGGTCCCTCACACGGCAGGGATGAGCCACGTGCGGGGGCTCCTTGAGCGGGGGATGAAGGTCGTGGACCTCTCGGCCGACTACCGGCTCCCGAAGGATGTCTTCGAGAAGACCTACGGGGTTCCCCACACCGATTACTTCCCTGCTCCCTACGGGCTCACCGAGCTCCACCGCGACGAGGTCAGGTCCGCCTCCTTCGTAGCGAACCCCGGCTGCTTCCCGACCGGGGCGGTCCTCGCCGCAGCACCCCTTGCATCAAAGGCAAAGGCCGTGATCTTTGACTCAAAGACCGGGGTCTCCGGTGCAGGGAACTCCCCATCGGCGGTCACCCATTACCCGACGGTCGCGGACAACATCAACCCCTACAAGTGGACAACCCACCGGCACCTCGCCGAGATGAAGCAGGAGATCGCACGCCTCAGGTCAAAGGCAGGGGTCTTCTTCACCCCCCATCTAGTACCGGTCAACCGGGGGATCCTCACAACCGCCCACATCCTCCTCTCCGAGCCCATGGAGCAAAGTGAAGTGGAGGCCCTGTACAGAAAGGCCTATGAGAAGGAGTTCTTTGTCCGGCTCCAGCAACCGATCCTTGCGGCGGTCCGGGGGACGAACTTCTGCGACATCGCGGTGGAGAGCGAAGGTGAGCGGGTTGTGGTCGCCTCTGCCATCGATAACCTGGTGAAGGGAGCGAGCGGCCAGGCAATCCAGAACATGAACCTCATGTGCGGCTTCCCCGAGCAGGAAGGTCTCAGGGGGGCCGGGGTCCTGCCCTGAGGGGGAAGAGTATGAAGGTCAGCGACGTGATGACACCGGATCCCATCGTGGTACCTGCCGGTGCAACGGTCAGGGAGGCAGCGGGCCTGCTCAGGAAACACCAGGTCGGGGGCCTCCCGGTCATGGACGGCGACAAGCTCGTGGGAATGATCACCGAGTCGGACATCCTCAGGCTCCTGAAGACCCCGGGGATATCCGATGATCTCTGGCTCCCCTCGCCCCTCGAGATTATCGAGGTTCCGATCAGGGAGGCAATGAACTGGGCGAAGACCCAGAAGGCCCTCTCCCATATCGGCGACCATCCGGTTCGGTCGGTGATGTCATCCCCGGCCATCACCATCGGCGAGGAGGATGACATGGATGCCGCAGCCGCCCTCATGGTCAAGAAGAGGATCGGGAGGCTCCCCGTCATACGGGGCAGGAAACTCGTAGGCATCGTCGCGCGGGCCGATATCGTGAGGGGCCTCGGCGAGTCCTATGGATCCAGAGAGGGCGGAGAGGGGGCATCGTGAAGAGCATCTGCGGTGTGGAGGGGGTCACCGCAGCCGGGATGAAGGAGGGGCGGTACGGCCTTGCCCTCGTTGCTGCAAGCGGGACCGCTGCCGCGGTCTTTACGTCGAACCGTGTCAAGGCCGCCCCCCTGATCCTCATGAAGGAGCGGATCGCCCGGGGGGAGCTGGACGGGATCATCGTGAACAGCGGGTGCGCCAACGCCTATACCGGGGAGAAGGGGATCCGGGATGCAGCCCTGATGGCCGAGATCGGGGCGGGCAGTTTCAGGACCGATCCTGAACGGGTCGGAATCGCCTCGACCGGTATCATCGGGCGCTACCTGGACCTTGACATCATCGGGGAGCAGGCGAGGCTCGTCGCCCCCCGCATGAGGCAGGATGCCGCCGCCGAAGAGGAGGTGGCCCGGGCCATTATGACCACAGATCTCGTAGAGAAGCATGCCCTGGTGAGGGGAGACGGCTTCTCCGTCGGGGGGATCTGCAAGGGGAGCGGGATGATCGCGCCGAACATGGGGACCATGATCGCGCTCCTCTACACCGATGCCGAGGTACCGGCGGGCGGCCTCCAGCGGGCACTCAGGCAGGCGACCCGCCGCTCCTTCAACCGGGTGGTGGTGGACGGGGACATGTCCACGAACGACATCGCCATCTGCACAGCAACGGGTAAGGCAGGGAGGTTTTCGGCGAACGCCTTCAGGTCAGCCCTGGAGGAGTGCGCCCGCTCCCTCTCCATCCAGATCGCTCGGGACGGTGAGGGGGCAACGAAGCTCATCGAGATGGTGGTCCGCGGGGCACGGACCGAGAAAGGGGCATCCGAGATCGCAAAGACCGTGGTCGGCTCGCCGCTCCTCAAGGCGGCGGTTTATGGCGAGGACCCCAACTGGGGACGGGTGCTTGCCGCTGCCGGCCGGGCCGGCGTGGAATTCGACCCTGACCGGGTCTCCCTCTTCATCGGGGCCGGGGAGGAGCGTACCCCTCTCCTCGAAAGGGGGGAGATCGTTGCTGACCTCGCGAAGGCTAAGCGGGCCATGAAAGGCAGGGAGGTCCTGTTCGAGCTCGACCTGCGACAGGGACGGGAAGAGGCCACGGCATGGGGCTGCGACCTCACGGAGAAATACGTGGAGATCAACGGGAGGTATACAACGTGAAACGCGAAGAGGTGCTCATGGAGGCGCTCCCCTACATCCAGCGCTTCCATGGGAAGACCATCGTCATCAAGCTGGGCGGCCATGCCATGGTGGACCAGGAGATCCTGGAGATGGCGATCCGGGACGCGGTCCTCCTCCAGTACGTGGGCATGAAGGTGGTCATCGTCCACGGCGGGGGGCCCGAGATCACCGAGAAGATGCAGGCCATGGGGAAGGAGCCGAAGTTCGTCGGGGGCCTCCGGATCACCGATGCCGAGACCCTGGAGATCGCCCAGATGGTCCTCGTGGGGAAGATCAACGACGGGATCGTCTCCCTCATCGCCCGGGGCGGGGCCAGGGGTGTGGGGCTCTCGGGGAACGACGGGAACCTCATGATCGCCCGGAAGATGGATCCCCAGAAGGTGAAGGAGGGGAACCGGGTCAAGAAAGTGGATCTCGGGTATGTCGGGGAGATCGAGACCGTGGACCCCGCGGTCCTTCATACCCTCCTTGATAATGGCTACATCCCGGTCATCGCCCCTATCGCCATCGACCGGGAGGGAACGAGCCTGAACATCAATGCAGATACCGCGGCCGGTGAGATCGCTGTGGCGCTCAGGGCCTTCAAGCTCATCAACCTGACCGATGTGGACGGGGTGATGGATGCCGGGATGACCCAGATCTTCCGGAGGCTCACCATTGCCGAACTGGAGCGGCTCATCGGGAACGGGACCGTGAGCGGCGGAATGATCCCGAAGATCGCCTCATCCCTCAACGCGGTGAAGAACGGCGTCGAGCAGGCACATATCCTCAACGGGAACCGGGGGCATAACCTCCTCCTCGAGCTCTTCACCGATGCAGGCGTCGGGACGATGATCTCCCGGTAGGGAGACTTCCCCCCCTCCTTCCCGCGGCTCAGCTGCCGGTAGCGGGGAAGGCCACTTCCCTTTAATAGGGAGAGAACAAATACTCAAATCGGGTGATTGTTCTGGATATTCTTTCGATCATCATCCTCGTCATCGTCGTCATCGTCATCCTCGCCCTCGTCCTCTGGTTCGTGGGCATCTATAACCAGTTCTACAGGTACAGGAACGCTGCTGACGCCACCCTCGGGCAGATCCGGGTAGCCATGAAGAAGCGCCTCGACATGATCGAGCAGCTCCTTGGAGCCGTGAAGAGCTACGCGAAGTTCGAGAAGGAGACCCTCACGAGGATCACCGAGATGCGGGCCAGCGTCCTCAAGGGGACCCCCAGCGAGCTGAACACCGTCGAGCGGGAGTCCCGGGCACTCCTGGGGACCCTGATCGCGACGGCGGAGGCCTACCCTGACCTCAAGACCTCGACAACGGTCACCTCCCTCATGGACTCGGTGAAGGGGATCGAGGAGGAGATCGCCCGGCAGCGATACACCTACAACAACATCGTGCAGCAGTTCAATACCATGCTCGACACCCTCCCGTCAAAGATCATCGGGGGACTGATGGGGCTCCTGAAACTCGACTACCTCCAGTTCGAGGAAGCCATTGCAAAGCCCCCGAAGATCGAGTTCTAGGGCCGAAAGAGGCTGGGATACATGACAGAGACCAGGCAGATCGCCACCCTCATGGCGATCACCCTCATCATCGGGGTGGCAGCCCTCGCCCTCGCCCTCGCCCTCCCCGGTGCCCTGGAGGGAAACCTCGCCATCGACCGCTATGATGCGGCCATCTCGGCGGGCGGAACCCTGACCGAGCACTACACCTACGTCGTGAAGACCCCCGGAACCTACCGGATGCTCTTTCGTACATGGGAGGTCCCACTTGCGGGCACCTCCCTCACCCAGCCATCGGTCGAGGTCATCGGGATGCATGTCCCGGCAGGGACCATAGGGTATTACCGGGACTACATGGGACAGGTCACCATCTATGGCATGACCACCGACCAGGACAGGGCCTCGATACGTTCCCTGGTCCAGAATAACGAGATAGGATTCTATAACTCCGGCCATTTCTCCGCAGGGACCTATACGGCCGAATATTCCTATCGCATCCATCCGCCCATCGAATACGACACCCAGTACAGCCATCTCAATATCCAGCTGGCCGATCAGCACGTTCCCTACCACTCCCTCCAGATCACCATCCCATCGGCTGGGGTTGAAGGGTTGTATCCCTACCCGCCTTTTCTCTTGGTTGGGACGACGGGTGGCACGACGACTATTACCGGCAGCGCTGCAGGGAACGAGGTCGTCGGGATCGAGATCGTCGCGGCCCGTGATTACACGACAAACTGGGCCGGTTTCCCGAACGCCGTTGGCGATGTGAACGGAATGGCCCGTTCCGGGTTCTTCTGGTACAGCCTTCCTTATTACACTGGTGCCCTCCTCATCGCGATAGCGGGAATCCTCGTCCTCATCATGCCGGTGCTCCTGTACCTGATCTACAACCGCTATGGCCGGGAGAAGGCCTTTGTCGTTCCCGAGTACCTCTCCTTTGTGCCCGACCGCGCCCTCCCGCCCTGGGTGGTGAACCTGGTCTTCAAGGACGAGGCCCTCACCTTCGACGAGAACGGCTTCTATGCCACGGTGCTCGACCTGGCCCGGAAGAAGTTCCTGGAGATCAGGCCCAAGGGAGAGGCACCTGATACGGGGATCACCATCAGGGTTCTCGAGGGAACCTCGCCGGACCCCTACGAACAGCGGGTCCTCAACTTCCTCCGGAACCTCGCGGACGGGGGCGTCGTGGACACGGATGCGCTGAAAGGGCTCAGCGAGCATGCACGCGGCGACCGTTCGACCGAGCTCCGAGTGATGAAGATCCAGACCACCCTCAGGGGCATCACGACCGAAGCCGATCCCACGGTGGCGAACCGGTACATCTTTGACGGGAGGCCCCACCTCGTGCCCCTCCTTCTCGGATCCGCCATCCTCGCGGGCATCTCCATCCTCATCCTCGTGGTGGGCTCCCAGGCGAGCGGGCTCCTCCTCCCGGCCGCCGCCCTCGGGTCCATCGCGGTCATCCAGGTTGTGATCGCCTGGGCCTTCCCCTCGACCCTCTTCGGGCAGTGGAAGGGCGATGCCTACAAGGAGAAGCTCGAGTGGGATGCCTTCCGCGCCTTCCTCTCTGACCTTGCCCGGATCAAGGAGTACGCCCCCCAGGACCTCGTGATGTGGGGGGAGTGGCTCGTGTACGGGACCGCCCTTGGCGTCGGAGATAACGTGGCGAAGGCGATGAAGGAGCTGAATATCCGGATACCGGAGATGTTCATCGTGCCGGCGCTCTACCTCGGCTTTGCACCCATCGCCCACTTCGCCCCCCCCTCGATGGGAGGCGGCGGAGGGTTCCACGGGGGTGGCGGGTTCGGCGGAGGCGGAGGCTTTGGCGGGGGCGGGGCCGGGGGGAGATGACCCTCCGTCCCTTTATCCTTTTTCTCTCTGAAACCTGGTTTCCCTTGACCAGATCCCGGAATATCTCATAGGTTTACGCGAACGCCAGGTACAGGAAGTACACCCCGATCAGGATGATAACGGCCCCGATGATCCGGTCGGCGACCTCGCTGCTGATCCGCGAATACTTCTTGACCTTCTGCCCGAGGGCGCCCCCGATGGAGCTGATGAGGATGAGGGGGAGGCAGAGGCCGGCCCCGTAGAGGAGCATGCTGACGACCCCCTGGACCATGGTCTGGGAGAGGGCGATGTAGGTGAGGACGATGATGAGCATCGGGGCACCCCGTCCGATGGTAAGGGCCCCGAAGGAGGCCCCGAGAAGGAAGGCACCGAAAAGGGTTGGGGAGGCTGGCACCCGGAACCGGGTAAAGATACCCTGCACCGGCAGCCTGTAGACATGGAGGAGCTGGAGGCCCATGAGGATGAGAAGCACCCCGCCGATGGCCCAGGCGAGGGGCGCGGAGAGGAAGAGGAGGTACCTGCCGATGAACCCCGCGAGGATCCCGAGGGGGAGGAAGACGAGGATGGTCCCGAGGGAGAAGGTGATGGATAGTTTCAGGATCCCGAGAGGCGAGATCTGATCCTTCCCGACGGTCAGGTATCCGATTAGCCCCAGGCAGATGACGCTGTTGCAGGGGCAGATGCCGGCGATGAGGCCAAAGAGGAACACCCCGAGAGCCGAGGGGTCGAAGGCTGCCATGCGTTTTCTCTCTCCTCCAGTGAACGGGTGAAGATATCCCCGGGAATCAACCTGACGGTCTGTCCGCTGCAGGCAGCCCGGCGGCTGCCCCGGATGAAGTTATCAGGACTTCCTGTTGCGGGCCCGTTCTCCTCACGGCAGGTTCCCGTCGCCCATGCACTCCTGCTGCCGGTCCTCGCTCATCTGGACGAGGATGTCGAAGATCTTCTGGACCGAGACAGGATCGACCTTGGACTCCACGGCCCGGTCAAAGGCCCGCTCGAGAACCCGTTCCCGCTGCCCCGGATCCCTGATGGGGATCCCCTCCCGGAACTTCAGGTGGGCCATCTCTCCTGCCAGGCGCTGCCTCTCTGCGATGAGTTTGAGGAACCGGGCATCGATATCGTCGATCTTCTCCCTCACGGATACAAGACTCATACAGGGATCATGGAGCGAGGGAGATATACATCTTTGGAAGGAAGGGAATATCCCTGAAGACGTCAATCCTCTTCCGGATGCTGGAACGGATACCTCCCCGGGAATGGCGCGACCTTGCCATCGCCTGGTTCGCCATCACCTTGGCCTTCACCCTGATCTTCCGATGGGCGGGCATGCTCCTTACCGACTTCATTCTCGTCTTTCTCATCTCGTCCCTGACCGTGGGGGTGGGCTTCATCCTCCATGAGCTGGCCCACAAGTTCACCGCGATGCACTATGGCTACTGGGCCGAGTTCCGGAAGGACAACCTCATGCTCCTCGTGGCGGTGGCGATGGCAGCCCTTGCCGGTTTTGTCTTTGCTGCCCCCGGGGCTACGGTAATCTACGGGTCGAACCTCTCCAGGAGAGAGAACGGGTGGATCTCGGCCTCAGGTGCAATCACGAATCTCCTCCTCGCCATCCCGTTCATTGCCCTGGCCCTCCTTGGCAGAGACCTCCTCCCGATCATCGGGGTCATGGGATGGAAGGTGAACGCTATGCTCGCCTCATTCAACATGCTCCCCGTCGGGCCCCTCGACGGAAAGAAGGTCCTTGCCTGGAGCCCGGGGGTCTTCCTCCTCCTGATCGTGGTCGCTTTCGGGGTCCTTGTCCTCTCTTATATCGCCCCTCTCCCTCTCTCCTGAATCCTCTCCCCCGAATCTCCTTTTTTCAGCTCAGATATCACCCTTACGACCTTCCCCCCCTTCTCCCGCGCTTCCAGGAGGGCTGTCGGGTGGTTCCTGATCCCCTTGTACCGGTCCATGTCGTTTGCGATGACATTGTCATAGTACTCGAAGCCCATGATATCGAAAAACGCAGTCATGATGGGGAAGGCAGAGGAGAAGACGTTCTCCCAGCCCGTGCCGGCGGTGGAGATGAAGACTCCCTTGTGCCGCCGGATATGCTCGCGGGTGAAGTACTGCGTCTTCAGGATGTACTTCCTGGCCCAGAGGTACTGCGCACGGTCCAGGAACCCCTTCATCTCGGCGGTGATCCCCATGGTGTAGATGGGAGATGCGAGAGCTAGGGCGTCCATGGAGAGGATCCGGTCGAAGAGGGGGATGAGCTCGTCCTCGATGATGCACACGCCGTCCTTGTGGCAGGTGTTGCAGCCCTGGCAGGGTGCATACTCCATGGTCTTGAGCACCACCTTGTCCACCTCCCCGCCCGCTTCCCGGGCGCTGTCGAGAAAGGCATCAAGGAGGGTCTCGGTGTTCCCGTGACGGTGGGGGCTCCCCGAGATGCCAAGCACCTTCACTCCTTGACCCATGGGGTCACCGGTTCATCTCTCGGAGACGCCCGACGGCCGCCTTCCCCGTGGTCCTGGCATCCTCCCGCGCAGTCGGATGGGTCTCCACCTCGCCCGCCTTGTCCACACCCCGCACGAGCAGATAGAGGATGTCCCTGTCCTTGATCTCGGTGACATGGAAGAAGCATTTGATGGACATCTTTGCGCCGTCGAAGACGATATCCCAGTTCTGCCCTGCCGTCGAGATGAAGATCCCCAGGCGCTTCCCTATTCGCTCGGGGGAGACCACGGGGAGCTTGAGGACGTACTTCCTGGACCTGAAGACCTGGGCGCGGTCCACGAGCGCCTTCCCCTCGGCGCAGATCCCCATGCAGTAGATGGGCGATGCAAAGATGACGCAGTCGGCCTCGACGATCTTGTCATGGAGCATGTCCATGTCGTCCCGCTGGACACACATGTTCAGGACCTCGCAGGCGTTGCAGCCCCGGCAGGGGTTGACCGTGACCTCGTCGAGGGCCACCTTCTCGATGGCGACATCGGGCTCTTCGCCCATGGAGGCGAGGACCCAGTCAAGGAGGGTCTCGGAGTTCCCGTGCCTCCGGGGGCTCGTGGCAAAGGCGAGGACCTTGTAGGGCATGCTTTCATGCTTGGATGTACAGAGTAAAAAAGGCTCTATCTTGAGATTGGCTGAACTCAGGCTGGAGTTCGGGGGGGCCTGGCCCCGGGGAGGGGAAATGGGATCAGGGCCCGGGGGGAAGATCGGATCAGGCCCGGGAGGGATAATGGGATCAGGGCCGGAGGGGATAATTGGATCGGGCCCGGGGGGAAAATTTCACCTGCAGGAGAAACGTATCTGGATTACCATGGGAGAGGACAGCCAGCCCGGGGTATATTCCAGTGATGATACCAGTTTCAACCACTACCTCTCGATGCTTGCGGACAAAGAACCCTCGCGGCGGTGGAAGGCGGCCGAGGGGCTGGCTCGGCTGGGAGATCTGCGGGGGCTCGGCCCGCTCATCTCAGCCCTCCAAGACGGGGACTGGAGGGTACGGCGGAAGGCAGCCTGGGCGCTGGGGGTTCTCGGCGATCCCCAGGCGATCATCCCGCTCAGGAGAGCGATGCTCAATGAGATGGACACGGTGAAGGAGATGATCGAGGAGGCCATGCAGGAGATCAACCGGAAGAGGATGGGGTGAGGAGGGGAGCAGCAGATCTCTCTCACTCGAATACTGGATGGAGAAAAAGGATTACCTGATTATACCTGTTTGAAGCAGAGGTACCAGTCCTTGCACTCGTAGCCTTCAGTGGGTCGCTTCTCCATCTCCGCGGTCGTCTTCGGCGGCGGGACAACCACTTTGTCGCCCGGCTGCCAGTTGGCAGGGGTGGAGACCTTGAACTTGTCCGTGGTCTGGAGGGCCTTCACGAGTCTGAGGATCTCGGGCATGTACCTCCCATTCTGGAGGGGATAGTAGATCATTGCCCGCATGATCCCCTTGTCGTCGATGAAGAAGACACAGCGGACGGCCGCTGTCGAGGACTGGCCGGCATGGATCATGCCGTACCTTCTCGCGACCTTCATGGTGAGGTCGGCGATGATGGGGAATGGGATGGTGACCCCCATCTTCTCCTTGATGTCATGCACCCAGGCAAGGTGCGCAGAGACGCTGTCCACGGAGAGGCCGATGAGCTGGACATTCAGCGTCTTCAGCTCGTCGTAGA
>Ga0315279_10002212_pt1 | contig 29975 bp, 27 predicted proteins | sample YL17G06_20_MG_FD_203694 | JGI IMG/M metagenome (GOLD analysis project Ga0315279, IMG submission 203694) | Sediment microbial communities from Yellowstone Lake, YNP, Wyoming, USA - YL17G06_20 | ecosystem: Environmental > Aquatic > Freshwater > Lake > Sediment | place: USA: Wyoming | collected...
AAGATATTGATCGGGTACTTGCAGGCTTGAAGAGTTCGCCAATTGCAGGATCTGAACATTGTCTCTCGTTGAGAAGGGGACTAGCTTGCTGCACTTCCAATGGGGTCGGGGGCCTATACTCCTTTGATTTGAAGCCTTCACTAACGATAGTCATAATGGTATATCCGAGGCTATTTTTTATCCCTTCAAGTCGTATATCTTCCATCGTCATTATCGTTCCGCAACAAGGGCACTTCGCCCCCGCCTTATTCATCGTCCCAGCGCCAATCCTCTTGTCCAGTTCCCTTTTCTGCGCCGCATTCCCCCCTTGTTCTTGCACATTATTCTGAACCCCGAATACCACCCCCGTTTTCCCCGTATTCGGCTCAATTGTCAACAATACGCGTTTCTTTTCCTTCTTGCAAAGCCATCGTGTCTTTAGAAGAGGAACTGTCGCCCGGCAGTTCTTGCAGGTCACGGTCCTTGCCCATAAATATGCTACCGTTGGCTTCGCGATCCACCTGGGATTTGTTTTATCAGCTAGATATTCTTTGCTGAAATCCTTATTCAAAGAATCAATATCCGCTATTCCATCATCTTTCAGCGGCACTAGTTTCATCGTCTGCTTTTCATACGGCTTCCCATTTTTCTTATCAATCGGCTCGAAATCCGCGTAAGTTGGATAATACGGAGAAAGCTCTTTCCGGGCATTATCAAGCACCCATTGGCCCCATGCGCGAATGTGCCATGCGAGATCAGCTTTAGGAGCGCGTTTGGAATCAGGTTTATCAAAAAGATTAGGTGCAAGGACCTCGGATTCCTTCTGTTTTTTTGTTTTCTTAGTTCTTCCAACAAGATGTGGATGTAGCTTATAGAACGCTTCCATGAACTCTTCGTTTTCCAGAATAAAATCGGGTAACGGATGGGTTTTACCAGCAAGTTTCTGCGGATATTCAAGGGTACATTTCAGAATAAACCATGCAACAGGATTTATATCTATCGCAGTTACCTCGCACCCAAGACGCATTGCTTCAAGTGGTATTGCTCCACCACCCGCAAAAGGATCAAGAACTTTCGGCGCTCTTCCGCCATATGCCATTCGAATCTCTTTACGAAACCACTCAAGGTCTTTTGCGTTTTCATTCTCCCTGCCCCAATGCAGAATTCCACCAACGGTTTCCTCTTTCTCTCGTTCAACAATCCTGCCGCCGGGCATTTTCTTGCGCTCAGTTTTTTTAATAAGTGTGCCACCGATTTTTTCACACAGCTCGCGCCTTTTTTCCGGCGTACCTGGATCAGGCAAAAGGGTGGCAATCAAAGCAGCACGGCATGCCGCAAGAGGCCGACGCGCCGGCCAGATGTGAAGCGTAGAAATATGCCCATGACGCACGTTCTTTTCATGAACGGAGTCAATGGAAGTTTGTCTAAGGGGAAAAGCGTGTTCTATTAGTCTTGGTTTATCGTTCACTGCGGGCCCTTTCGTACAAAGTTATCGTTATTCAATTAAATTTACTCCATGCGGTCGCTCTTATAATTCCGATGCTTTCAATAGCTGATTCATTGAAACCTTGACTCCTCCAACATAAACCATTCCTTTTATCATTCTTTCTTCTTCCCTTGTCGTTGAAAACTGTCTTGCCAGTAATTTTCCGAAGGGGTCCTGCACACGAATTAATCTTGGATTCGCTGTCGCACAGTCGTATGCTACAAATAGCCAATATTTATCGCGTAGATTGCAGGCTTTTGCCCATTCATTGTCATAAACCTGCACTTCCCCGGTCCCAAGACGCCCTTTGACTTCAATTGCACGTCTCTCGCCGTTTGGATTAACAGACAGAAAATCAAATCCTGGATGCGGTCCAAGGCCAGCTTTTCTGGCAAGGTCTGGAGAATGCACATCGGTGACTGTTGCGCCGGAAGCTTCCTCGAAAGCTTGAGCGAGCTTCATAGCTATCAATTCAGAATTCGCTTCGATTTCCTTAAGATCATCGGGATCTGTTGACGGCACTACAAGCGCGTGGGCAATGAAATTGACCTGGCCGGGACCGATCAACTCAGGCTCTCGATTTAAGATCATCAGAGTTTCTTCTTTTCTTAAAGCAACATTCCGCTGTTGCTCTTTAATTTCAGCGAAGGCTTGTTCGGCTTTTTTATTGCCCGAACGCGCTTTGTGCGCATGCATGGCTCTTGCAGACGCAAGTTCGGCTTCACGAAAGTTGTACCCTTTCTGAACGTAACTTTCCCTTTCCGGAAGAGAATCCAAGAGTCTCTTTTTATGGTTAAGCGCGAGTTCACGTGAGATCCGTTCAGTCAAATAGGCATTGACGTGTTCTTTTTCAACATTCGCCGCCGCCGCGAGCCGTTGTGCGGAGGCTGGAAGGCCAACCCCGTTTTTAAGCATAAGCAAATGCTCCACAGAACAAAGCTCGATGTCGGCCCCTTCAAACTGTCTGACTCCAACCATACGGCATTCAATTGTTTCTTCATGCAAAAGCTGCTCGATATCGGGATCAGCCTTTCTAACAATACTGATTTCCGCAAGGTGAAATAGATATGGTTTGTCGCACAGGGGGTCGATAAAAATGGCCCCTCGCTGCGCTTTCTCGCCAAGCTCTTTTTTTACCAACGACCGGAAAGCTTCAAATATCGGCTCGCCCGGATGGAGCCAGATGCATGTGTTGCGGTCTAATTCAGAGGGCCTGTTTACCGTAAATCGCGTTCGTGCTTTATCGGTATAAATTTCCATTGCCGCAAAAAGCGTATCCAATGCACCCGAGCGCAAGGTTCGGAATGTGAAAAAGCCATTATCGGCGATTTGCATGGAAAGCCCGATACGCGGTGCGGCATTTTCAATGTATTGGAGTACATATCCTGGCAATAGCCGGAGATAAGTTTCCCGTTCAAAATCTTCCCGCAGCCGTGGAAGCTCTGTTTTTACATCGCCGCCCGTTCCATAAAGTTTCCGTTCACATTCTTCTATCGCAAGAACCTGCTCTTTTGTTAATTGGCCATCTAATATCGCGGCAACACCCTCTGCGCCTTCAGTCACCGCGATTTCCATGTATTGCTTAATCGAAACGCCCTGAAACATACGGCCTATTACATCAAATACCTTATCGGATTTCAACTCTTTCCTTATTTTTTCAAGCTTATCGAGTAACACCGAGAGCACTTTTCCTTCGCGGGTTTTCGGTGCGACAAGATTGAGAATGATAACAGGGTCATGCTTTTGTCCGTACCGGTGAATTCGTCCCATACGCTGCTCAAGACGCGCGGGATTCCAGGGGACATCGTAGTTTATCATGATCCAGCAAAATTGCAGATTGATACCTTCTCCCGCCGCATCGGTACACACAAGAAAACGCGCACCACCCTCATTGAGCGGCCTTCGAAACCGGTCAACCGCAATTTCCCGCTGATTAAAGTCCATGCCGCCATGAATCCGGGCGACCTGACCGGTAAACCCCATTCCCGAAAGTCTTTTAGTGATGTATTCGAGTGTGTCCCGGTGCTCTGTGAATAGTATCAGCTTTTCATTTGAGTACTTTGCATCTCTGATTATCTCATTTACTTTTTCGAATTTAGTTTCAACACCTGATTCTAAGACCTTCCTGGCGAGATCAAGAAGTTGTTTTACTTGTTCCTTCTCTGCAAGAAGATCTGTCAGAGATGCGGCAATAACACCCTGAAGAAGGGTCTCCTCCGCAATCTGATTTTCTTCCAATCCGCCTTCACTTTGCTCCTCATCAGCTCCCTTGTGTTCTAATACATCATCTTCATCACGAAGTCTCTGTTGCAGGGTACACAGTTGTTCATTGGTCAACTTCCCATCTTGCACATCAAGAATAAGAGCATCAAGCTTTTCCAGCCGTCTCTCGAAAGAACGCATAAGAGCGAATGTTGAACTCGCAAGCCTGCGCTGAAAAACACTCATCGCTAACCGGGCAGCTTCACGGTTCAGCATCTTGGCTTTATTATAGACATACCGAAGATATTCGGTCGTTTCATCGTAAAGTCGCTGTTCGCTGATTTCCCCTTGCGATAGATCATACGCCAGCGTATCGGAGATGCGCTTCGGATATATCGCCCTTCCATCGGGATAAACCATTTCCTCTTTGGTACGGCGGATAAATCGTATACAACGCTGGTCTGCTGGAAATTCCTGGAAGGCTTCGGGAGTAGACAGAATATCCGGTTCGAGCAGTCGCCAGAGGGCATAATAAGGATAATCTTTTCCCATGTGGGGAGTTGCAGTCAAAAAGAGCAGGTTCTGAGCGCTCCATTTCAGCGTCCATTCCGGTTTCAGTCCCTTTACACCCGCTATTGCCTCAGCCAGACAATAGCGATCAGTCTTTCGAATGCGGAGATCATTTCCTCTGTCCGCCGCGAGCTTGTGGGCTTCATCAAAAACTATAAGATCGTATGGCTGTACTTCCGGTTCTATCAACCTGTGGAACATCCTTGGGATGGCAAGGGTATCCATGCTGATTATTGCCTGATTGCTTGTTTCATCGGCAAATGGGTTGTCATTTCTTGCATCACCCCCGAGGATGATTTTAAAGGAAAGTTTAAAAAGTGTCGCCAGTTCCCGCCGCCAGTTCCCGATGAGGCCAGCGGGAGAAACAATTAATATTCTTTTCAACAAGCGACGCGAAAGCTGCTCGCGGATATACAGGCCGGTCATGATTGTTTTCCCGGCTCCCGCATCGTCGGCAAGAAGAAATCGCAATCGTGGCTGTTTGAGCATGTGGTCATAGACCGCGATTCGTTGGTGCGGAAGTGGATCGATATTCGATATTTCGGTTCCGAATGCTGGATTGGTGAGATGTCCGAATGAAAGGCGTTCTCCTTCGGCCAGGATCTTCACAATAGCAGGTTCAGCAGTGAAGTCGATAGCTGCCGGTGCTGACGGATTCTCGGATTTCGGGACGTCAGGCTTTTCCATCAAGCTCTGCTCAAATTGTCGAAGTTGGTTCCAGGAAAGTTTGGAAGGTCGCGTTTGACCGTTTTCCCATCGATTGACTGTTGCGAAAGAGACGCCGAGACTATTTGCCAGTGATTCTTGAGTAAACCCATAAGCCGAGCGGAACTTCTTGATTTCTTGCGAGCATTTTATCCCCCTATTTTCAGATAGAATATTCATATGAGCTTCTATCGGCATATAATCCCTTTTCGTCTCGAATCCATGAATGCGAAGATAGCCATCGCGTGGACCGATAGAACTAATATAATAAATGTTATATCATCTTGCAGCGGGCTTTTTATGATTAGCGTATGTCCTTTATTATCAATATATTATTCCATATTATATTTGGTTCACGCTTTAAAGAAGCTCTGAAAGAGGATAAATTGGTTGGTCCTATTGATTGGGCTTTTTCTTCGCCCGCTTAGAACGATCGGGCGAGTCTTGGGGCGCGCGCGGCACGGAGGCCTATGGAGAGGGAAGCCGGGAGTCTCATATCATGCGCCGGCTTCACGATAGGCCCGGTCCAGCAGGTCCGTGACTTTCAGCTTTTCAGCCCACTGTTCCATATACCCTTTATCAAGCAATCCCGCACGGACCTTGATCAACCCGATGACATCATTCCACTGACGGTCCGATACCTGCCCGCCCAGGCGATACCATTCGAGCTTGTTGAGCAGGACATCTTCCGGCGCGCCGATATTCAATACCACGCGAGAATCGGCATCATCCACCGGCCGTTGGATCTTCCTTTGGAAAGCGATCCTGGCATAGGGGGTGTCCTTGAGCACGAACACGTCGATCTTCAGCATACTTTCGATATGGATCAGATTGAACGACGATCTGCGCCCTATGGCGTCCCGCATCATCACCGCATCGGCATAATAGCCATTCGCCATGAGAATTTCAGACAATGCGCCGGCATGTTCGGAGCGCATATCCGCAATGATATCCGCATCGAGCGTCATGCGCGCAATGCCGAATATGGAGCTGGCGACCGATCCGCCGATATAATATTCGATGCCCAGCTGATTGAAAGCCGCAATCACCGGCATTATTGCGTTCAGGATCTGAGGATCAATCATTATCCCTCTTCCGCTCTAAAAAACTGCGATATTCGTCCGCCAATTTCTCTCCGTGGTGGTATTTGATAAATAGGATATCGATTTCCCGATCCGGAAGATCAGGATGCGCCTCTTTGATGCCGTTCCATGCGCATCGCATGGCGGTACGCGTGAGCGCGGAGACGATGGAGAACTTCCGCGCCACACTGGCCTTTCTCATTAGATCAAGCCATACCGCTTCGGCCTGAGGCGTTGTGTCCGTCATTGCTTCACGCATTCGTTGCTCGTCCCCGTCCGCATCCGCCTGAACAGCGGATACGCTATCGCATACACGCCGATTCCCGTCATGGAGGCTAATATACAACTTCCAATGAACCATTGCGGGCCGTAGCGGACGATGCCGCCAAGCCACGACTGCATGGCTATGGGCATCCGCACGCCCGGGGCGACCATCTGGCCCACGGCGACTGCTGCTGCAATAATGAACGGCAGCAGCGGCGGCGGTGAAATTGACACTCCGATAAGCGCCAGCGGCCGGTTCATGCGGAACAGGAAGCTCGCGGCAAGCACCGTGAGCACCTGAAGTCCGTAGAACGGCGAGATGGCCATAAAGACGCCGAATGCCAGGGAAGCCGCGGCGCGGCGCGGCGTGGCGTTCGCGCGAAGTTCCCGGCGCACGAGCCAGGTGATTTTCTGCCGCGCGGTCAATCCCGGCGCCGCGATAGTGCGCCAGGGAAGAAAGACGCGCGTCAGCGCGGCTTTGGAATTCACCGCGCTCAGGCGCAGGAAGTCGCGCATTGGCTGGAAATGCGAAATGCGTTCGGACGGCGGAAGATAGCGCAGGTGTATCGGTATTTCCGTGATGCCCATGCCGTTCCACGCTGCCCGGATCAAAACTTCAAGCTCCCATGCATAGCGTTCATGCATGCATGCGAGCGACATCACGGTTTCAATCGGATAGGCGCGGAACCCGCACTGCGTGTCATCGATCTTTCTCCCCGTATGGAACCGGTACCAGAATGCGCCGAACCTTCTTCCCGCAGATGACCGGAAGGGCTGCGCTACCGTATCCATGAGCAGGCGGCGGCTGCCGATGATCAGATCATCGGGCGCGCGGCGGACGGCAGCGATAAACGCCGGCAGGTCCTGCGCGCAATGCTGGCCGTCGGCGTCCATGGTGATCGCATGAGTAAAGCCGCGCTCGCGGGCGGCCGCAAGCCCGGCGCGCAACGCCGCGCCTTTGCCGCGATTGGTCTCAAACGCGATGCAGTGGACGCCGGCGGCCGCGGCAATTTCCGCGGCGGTGCCGTCGAAGGAACCGTCGTTGACCGCGATCACATCCGGCACGTGCGCTTGCGCGGCCGAGAACACCGCGGCAACGGTATGTTCGTTGTTGTAAACGGGGATGACGATGCAGATCCGGATATCGGACGGTTTCCGCGGCGGCGCGGCGGGCGCCTCATCGCGCATGCGGACCGGACCGTTTGTCGATCACGCGGAGCTTTTTCCGGCTGTCGCCGCGCAAAAACTGGATTGTCTTGACATTCGACACCAGCACGGGTATATGCACGCGCGCATGCGCCCGCAATGCCTCGGCAATGGCCGGTATCATGTCGGGCGTGACGGCCGCATGGATCGTCACCTGGTCCGACAGCGACGACGCGTCGCCCTCCAGCATGATGACATAGTCCTGTATTTCATCGAATTCATCGAGCGCATTGGTGATGGTCAGCGGGTAGATCGTGGTTCCCTTGACTTTGAGCGTTTGGGTTTTGCGCGCAAGAATGGGGCCCAGGCGCATGGAGTTGCGGCCGCACGGGCACGGCTCGCTCATTTTAAAGGTGATATCGCCGGTGCGATAGCGCAGAAGCGGCATGCCTTCCACCCCGAGCGGCGTTGCCACCAGTTCTCCCGGCGCGCCGTCGGGTACGGGGTTGCCCTTTTCGTCCAGAATTTCCGTATAGACAAGTTCCGGGTGCGCATGGCCGCCGTTTTTGGCCGTGCACTCGCAGAAAGCAACCGACAGTTCGGTGCTTGCGTAGGTGGAAAAGACCTGCGCGCGGAAAATCTCTTCGAGACTTTTGCCCAGGGCGTTGAGCTGCATGGTCTGGTCGCGGATGCTCTCGCCGATGCAGAAGATGCGTTTGATGCTGCAATCGCGCGTGTTGAATTTGAGATCGGCAAGCTCCGCGCCCAGTTTACGAAGGTACGAAGGGACGGTCACAATGACCGTGGGCTTGAGCATTTCCAGGTACTGCTTTTTCATCTCGGCCGACACCACGCCCACACGCGAGGTATTGGCGCCTAAAAGCGTAAGTCCCCGGTAATAGGCCATGCCCGCGATGAAAAGCCTGTCCAGGCTCACCATGATGTGGGCGACATCGGCGCTGGTTACGCCCGCGCCGCAAAAGCTGAGCGCTTCGTTATACGCCAGACGGTCGAGGTCGGTTGCGGTCATGCAGAACGCGAGGGGCGCGCCGGTTGACCCGCTGGTAATGACGGTCTCAACGATGTTCTCTTCGGCGACGCCTATAAAGCGTTTGGGATCGCGCGCCACATCGGCCTTGTCAGTAAACGGAAGGCGCTGGATGTCGTCAAGGTTTGCGATGTCGTCGGCGTTGATACCCTCGAGTTTTTCGCGGTACCAAGGGGAGACTTCCTTGACATGGCGAACATGGTTGCGCATTGCGCGCGCGCTCTTGGCCGCGATCTCGTCGGCCGGCATGAATTCCCACGAAAGTTCGGGTCTAAAAACCAATGATCACTCCTCCTGCCGGCACGAACGGCAATTGATGGATCGCCGACGGCCGGGGGTCGCCGTCCACGAAAAGATATTGCCAGATGTTCTTCCGGGCGTAAATGTTTTGTAAATCAATATAGTAAATCATCTGGAGAAAACCAAAACCGTACCGCCGCTCAAAACGGACATCCAGCCGGTGATACGGCGCATATCGTTCGGCATTCAGCGTTCCGGCGTTGTCGATGCCCCATATGCGGTACCTGGACAGATAGGCCGGACGCGTATAGGGCCTGCCGCCCAGGTATCTGAACCGCGTGGAAATTTCCATGCGGTCGGCCAGCGGCATTATCGGCGTGCAGAGCTTGAACCACAGGTGACCGTGCAGCCGCTGATACCAATCATAGGGCAGCAGCTCGAACTTCCACCCGGCGGAGAGCGATGCTTCATGCCTAAAATCAAAATCCGCCGGATACCATGTACCCGCATGGCCGGGCCGAAGATCATTATACCATGCCTGCGAATAGGAATACGAGGCTGAACCGGAAAAATGGTCCGTCAGCTTTTTCTGCGCGAACAGTTCGATTCCATAGCTTTTTCCCTCCCCGATGGATGCCAATGCATTCGTTCGCGTAAACGCGGTGATGAACGGAACGTCCATCAGGTACGATGAATCCACGGCAAGATCGTCATACCGCTTATAATATCCCTCCACGGTGATCTTCGTCGCCCATTGGTCGATGGTGTATTCCGCGCCGCCGATGCCGGTGACCGCGCGCTTGGGCGCAAGCGACGCATTCGCATCGCTGATGATGAGCTGCGCATAATCCGGGTCCTGATATTGCAGGCCGAATGCGGCGTTGATATCCAGCGCCGGCGCAAGCGTAAACGTAGCGCTCAGCCGCGGCGAAGCGCTGAAGCTGCCGGTATAGGAAAAGCCGTCGCAGCGGACGCCGGGAATGATCTTAAGCCGGTCCATGGGCCACCAGATTGCCGATGCATACGCCCCGTATTTGGCGCCTATGCCAAGGCCGCGCCGGGGCTCGCGTGAAACGATCGGATCGCCCGCGCCGTCGGTCTGCACCACGCCGGGGAGCGCGGGTTGCGCGGTATCGTAGAGCTTTAGCGTATCGATAATTTCGCTGATGTCAATATTGAAATCCGCGCGGCGCAGCATGCCGCCGAAGAGCAACCGGTTGGGACCGGAAAGGTCGACCGCGGCATCGGCTTTCAGCGTCTGCTCCTGCTCGAGCGAATGGTTGGCATAGTAGGTCGTATCGCCGGTGATTTCATCGCGGTTGAACCGGTTTCCCGCGGCCGACGCCGTGATCGTGGTTGACAATTGCTGTCCCCAGAAGGTTTTGGCGGTCACGCCCCCGGCGTAAATGAATCCGCCGGCGTCGATCACGTCGCCGCGCGTATGCAGGTCGCGGCGCGCGTTGCGGATGGTGATGCCGTTGTCGCCGTAGATGCCGTTGAGCGACAGGCGGTGGTCGCCGGCGTGCTGCACCAGTTTGACCTGGCCGCCCCAGTAGTCGGGCACGGCGGTTGACGGATCGAATGTGGCCGCGAGGTCGAGAAAACTTTTCGCGCCCGAGGCCATGAAGGTGGCGCCCTGCCACAGCGGGCCTTCGGCGTGCAGGCCCACGCCGCCGATACCCATGTCCACGCCGCCGAGGACCATTTTGTCGTTGCCGTCGCGCAGGGCCACGTCCAGCACCGAAGAGGCCTTGCCGCCGTACTGGGCGGGCGGCGCGCCGGCGCAGAAGGTCAGCCCCTTGACAAGCAGTGGATTGATCAGCGAAACCACTCCCCCGCCCGACCCCTGCTGGCCGAAGTGGTTGGGATTGGGGATTTCGATATTGTCCATGATGAACTGGTTCTCCCCGGGCACGCCGCCGCGCACCACCACTTCGTTCACGTTGTCGCCGCCCGAGGCCACGCTCGGCAGGTCCTGCACGGCGCGCTGCACGTCGGCCAGGGCGCCCGGCTGCCGCAGGATTTCGTCGAAGTTCATGACCTTGGAGGAGGCGGCCATGTCGGCCGCCTTGCGGAACGTCGTGCCGCGCACGACCATTTTTTCGAGATCATAGGCGCCCGGCGCAAGGTCGGCGTCCACCCGCACATCGCCGTCGCCGCTGACATACACGTCGTTGCGCACCACGGTTTCGAATCCGGACTTGACGAATGTGAGATTATAGCTTCCGGGCGCGATATCGGGCAACGCATAGGCGCCGGCGGAATCGGTGCCGGTGCTTTGACCGGCACCGGCAATGGTCACCTGCACACCCGCCAGCGGCCGCGCGGTCTGCTGCGCCCGCACCGTGCCCACGATCACGCCGGCATTGAGGGCAGCCGCGAGGTACAACACGATGATACACGCGAGAACCGGGGGATATTTATAAAAAACGGCTGTTTTCATCCTGGATTTCGCATTTTATTCTGAAAATACAAAAGGCCGCCTTGAAAAAAGCGGCCCTGTGAATGATGTGTTGCCGTTGAATTCTCCGCATAAGAAGCAGTGGGACCCATCGCTGCGGTTTTAAGGCCAATCCGGGCGGATGAGGGCGATGCGTAAATCATTCGGGTTATCGTGGCTTTTTGAAGAACGCGATTTTACCACTGCAGGATCGTCAGCTTTTTGCGGTAATCGAGAGTCACGCGGAAGTTTACAAGAAAATCCCCAACTCCCAACAGGAGTGGGCAGTCGTCATGCTCGATGCAGTCGATAAGGGTCTTTTTTGATTGCCAGACTGTCATATCTGACTTGACAGGGTGCAGAAGCGAAATAATAAAGCTATGTTGCCATGTCCTGACGGTCCGGCCTTCAATGCCTCTGGTGATTGAAGATTTTACGCTCTTGCCGGCAAGGTTGTGTCCTACAATTTTAACGACGGTAGCAGTAAACAGGCAGGTGTCTGCGCCAGAATCGACAAGGCAATACCATTCGAGAGACTTTTTTGTCCAAGGGTTGGTGATTTTGATAGGCAGATATGGGCCTGCAAGACGTCCGGGTGGTGAAAAGAATGGGTATTTATACAAATGAGACGGCATCAGAAGACGTATTTCTTGCCCTTTGGTGGTACAAATGCCATGGTAAAGGCCTTGCCGGTTTTTTCCGCCATTTTATGGACGGCCATAACGGTCCTGCCCTCAGCGATCACTCTGCCATGATCAGCCCGGTCGATTGCAATAAAGCGTGAATTCCGGTAATGGGTACGGACATGAATGGTTTTGGGCATATTGATCTCTGTCGTGTAAACAGATTCATTTTAAAATTAAATCCGGCATACGACAACAAGCAAAATCATCAGCTTCGGAGGTTGTGATCCGGTCCCTATATGCAAGGAGCTGGCCACCCGCCTGATATACCTACCGATGATTCGTGTTTTTATTTTCCGGTTTCGAATTTGCTTTTTCCCGCTTTAGTGTTTGGGATTTGTTTCGGATTTCGAATTTCGGATTTCGGATTTTCTTCACGCCGTCGGCCATCGCGGATGGTCCTTGAGGCTTGCGGTCCCTTCGCGGGTGATGATCACATGGTCTAAAAGCGGGATCTCCATGAGCTTTCCGATCTGGGAAATCCTTTTCGTCAACGCCCAGTCGCTGTCCGATGGTGAAAGGCTGCCGCCCGGATGGTTATGCGCCATGATCATCGTCGAGGCTTTATGAAGCAGCGCGCGCTCGATGACTTTGCGCGGATACACCACGCACTGGTTGCTGGTGCCTTCGGCCACGACCTCGGTGCCCAGCACATGGTTGCCGTTGTCAAGATAGAGCATGGCGGTGTATTCATAGGGCTTTGGGCCCAATTGAAACCGCAGGTACTCTTCCACGTCCTGCCGCCGGGAGATATAGTGCTGCCGATCGATCCCTTCGCGCAGGCTTTTTGCCATCACGTCCTTCATGAGGGAAAAAAACAGGGCCGTGCGGCGGCCGATGCCCGGAGTTTCGGCCAGTTGGTCGAACGGCGCATGGAGCACGGCGCTCAGGCTTCCAAAACGCTTGAGCAGCGCGCGGGCGATTGGCTTGACGTCTTTGCGGGGAATGGCGAACGTCAGGATGAGTTCGATCACTTCGTGGCCGGCAAGGCCGGACAGCCCGGCGCGTTCGTATCGGTCAAGTAAGCGGCCGCGGTGGCCGGCGGGGGATTCGGCAATGCTGTCGCTCATAAAAAAACCGGGGATTCTACCACTCCAGCGACACCGCGGCGGCGGTAATTCCCGCGCCCACGGTACACATGACGATCTTGTCGCCCTTGTGCAGGAACCGCTCGAGTTCCACGAGCGCCAGGGGGATGCTTGCGCTGGAGGTGTTGCCCACATGGTCTATGTTAAGGAAAAAGCGCTCGAACGGGATGCCGCAGCGGTCGGCCGCCGCCTTGATGATGCGTCCGTTGGCCTGGTGCGGCACCACCCAGCGGACGTCTTCCGATTTCCATTCGGAAAGTTCCACAACGCGCTTGATGAGCGACGCGAAGCTCGTTGTAGCAAAACGGAACAGCGCCTTGCCGTCGAGCCGCAGCCACGGATCAAAGCCCTGGCAGTTGGCCGGCACTTCGTACCCGGGAAATTCGCGGCGCGCCATGTGCAGCCCTTCGGGGTCCGCGGTCAAAACGCCTTCCCTGATGACATGGCCCGCGTCCGTATGCGATACCACGGTGGCCCCGGCGCCGTCGCCGAACAGGAAGTAGGTGTTGCGGTCTTTTTTGTCAAGTGTGCGCGACTGCATGTCCGCGGCGATCACCAGGATGTTTTTCCCCACGCCGGTATAAATGAGCCCTTTGGCCGCTAATATGGCATACAGCCATCCGGAGCAGGCCGCGTTCAGGTCGAAACATGGTATGCCGCGGATGCCCAGGCCTTTTGCCACGATGCAGGAGGTCGATGGCATTACGACATCGGGCGACGTGGTTGAAAGGATGATCCCGTGAATGTCCCCGGGAGTCATGCCCGAGTTTTTAATGGCCTCGCGTGCGGCGGCCAGGGCCATGTCCGACGGCTTCTCGCCGGCAACGGCCCAATGGCGCTCGCGGATGCCCGTGACGCCGAACATATACTCCTCGGTGAAATCGGGGAATTCAGCCATAAGATCTTTCGTGCGTACCACCTGTTTGGGAAGATAGCCGCCTACGCCCAGAATGCTGATGGGGATCGATACGCTCCTGCTTTTCGGCGCAACCGCCAGCGCGGCCTGACCGGGCCCGTCGTCGCGCACATCCCTTGCGGGCGCGGTGCGCTTGACTGTTGCATCATCGGTCTCTATCTCGATCACCGGCTTGTCGAACGGGGTCACCTGGCCCTCGGACACCAGGATGGCAATCACCTGTCCGGCGCAGGGCGCTTCGAATTCAAAGGTCGACTTGGCGCTTTCGGCCTCCGCCAGAATCCCGCCTTTGACAAACGTATCGCCGGCTTTGACATGCCATTTGACAAGAGTGGCCTCGGTTTCGGCCGCGGCCTGGGCCGGCAGAAAGAGGGACGTTGTATATTTCGCACTACTCACGGCGATTCTCCCGTCATCATATCCATGGTTTGGATGATTTTCTCAACGTTAGGAATATAGAACTTCTCCAATTCGGGAGCAAAGGGGACCGGCATATCGGGCCCGGCAACAAGCCGCGGTGCGCATTTCAGCGCGCCGAAACACTCGCCGGTAAGCCGGTAGATCAGGTGCGAACCGAAGCCCGAGGACTCCTGCGCCTCCTGCACGACCAGCAAACGCCCGGTCTTTTTGACGGACGCCGCAAGCGGTCCGATATCAAGCGGCGAGAGCACGAACGGGTTCCAGATTTCGATGGACCGCTTGCTGACCTCGGCGGCCGCGATCACCGTCCGCGCCATGGAGCCCCATGTCAACACGGTGATATCATTCCCTTCGCGGTAGCAGCGCGCGCGCCAGAGGGCGTTTACATCGCCGTCAAAATCAATGTCGCCGCCCTGGCTGCCATAAAGCAACTTATGCTCGAAAACAATGCAGGGGTTGGGATCATAAAAACCGGCGATCAGCGCCTCGAATGTCTCTTGTGTTGTAAACGGATAGAGCAGCTTAAGCCCCGGGAAACGCGACCAGAGCCCTTCGAATTCGCCCGAATGAAATGCGCCCAGCGTGATCCCCGCTCCGCACGGCAAACGCAGCAGCACGGGCGCCGGCTGATCGGCGCGAAAGAACCACGTCGCGGTATTGATGCCGATCTGCGTGCAGGCCTCGGTTGAAAAATCCGCGAACTGATATTCCACGATCGGCCGGCCGCCGGTCTGCGATGCGCCCAGCGCGAACCCGGTCGTGGCTGATTCACAAATGGGAGTATCGATCACCCGGTCCGGGCCGAATTCATCGAACAGACCCTTGCATGATTTGAACGCCGAGCCGAAAGGTCCGATATCCTGGCCCAGCAGGAAGGCGCGGGGTTCGTGCGCAAGGATATAGCGCAGCGCCTGATTCACGGCGCCAAGGTTTTTAAGCTTCGAGGCGGCAAACGGCTCGATGCGCTGTTCCGCGGACGGGGCGAAGACGCTCCACGATTGCGACGTGGACGGCCGGGCCGCGGCGCATGCGCGATCAATGGCGTCCTCGACTTCCGCTTCCACCGCTTTCTCCAGGCCGGCGACCGCCGGTTCCGGCATGCCGCCCTCGGCAATCAGCCGCGCGCGTGTTCTGGGAAGCGGGTCGCGCGACAGGATATCGGCCTTCTCTTCGGCGCTCACGTATTCGGCCTTATCATACGCCGCATGGCCCATGATGCGGATCGATTTACATTCGATAATGCACGGCAGCGGTTCCCGATGCATGCGCTCGAGCGCATCCATGACCGCGCTGTAAACAGTCCACGCGTCGGTGCCGTCGATGGTGCGGCCCTCGATGCCATAGCCGGCGGCGCGGTCGGAAAGATCGGCGCAGTGATATTGGAGCCGGGTGGGCGTGGAATAGGCGTAGCGGTTGTTCTCTATCAGATAGACGACCGGAACTTTGCGCACGGAGGCAAAGTTAAGCGATTCATGAAAATCGCCGGTGCTGCTGCCGCCGTCGCCGATCGCGGCGAGCCCGAACGCGTCTTCCCCGTTTCTTCGCGCGGCCCAGACCCCGCCCACCACCGTGGCCAGCATATTGCCCAGATGGCTCACCATGGGGAACCGGCGGACCGATGCGTCGCCATGGTGCACATTGCCCTCGCGGCCGCGGGTGGGGCTGTCGGCATTGGCCACATATTGGGACATCATGCGATACGGGGTCTGGCCATTGACAAGATGCGCGCCAAAATCGCGCTGCAGAAGGGACACCACGTCGCGGCCGGGACGGAAGGGCATGGCCATGCCCACGGTTGTCGCTTCATTGCCGATGCTGATGGTGACCGTCCCTTTGACCGCTGAGGCGCGGAAAAGTTCCATGATGCGCTCTTCCATGCGGCGCGAAAGATACATGTAATAATAGGCGCGCGGCAGGAAGTCCCGCAGGTTCAGGCGGTCGGGATAGCGGGCAAGAGTGCGAAACGTATTTTCCATTACAATGGCGGAAAGTAAAGAAATTCAGGTGACGGGATCGGTCCGGAACACCGCATGCGCCATAATTCATGCAAAATACATGATTTCAATTCCCCCGCAGCGACGGATTGGATGAAAAAAAACGCCCTTCTTAACGTATCCGCCGGCGGGCCGATCGACGTGGTCTGCGCCATAATCCGGAAGGACGGCCGGATCCTTATCGCGCGCCGCGGCAAAGACCAGGGGCATGCGGGTTTATGGGAGTTTCCCGGCGGCACGGTGCATGAAGGCGAAACGAGCGAGCAGGCGCTCCATCGCGAACTCATGGAAGAGCTGCGCATCAAGGTGATTATTCTGAAAGCCCTTGCGCCGAGTATCCATGCGTACCGGGCCAAGACAATATGCCTCATCCCATTCGAATGCCGGATAGCCGGCGGGGAACCGACAGCCGTTGAGCACAGCGAGCTGCGGTGGATTGATCCGCGGGATGCATCCGGAATTGACTGGGCGCCCGCTGATGTGCCGATTCTGGAAGAGTACCGGGCATGGCGTGATTGCCAGCGCGCACCATGAAGCATCGTGTATTTTTCCCGGTATTGAATTTTCTTATGGGAACATGTAGTAATTCGAAAAACGCGGCTGTCATTGCGAGCGGAGCGAAGCAATCTCGCGTTTTTCGATGCGCTCTGAAATTCTGCATGCGATACGCCGCATGCGCATGCTTCCTGGCGTGCTGTTCATGTCTGGTGGATACGTCGCAGCAAACCGACAGCATCAAGATGCAGCGTATCGATGGGCTCGGGGATACGGTGTCGGTTTTTCCGCGATTGATCATCGGATTTACCATCCCCTTGAAAGCGACACCTCCGCCCTTTGAAATCGTCCCGTCCGCCGAAGGCGAATACGCCCCAATCATGGGACGTCATCTCGATACGCTTATCATCGATGTCATCGGCATGCTTTCGGGATCGACGCGCTATGTCATCCGTCCCGGCGCCGTCCTTACGTCGACCAACGGCGCCAGGCTGAGCCCGGCCGCTGATTCCCTTGTTTTTTATACCTGGCCTCTTGAATCGAGCCAGAACACCACGGCCGCAACAGCCGACTCCTTTTCGCGGCACATGTGCGGCCAGCTCGATTTTCCCGCGGACACGGATTTTTATGCCGTTGCCGACCAATCGGTGCGGGGGTTTAAGCTTTCATCGGTAAATCAGGCGTGCGCGCTGGCGATCCGCGACGGAGCCGGCCGCACGGCGTATCATGCCGAAACCCAGGCGCGCAATATCCAGGCGACGGCGCCGGATTCCTTTGCCGCGCCGCTCATGGTGCTCGTGTACTCGGCGCTTTTCACCGGCCATGCGCGGTATGTGCTGCATGCCAACTGATTTCAGATACAGGATTTAAATACGTGGCTTCCAAGCTCCCCATCATCTCCATCGTCGGCCGGCCGAACGTGGGCAAATCAAGCCTGTTCAACCGGATCATCCATAAACGTCAGGCGGTAGTGGATGCTGTTGCCGGCAGCACGCGCGACCGGAATTATGCCCGCGCGTCCTGGGACGGTGTTGACTTTATCGCCGTGGATACGGGCGGACTGGTCCCCGCCTCGCATGACGCCATTCCCCGGGCGATCCACCAGCAGGTCGAGATCGCACTCAAGGAATCGGACGCTGTGATATTCGTGGTGGAGGCGGGCACCGGGCCCACGGACCTTGACCTTCAGATCGCCCGGCGGCTGCGCAAAATCGCGCGCGATAAAACCGTTCTTGTCGTTAACAAATCAGAATCAAGGAGCGCGCGGCTCGAGATCGATTCTTTTATTTCGCTGGGCATGGGCGAACCGCTGGCCATCTCCGCGCTCCACGGCGCCGGCGTGGGCGACATACTGGATGCGGCCGTGGGCGTTGTGCGCGCATCGGGAAAACACCTGCGCGCGGCGGAATACCGGGAGCCGCTTAAAATCGCCGTGGTGGGCCGGCCCAACGCCGGAAAATCGTCTCTTGTCAACCGTTTTCTCCGTGCCGAACGCATGATCGTGGATGAAAAGCCCGGCACCACGCGCGACGCCGTGGACACGGACATGACCTACCACGGCCGCGACATCACGCTGATCGACACCGCGGGCCTGCGGAAAAAATCGCATGTCGACAAAGACGTCGAGTATTACTGCAATCTCCGGAGCATCGACAGCATCAAGCGCAGCGATATTTCGGTCCTGGTCATCGACGCGCTGCATGGTATCGGCGAGCAGGACCTGAAAATCCTGGAAAAAATCGTGGAAAACCGCAAGGGCGTCGTGGCAGCGTGGAACAAATGGGACATTGTTGAAAAAAACACCAAAACCTTCGACGGCCTGGCGGCGGACGCGCGGGACCTCTATATGGAATTGCAGCATGTGCCCATGATCGCCACATCGGCGGTCACGGGCCAGCGGGTGGATTCGCTGCTTGACGCTGCGATAGCAATCCATGAACGGATGACGTTCCGCGTGCCAGCCGCAGAATTCAGCGATCTGGTGCATGAATGGACGACGGTGTATCCGCACCCGCTCATGCAGATGAGCAAGCAGGTGCGCGTGCTGGGCGTCAAACAACGGCAAGCCTGGTTTCCGCTCTTCTTCATGTATGCTTCGAACCATGATCTGGTATTGCCCATGTATGCCCGGTATCTGGCGAACAAAATTTACAAACAATATGATTTCGACGGCTGCCCGGTGGTCGTGGAATTCCGGCCGCCGGCAAGGCAGAGGTCGCGCGCATGATGCTGTTTTGGAACGGACACCGCGCGGCGCTCCATTTATTTTATTGAAAAGCCGGCGCATCAACCACCCGATACAGGAAGGGCCATTAGTGAACATCGGCATTTTAGGCGCTGGAAGCTGGGGCATCGCCCTTTCGGCGCTCCTGCAGCGCCGCGGCCATACGGTGCGCATGTGGGAATTTTCCGCGGCCGACGCGCACATGCTCCTGACAAAACGCGAGCACCCCAAAAAGCTGCCCGGCATTATCATCCCGCCGGAAGTCATGATCACCAGCAATGTAGGCGATGTGATCACCGCGTCGGAAATCATCGTCTGCGTCGTGCCCACCCAGACAACGCGCCAGACCATGAAGACGATCGCTTCATCGGTCAACGCGTCGGCGATCGACGCCGTTCAGGGATGGGTCATCGCTTCAAAAGGCATCGAATGCGAAACGCTTTGCCTGATCACCGATATTCTCATGCAGGAATTGCCGGGAATAAAAAGCGACCGGCTGGTGGTATTGTCCGGCCCGTCGCACGCCGAGGAAGTCTCCCGCGACATCCCGACGGCCGTGGTCGCGGCGTCTGAAAATTTCAATCTTGCCACGCGCGTCCAAAACGAATTTTCCACTGAATCTTTCCGCATTTACACTAACAGCGATGTTGTGGGCGTGCAACTATCCGGCGGCGTTAAAAACGTCATTGCCATTGCCGCCGGCATCTGCGACGGACTGGGCTTTGGCGATAACACCAAAGGCGCCATCCTCACGCGCGGCATGGTGGAAATGGTCAGATTGGGCCGCAGAATGGGCGCTCAGGAGCAGACTTTCTCGGGACTGGCCGGCATCGGCGACCTGATAACCACCTGCATGAGCCGTCACAGCCGTAATCGCAAAGTCGGCGAAATGATAGGCAAAGGCATGAACCTTTCCGAGGCCCTGGGTCAGATGGTGATGGTCGCCGAAGGAGTGGACACCACCAAATCCGTGAATAGCCTCGCGGAAAAAAACAGCATCGAAATGCCGATCACCGAAGAGGTGTATAAAACGCTTTTCGAAGGAAAGGACGCCAAGCTTGCGGCACGCGATCTCATGACCAGGCAATCCAAGCCCGAACGGTGGTAGCCGAATATAGAGCCCCGGAAGTCAGAGCTTCAGAGCTCGGAAGTCAGCGAAATACCGGAGGATTCACCCGCAGCTTTAAGTCCGGGCCGGATTCTCTTTACCCACAATCACTTATCCGGCAAGAAATATCATTTTTCTGTTGCGCATATCCGTCACCATAATATAAAATTTAGGTTCGAAACGTTGAAGGATATGGCCTGATGCAATATTCACTTCCATTGGATACCCCTGCGCCGGGCGCAGCGCCGCCGCCTCCGGTGTTCGAAGCGCGCAAGACCTATTATTCGATCGGCGAGGTCTGTTCGCATACCGAGCTGGAGCCGCACGTATTGCGCTACTGGGAGAGCGAATTCCCGCAGTTGCGGCCCAAGAAAAACCGGGCCGGCAACCGCGCCTACCGGGAAAAAGACATCGAAGTTATCCGCTTTATCAAGCAGCTTCTTTACGAAGAGAAATACACCATCCCGGGGGCGAAAAAGAAGCTGTCGGGCATGAAAGACCACGAAATCAAGGAGCATGCCGCGGCGATAGCGCCGGCGCCCGCATCCGTTGCGCCGGCCCTGCAACCGGCCGCTTCCGCGCACCGCGACCGCGATATCAAACAGATCGTGGGCGAAGAGCTCAAGGAACTGCTGCGCGTGCTGAAATCCTGAATCCGTCCTGGCTGAAAATTCGAAATCTGAAACGATCGCTCTGGGCCTGGATGAAGGGCGAATTCCTGAACAATCCCGCCGTCGGCGCGATTAAATCCAAAAAAAGCGTGTTCGCATTTACTTTGCAAAATCAAAAGGCATATTCAGGTCCGTTAGGACCGGCATATTTGTAGTAGTGGAATCAGGGCCCTAGAATGTCCAGAGTCCCGCAGGGACGGGATAGTCTTTTCCTCTGCACACGTGATCGGGGTCCAGCGGCAAAAGCCCTTTGTTCTTCTTGACATTAAGGTTGGTTGAGGCCCCTTTGTATCATACCAGCGTATTGCCAACCCGGATGCACCAAAGCGGCCCTTGTTCAAGGTAACGCGGCCGAAGGCCGCGTTACCTTGAACAAGGGCCGAAGGGCCTCCCCCGCGCTCGCAATTGACGTATACGAATCTATCGCGTAATACTGGTACCATCCGCAATTGCGGTCGCAATCGCGCATGCGCGCGCGCAGGGCCCGGGCGTCCGGCGTCCGCAGCCAGGTCATCAAATCCACGGTGCGCAGGTCCGGCCCTTTGGTCCCCAGGATATGGCAGGGATAATAGAGCCTGCCGTCCGGCGCGATGATGATGGACGCCGGGGAACAGCGGTGGTTCCGATACGCGGCAAAATATCCCGGCGGCGTATGAATAGTCGCCGGATAGCGTTTGCGCAACTCCGCGACTTTCATTTCGAGTATTCGCATATCGGGAAAATGGTCTTCTGCGTTGTCCATGCGCGCGGCGGGGATGATCACGATGTTCGCGCGCGCCTCATGGCACCGCCGCACCTTGTCGTCCAGGGCGTCGAGCGTGGCGCGGGTCACCACGGTCTGCACCGAAAGCCGCACGGGAAGGTCCGACAACGCGGGCAGCAGGTCGAACATCGCCAGGTTGTCATGTCCCTCGTCAATTGATACGTGCAAGAAGTCGATGAACCGGGCATACTCGCGGATGGGATAGTCTAAAAGGTTGCGGCAGCTCGTGGTGAACAGCAGGTAAAAGCGGCGCGTGCGCGCATAGCGCAGCAGTTCGCCGATGTCCTCCCGCAGCAGCGGCTCGCCGCCCTCAAAGCTGGTCATGAGCACCGACGAACGCGAAAGATTATCGAGAATGCGCTTGATATCGCCGGTCGACAGGTCGGGAACGCGGTCGCGCTTGACATTACAAAACGGACACCCGAAGTGGCAGCGTGACGTGAGTTTGAACGACGCGTAGAACGGATAGATCCGCTCGCGGGCCATGGCGTTGCCGGCCAGGGCGCGCAGCGTGGAAAGATAGGCGCCTGGCGCAAGCATTCTCATTTGAGCGCCTCCAGCGTCACCCGCGCGGCGCCGGAAATACCGATTGCGCGCGCCGCGCCATAGGAGAGATCGATGATCCGCGCCCGTACATGGGGCCCGCGGTCGTTGATGCGTACGATAACGCTTTTCCCGTTGGCCAAGTTTGTCACGCGCACCCGGGTCCCAAACGGCAGCGTGCGGTGGGCCGCGGTGAGCGCATGCATATCGAACCGTTCCCCGCTGGCGGTGGGCCGGCCGTTGAATTCTTTTCCGTAAAACGATGCTTCGCCGGTTTCTCTATACTGCGAGACGTCAACCGGCGCCGTTTCATGGTGCGCCGCGGGTTGAGGGGCCGGAGAGGAACGCACGAAACGCGGCGCACTGGCGCAGCCTCCGAAAAGCAGCGGTCCCGCGACCAGCGCGATGGCTATGCGCGACGCTCGGGTTCTGAAAATGCGGGCCATCATTGGTCTCGAAGGCTTTTCCCGAGTTCCTGGACATTCGAAAAACCTTCGCGCCGGCAATAATCGACAATCCCATCAAGCACCGAGATGGGCAGCCGCGGATCGACGAAGGTCCCGGTACCCACCTGCACGGCCGAGGCGCCGGCCAGAAGATACTGGACCGCGTCCTCGGCGCACATGATGCCGCCCATGCCGATGACGGGTACCTTGACGGCGCGCGCGACACGCCAGGTCATGGCCACGCCCACGGGCCGTATGGCCGGGCCGGAAAGGCCGCCGAAGGCCGCCGGCAGCGCCGGCGCGCGCTTGCGTATGTCAATGACCATGCCCACGAGGGTGTTGATGCACGACACCGCGTCCGCGCCGCCGGCCTCCGCGGCCCGGGCGATGGCGGCGATATCGGTGACATTGGGCGTCAGCTTCATGATGAGCGGCCGCGCCGTGAGCGCGCGCAGGCGGCGGGCCAGCGTTTCCACCATCGCGGGATCGGTGCCGAACGCCAGACCGCCGTGCTTGACATTTGGGCATGAAATGTTGATTTCGTACCCCCACACCGCCGGTTGCGGCTCCAGTCGCTCCACGACCCGCGCATACTCGTCTTCCGTGGACCCTGCCACATTGGCGATAACGGCGCAGGGCAGTTTTGAAAGATACGGCAGTTTTTCGGCAATGAAGCAATCGACGCCCACATTGGCCAGACCGATGGAATTGAGGATGCCGCCCGGCGTTTCAACGATCCGGGGAATATCATTGCCCGCCCGCGGCGCCATGGTGATTGCCTTGGTGTAAATGGCGCCCAGGCGCGACAGGTCGATCAGCTTCTCGTATTCGCCGCCATAGCCGAACGTGCCGGAGGCCACGCCCACGGGGTTGGGAAGCCGCTTAGAGCCGATGGCGACTGAAAGGGCAATGGATGAAACCGGCACGATTTTCCTATGGCGTAGCATTTGGCAAAGTAGAGATGTCCGGAAGCGAAGTAAAAGTTCCGTGCAAGCCACCCAGCAAAAGATCCATTTCTTGTTTGAAAAGTCGGATTAAGCCGGGAGCTTTATTAAGCGCTGCACCAAGCAGCTCTTTATTAATATCGATTCCATATGAATGGCGGATAAAATGTCTGAAGGAAAGCCATCCTTTTAATCCGATAGCGAGATCATTGGATATAATTCCCTTCGTGTGCAGCGACTCTAAAAGATCGGCGTGCCATCCCTCGCCCGCCGGCAAACAGCCATATTCCTTGGCGATCTGTTTTAAGATATTTTCGATTCCATTATAAATATTCGCGCAAATAACAGCGGCACCCATTATGGAAAGGTCATCATAGCGGGAAAGATCCAGCGCACGGGCCCATAGCAGCGCGCAAGCCCTGCTTATATTTTCCCATTCTGCATATATTCTTTTATCAAGAGGCGGCATATATGCAGCGTCCATATTCCCTTATTAATTGCGAAAAATATGATGAATCAAGCTCCACCAAGTCCACAAGTCCGTGAAAAAGGCCCATCAGCTCTCCGTAGAGAGAAAAAAAAGAATCGGCCGGAACGCCTTCCACTGCGATATCGATATCTCGGGCCGCCTCGGGATCGTCAAGAACCGATCCGAACAGGAACATACGCGTAGCACCGTATTTCCCTGCAAGCTCTAAAAGCTTTTCTTTATAATCCGAAAGTAGAATCATGCTGACCCTTATTGCAAAATATGATTTTCTTTCATATCAATTCCATTAAAAAGTCGTGATCGGGCCGCTCAACGGGCAACAATCTGATTATATAATCCGCATTCTAATCCCGTCAATCCTGTCGATACTTGGGTTTTCCTGACTTATTCCCATATCAATTCCCGGATCTCAAACACCGGCCCTTCCGTGCATGCGCGCGCGAACCCGGGTCCCTTTGCCACCTTGACCACGCATCCCATGCAGGCGCCTACGCCGCACGCCATCACCTGCTCGACAGACACATGGCATGGAATATCATGCTCAGCGGCGAATTGATGGCAGGCCGCAAGCATCGGATGCGGACCGCAGGCATACAGGTGCGCGCCATTAATCTTCGGCAACGGCAATGCGCGCAGATAATCCATAACCGTTCCAAGAAATCCCGCGCTGCCGTCATCAGTGCATATCGCCGCGGAAAGCCCTTTGAATACCCGCGATGCCGGGACCAATGCCTTTGTGCGCGCGCCGAAAATGAACTTCGCGAGTGAGTGCCGCCGGGCAATCGTGCGGGCCAGGAACAGCATGGGCCCCAGACCAATGCCGCCGGCAATCACTATCGCCTTATGCTGCTTTCCCGGCATAACAAATGAATTTCCCAACGGTCCGATGACATCCAACTCATCGCCGACGGATTTCGCGGCCAGCAGACTGGTTGCCGGGCCGCGCTTCTGGAAAATGATCGATGCGGCCCGCTTTTTCCCATCAAAGTCCGAGATAGCGAGCGGCCGGCGCAACAGCGGCTGAATGCCATCATGCACGCGGATGGTGACGAACTGTCCGGGCGTAGGGGCGCGCACCGGCGCCGGCCAGGCAAAGGACAGTTCGAGCATATCCTCGCACAGGGCCGCGATACGATTGATATGGGATGTAAACTGCTTCATGTGTTCCCGGGATTCTGGATGGTCCTTAATGAAAATAAAATACCACCCGGCCGTATTGTATGGGTTTCATGGAAAAACGCATTTTATCATTAAGACACCTCTAAAAATTCGGAAAACGCGTCTGTCATTGCGATCCCGCCGATGGCGGGAGAAGCAATCCCGCGTTTTTCGAATCGATAGAGGAGATTGCTTCGTCGCTACGCTTCTCGCAATGACATTTTATGGGATTTTAAAGGTCTCGATCATGCAAAACCAAATGAAAAATACGCTTGCCCTGGCGCTGGATAACGTCGATTCCCTGCGCGCAATCGCCGGACTCATAGAACAGACCAGGCCTTTCATCGGCGTGTATAAAATCGGCCTGGAGCAGTTCACCCGCTTTGGCCCGCCGGTTGTCGATGAAGTGCGCAAGAGCGGCGCACGCATGTTCCTCGATCTGAAGTTTCATGACATCCCCAACACCGTTGCCAAGGCCGTGGGATCAGCTTGCGCACTGGGCGTCCAGTATCTGACGATCCACACCCAGGGCGGCAGCGAAATGATGCGGGCGGCGGCCAAAGCGGCGGCGGATTTCCGCGAAAAAGGCGGTCAGCCACCAAAGATCATCGGCGTCACCATTCTTACCAGCATATCCCAGGAACTGTTGAACAACGAACTGAATGTCGGCGCGCCGATTATCGATCAGGTCCGCCACTTAGCCGGCCTGGCAGCGGCATCCGGCCTTGACGGCATCGTCTGTTCCGCCGCCGATCTGCCGGCAATCAAGCCCTCGCTCCCCCCGGCATTTGAAATCATAACCCCGGGAATCAGAATGCCGGAAAACGGCGCGGACGATCAGAAGCGGATTGCATCGCCGCGCGACGCGCTGAAGAGCGGCGCGACATTGCTGGTCATCGGAAGGCCGATCACCGCTGCCGCGGACCCGGCAAAAGCGGCGGAATCATTCCTTCGCGCGATCGCATAAGCCACTATGGCAAAAATCCTTGTCACCGGCGCCAACGGTTTTATCGGCCAGCACCTCGTACGAAAGCTGCTCGATCAGGGGCATAGCGTCCGCGGCACCATCCACGCCGAGCAGCCGCTGTATTTCATCCGTGCGGACGAACTCGAATGGCGCCGCATCGATCTGTCCGCGCCCGAAACCCTTGCCGGAATCGCGACAGACATCGAATGCATCTACCATTGCGCCGCCATTCCCCGCAACGATCTCAGGCTCTCATGGGATGATTTCGCATCCATCAACATCAAAGGCGCCGAAAGCCTGCTTGCGGAGGCGCAACGCGCGGACATCAAGCGGTTCGTCTATATCAGCACCGTAGAAGCGGCGGGATATGGGGACGGCAAAAACCCGCGCAAAGAGGGCGATGTTCCGCATCCCGAAAACAATTACGGAAAAAGCAAACTGGCCGCGGAGCAGATCGTCCTTTCCGGCCCGTGGGCGTTTGAGCGCACCGTGGTCCGGCTGCCCATGATTTATGGGCCCGGCACCTTCCTCATCGTCCCCAAACTGTTCGGTATGGTCAAGCGCGGATGGTATCCCTGCATCGGGAATGGCGCCGCCGGCATGGAATTCTGCTATGTCGCGAATGCCGTTGACGCCATGATACTGGCCGGGACCTCGCCCCGCGCCGCCGGCGAATTGTTCTATGTGTCCGACGAGCGATCGTATTCGATCAAAGAGGTGATTTCCCATATCGCCGCTGCCATGCACAAGCGCGTCATCTTCATCAGCATCCCAAAGGCGCCGGCATATGCGATCGCGTTGCTATGGGAATTTGCAGCGCGCATCGCGCCATTCCCGCCGATCGTATCGCCGTATTCGAAGAAGCCGTTTTTTACCCGGGAGACGGTGCGATGGACCACCAGCGATATCAATATTGTTTCCACGGAGAAGATGCGGTCTCTATTGGGATATCGCCCGGCGATTTCCCTGGCGGAAGGCTGCGCGCGCACCGCGGAATGGCTTGCTGCGCATTCATAGCATGTATCGGGGGCGTATCTTTCGCATGTCAACAATCCTTTCCATCAACGCCACAGCGGAGGTCCACGGCGGGGCCGACCGGTTCTTTCACGAATTGAATAGGCTCCTGGCATCCCACGACGAAAAGGTAATCACCTTTACGGCAAAACCCAATGACCGCATCGATGAGTCTCTAAATATCAAGCGATATTTCTTTGATACCGCTTTTCATCATCGCGGCATCCGCAATGCAATCGGGAAATTCATCGGCATTTTCCATAATTCCCCTTTGAATCGCGCTCTTGCGATAATCATTCAATCGGAACAACCCGATATCGTCCATGTCCATAACATTTATCATCGAATCCCTTTCTCTATTCTGAAAACCATAAAAAAAACCGGGAAAGCCAAAATCCTTTGGTGGCTGCACGATTATAAATGGATCTGCCCCAATCACCAGCTGTTCACATCGGATGAAATATGCACGCGCTGTAAAGATGGCCGTTATGGGCACGCGGTCCGCTATCGGTGCCAGAACGGATCGCTGATGCAAAGCCTTATCATCGCCGCGTTTTCCCGCTTCATACGATGGCGCGACTACGCTGCCTTCGTCGACGCATTCATCGCGCCTTCGCACGCCTGCGCGCGGATGTTCGCCGATTTCGGCTTTCAATCTTCGAAGATCCGCGTACTGCCGCATTTCAATTACCTTCCGCAAAGCAGCGTGGCGCTGGAACGGTCGGCGGATCTCCCCGACCGATATGCGGTGTATGTGGGAAGGTTGGAGCGGAACAAGGGCATTCTCCCCATGATCGAGGCATTCGGCAGCCTGAAATACCCGCTGATCATCGCCGGCAAAGGCAATCTGGAAGATGCGGCGCGCCACCTCTGCGCAGAAAAGGGATACGCGAATATCCGGTTCATCGGTCATCAGACCACCAACGCACTGAACGCATATTATGCGCATTGCGCGTTTTCGGTTGTGCCCTCGCTCTGGTACGAAATCTTCGGATTATCGGTGCTGGAATCCTATGCTCACGGCAAGCCCGTGGTCGCATCGCGCATGGGCGCGCTGCCGGAAACGGTAGAGGACGGCAAATCCGGCCTGCTGTGCACGGCGGGCGACGTGGCGGACTTGGTTGACAAATGCAGACGGATGATCGATGCGCCGGCTGTCTCAAAAACAATGGGCGAGTGCGGGCGCGCGCTCCTGCGTTCCCGGTTTTCGGCCGAAGACTATTGGGAGCGGCTGAACGTCCTTCACAACGAGCCGATGCGCTGAAATATCTCCGTGCTCCGCTTGAGGAACTGGTCGCGGTCCATCAGTGATTCATATTTCCTCAGGTTGGCGCGCGAAATCCGTTCCCACACCTCCCGATTATGCAGCTTGTCAATCGCAGCGGCGATCCCTTTGATGTCGTCCGGATCGCATAAAAAACCGTTGACGCCGTCTTCCACCAACTCAGGGACCGCCGCGCGGGCGGAGCCGATGATGGGCAGTCCGAAACCCATTGCTTCGCCGTAGACTATCCCGAATGTCTCCATTTCCGACACCAGCACGAACACCGTGCTTTGACTATACCATTTAGCAAGATCGTCGCCTTGAATTCTACCTCGATAAAACGCCCTGCCGGTCAAACCGCTGGCCTTTATATAATCAGTGATTTCTTTCAGATAGCCGCCATGTACCGGCGATCCTATGATATTGAATTGAAAATCGGATTGTACGCTGGAAAGGGCCTTACAAACCGCCAGCATGTTCTTTCTTGGTTCGATATTTCCAACAGAAAGAAGAACGGTTTTCGAAGGATTGAAGTGCGCGCGATCAAGACCTTCAGTCCTTCTGATAAAAGGCGGATGGGTATAGATCGGGATTTGCTTTCTGGAAAAACTCTTGAATGCATTAGCCGAAAATCGGCTATTCGTAACAAGCGCCTGCAAATGCCGGGAGACAAAACCCTCGATATGGAAATGAAGGGAGCGCATGAACGGGTTTTTTTTATCCGAGAAATTATAATTATGCAGCATGCCTGCGATCCGGCATTTCCGGAAATATTTTGCCCAAAGCAAAGCAAAAATATACCTGGCATGGAAATCCATATCAAGCATTACAATCGATTTCCGCTTAATGGACAATGCCTTAAAAAGATAAATACAATTCATGATGACAATATGGTATTTCAGGCGCCCATATTTTTGTCCCTCCCATCGGTGCACGATATATCCGGCCTTCTCGGCGCCGGCGAGCAACTGCTCATTATAGAGCTCTCCGCCGGTAATGGGATTTGAAATTCTGTGGGCTATAAAGTATACATGGTTTGCCATTCGACTGCTATCCTTTCCCATTCACGAAAGCGCGGCGGATGATTCGGGATATCCCGGCTTTATCTGCACAGGACCACCGTACGATTGCCGCCCATGCCGACGACCTCTCTTCAGCATTGCGGCCTAAGATGATTATAGAACCTAAAGGGTATTTGGTCCGCTTATTTTCAAAATACTTTTTGTTTCCCGATCGCCCGGCAGCTATTTTTTAAAAGGCATTATGGAGCATGGAACAGATTATTCAACACTTGAAAGCGCGGCCTTTTTTGCCCTTGTAAAGGCCTTCCCGCTATAACAATAGCGGAACTCAGCGCCTGGCCCCGCTATGAACAAAACAACCTTGCCGCGAACCGTCCTGAATACAAAATCAAGTCGCGCGCCATTACTGATAAAACATGCACTGAGGCAATTCAATGATTGACGATATACTGCTAAAAGTGGTCCGAAAATCGCTCAACGACCGATTTTATAGATTGGCAGTAACTAAGCCGGCTTCGCCGGAGCGGCCAGAGGCCAGAAGCCAGCGGCCAGCCGGAAAAGATTGACATAGTGATTTGGCTCTTGGTGCGTCATCGGGCCGCC
>Ga0315279_10002214_pt1 | contig 29961 bp, 24 predicted proteins | sample YL17G06_20_MG_FD_203694 | JGI IMG/M metagenome (GOLD analysis project Ga0315279, IMG submission 203694) | Sediment microbial communities from Yellowstone Lake, YNP, Wyoming, USA - YL17G06_20 | ecosystem: Environmental > Aquatic > Freshwater > Lake > Sediment | place: USA: Wyoming | collected...
GAACGCGCCGGGGCGCGTTCTAGGGAACGGGGAACGCGCCGGGGCGCGTTCTAGGGAACGGGGAACGCGCCGGGGCGCGTTCTAGGGAACGGGGAACGCGCCGGGGCGCGTCCTGCTTCCTATCATTGCCCGTTGTCGGCGTGGACCTCGTGGCGGACGATGAGCACAGTGCCGATGAGGAATGTCGCGGCTATGACGACGAAGCTCCCCCATCCCAGGTTCGCTTCCGGTCCCGCGGCCCCGGAATAAATGCCGATGATGGACCAGGGCACCCAGGGCGCCCAGCCCGTGTGACCGAACGCAGACGCGAGCGCCAGGGTGAAAATGGCGACGCCGAGAGGCGCAAAGTAGCCCCGGGTTTCCACCGCAACCCATGCTACGAGAACGGCGCAGCAAAGCGACATGACGGCCAGCACAATCAGCTTCGCCGAAGCCGAGAGGAACAGCGCTTTCGTCAGTCCGTGGAGTCCCAGGACCCACCCGACCAGGCAGGCTTCTCCGATGATCCACAGGGTGAGGACGGCCAACCAGACCGCGGAAACAATGATCTTGGCAAAGACGAAGCGGTTCCGGGCTATTGGCAGGGCGAGCATGTTCTTTGCCGTTCCCTCGGCGTACTCGCGGCCGAAGACGTACGCGACTATGATCGAGCACATGATGAGCCCGCCGATGCCCCCCATTTCCACGATGAAGGTCAGGAAGGTCGGCCAGTCGAGGGACTCGCCTCCGAAGGCGAACTTTGCCTTCTGTCCGAGGAGGCCGATTCTTTCGGCCATGCCCGGGTTCATCATCATCCACATGAAGAATCCGGCCATCGCCACCATGAACGTGTAGGCCGCCAGGGATATCCACGTCACCTTGCTTCGACGGAGCTTGGCAAGCTCCGTGGCGACAACGCTCGGGAATCTCATGATTCTCCTCCGGTCACGCGCATGAAGTGCCGCTCGAGGTCCTCCTCCATCGGAACGAGGCGCTCGAGGGCGATGCCTGCGCCCACGAGGGCGCGGGCGATGGAGGCAGCCTTCGCGGTGCGGTCGGTGACGCGCAGCGATGCTTCGCCCGAGCGCGACAATCCGACAAAGCCGAGCTGGTCGCGCAGGACGCGCTCGGCCAGGGCAACATCGTCGACCTCGATCTCGATGGAGAGCCTGCCGTTGTCGCGCAGCTCGCGATAGTCGACTTCCTCTACGAGACTCCCGGCGTGCACGATGCCCACGCGATCCGCCAGGTGCTCCACTTCGTCGAGGAGGTGGCTCGACATGAAGATGGTCACGCCCTGCTCGTCTGCGAGGCCGCGGAGCAGGGCCCGGATCTCGATGATACCCGCCGGGTCCAGCCCGTTGGACGGCTCGTCGAGGATAAGGAGCTCCGGAGAGTGGACGAGGGCGCGGGCGAGCGAGAGTCGCTGCTTGTTGCCGAGCGAAAGCCTGCCCGCGCGTCGATCAGCGTATTCGCCGAGCTTGAGGAGCTCGATGACCGCGTCAACCGATGTCGCAGGCGCCCGGGTCAGGCGGCGTTGGATGTGAAGGTTTTCCCTGACGGTGAGATTGGGGTAGGCTGCCGCCGACTCGACGAAGTAGCCGACTCGCGCGAGGACACCTGCGCGGTCCTCGCCGAGCGTGGACCCGAGGATCGATATCTCGCCGGCGCTCGGCCGGACGAGGCCCAGGAGCATGCGGATGGTGGTGGTCTTTCCCGCGCCGTTTCGGCCGAGAAAGCCGTAAATTTCTCCGCGGCGGACCTCGAGATCCACGTTCACCACGGCCTTCACGGGTCCGTAGTTCTTGGACAGGCCCCGCGCGGCAATTGCGCTCGTCATGCTCCCCCTCCCATACTCCTCACGCCAGATGCGATCCTCAGTGCGAGCGCTTCCGCGATCAGCTTCACCGCCGGCTGGTAGCTCCCCGGCGGAAAATCCTCCCTGTGCATTGCGATGGAGAACAGGGCGGGAGTGAGCCCGCGGAACGCGGCGTTGAGGTCCGGTGTGAGCAGGCCTTCTGCGGCCCAACGCCCGAAAGCTTCCTCGAGGACACGGTTGTCGGCGGCCTGGTGCGCCTCAATCCTCCCGGGTGGAAGCCGCTCAATGATCGTCTGGATATCCTTCATCCCGAGGTGCATGAGGCCTGGTTCCCGCTCGAGTATTTCGAAAGCGCCGAGAAAGAAGCGTTCGATCCGCTCCCGGACCGTTCCCTCTCCCTCGATGACCTCCCGGATGAGCGCTCCCCGGTACTCCGTTTCCCACGACTCGAAAACCGACAGGATGAAATCCTCCCGCGAGGGGTAGAACGAGTAGAAGCTCCCCTTCGATATGCCCGCCTCCCTCGCAATGTCGTCAACGACGAGGAGACGCACCCCCACCTTGTTGATGAGACGCTTCCCAACCGCGACGAGCTTCGCCCTGATCCGTTCTCGGTCTGTTTCGCTGAATGCTCTTGGCATATATTCTCTATGACCATATTAGCTAAAATGGTCATAGAGAATATAGCACATCACCAAGCATGTGACAAGGGGTGGAGAGAAGCTGCTGAGGACATTCCGCTCTACATCGTTCGCTGACCAAACGCTTCCAGCAGGTCCCCGACCTCGAGGGAGCCTCGGATCTTGAACGGCTCTCCGTACTTCTTCCCGATCAGGTGCCCGTAGTGCGACATGCGTGAGAACAGCAACTCGTGGAACTGCTCGCTTGCGATGTACGTCGGCGGCTCGTTTCCCGCGGCGCCTGCAACGAATACCTGGCTGCCGTATGCCTGCAGGGTGCGTCGCTTGTCCTCGATCACGGATGAAACGTCCACGATGAAGCTGGGATCGAACTCCCACGTGCTCATGTAGTAGACGAGCTGGGAGGGCCGGTGAGGCTCCTGGCCTGTATCCCTCTTCTTCAGGCCTGCCAGAAATGCCGCCTCTTCCACGATCCGGGAGGCTGCCGGGTGATCGGGATGGCGATCCTCCCAGTACGGCAGGAGAACGATGCGCGGCCGATGCTCCCGGATCTCGCGGATCACCGCCTCCCGCGAGGGCTCGTCAGCGCACAGCCTGCCGTCGGGCAGGTCGAGCATCTCGTGGTGGGAGACGCCCATGACGGCGCTTGCTGCATCGAACTCCGCCGCTCGCGCCGCGAGGGTGCCGCGGGTCCCCATCTCTCCCCGGGTCAGCGAGATCACCCCCGTTTTCGCGCCGGCGCGGGCGGCGCGGATAAGGGTGCCGCTGGCCGCAAGCTCCACGTCGTCCGGATGCGCGCCGAACGCCAGGATGTCCACCGTCGCCGCAGGTGACATTTGAAGCGTCATGACTCGACCACCAGCGCACGGTGTTCCGGGGCAAACGGATCGATCGTCTCTGCGGCCAGGGTCAGGATCCGCCGGCCGTAGACGGCCAGGAAAGGCAGCGCACAAAGCGTGCGCTCCTGCAGCCCGCCCCGGGGCGCAAGGGAGGCGGTCAGGCGTTCCACCTGTCCGCGCAGGATCCCGCTCTTCTTTCTCGCCGCCTGGGCGATCTTCTTCTCGATGAAATCGAGCTGTCGCATCGTGCGCGATGAGCCGATCAGAGCGGTCCGATGCAGGGTCGGATCCAATGCATCGATTTCCGCCACGATGCCGTCCCACGTTTCGCTGGCGCGCTGCCGGCCGTCGGCCATCCGGCGCGACAGCGACTCGGGCACGTGCTTCAACAATATGTCGTCGATTACGTGCTCTCCCCGCTCGAGAAGCTGAACGAGGTCCACTCCCAGCTTCGCGCGGAGTCTCTCCACTTTCTGCTCGACGAGGGTGAGCGATGACCGGGGCACCATGAGCGGCATCGGGATGCCCAGGCGCTGGTACGCGAGGGTGAGCTGACAGAAGTAGGCGATCTCCGCCGGACCGAGGATGGCCGCAAGGGTGGGGAAGACCGTGTCCTGGAACAGGGGCCGCATCGCCGCATTGGGTGTGAAGGAATCGGGACTGCTCGCGAGCAGCGACGAGAGCTCCGCCGGCGTGAATCGTCTGCCCGATGCCTTCAGCTCGTATCCCCGTCCCGTTATGGTGATCGCATCACGCGCGGGATCCTGGTGAAACAGGGTGAGAAATCCGTCCCGCAGCTCGATCTGCGGCTCGTATCCGGCGTCCTTCAAGCGAGCGGTCTGCTCGATGACGGCGGTGCTCACCGGGCTCTTCTCCGAGATCTCCGTGTCGAACAGGCCGTGCGCCAGGCGTTTCAAACGGGTGTCCGATGGATCCACGAGCGCGAGCCCCAAGGGACCGAACAAGTTCGCCATCCACGCGCCGAACGCCTGCGGATAGGTGCGGCCCGGCATGTATGCTGCCCGCAGGTCGGCCAACACCACCCGTGCGGCGTCGCCCTCTGGCAGGAAGCCGGACAGCTCGTCGAGCAGCGGCCCGATCGACTCCCCGAGCCGAATTCGTGAGACGGGGACCTTGGCCGGCGCGGCCCCCGGCATGTGCAGCGCTCGGAGCTTCCCCTCCCTGTCGGTGACGAAGGCGTGGTCTACCTCTGCGAGATCGCTGTCCTCCGAGGCGATCCAGAAAACAGGGACAACCGGTCTGCCAAGCGTCTTCTCCGCATGTCGGGCGACGGCCAGGATTGTCAGGGCCTTGTGCACCGTGAACAGGGGGCCGCCGAACAGGCCTGCCTGCTGTCCGCCGATGGCGACCAGCGAGCTGGGATCTTCCAGCCGGGACAAGTTCGAAAGCGCGACCGGGCCTGAGCCCAGCTTTTCATTCTGCTCTCGGAGGACCGCGCAAAGAGACCTCCTGTCGTACTGCCGGCGGTCGATGAGCCGCGCCTGCTCGGCGAATGCGTTCGTTTCTCTGAAGTGCCTGGGGACCATCGCGCGGATGCCGTCATTCGCCTCCCAGTAGTCGGCGAAGAGCCGGGTGGTGGACGGGATGCTGCGCAGCGCGATGCTTTGGACCATGGCCGCATGGTACTCAATAGGCCGCGCAGAGGCAATGTAAAATTCCCGTCGCGCGGGCTGCACGCCCCCGGCTGCACGCCGCGGACTGCTCTCCGCCGGCTGGAGCCCGTCAGCCGTTCTTGATTTCCCCGGAGGCCACACTATACTTGAGTCATGAATCGCCCCCGCCTTTCCCTCGCCGCACTCCTCGCGGCCGCGTCCCTCGCCATCGTGTTCCTCCCTGCCGCCTCCTCCGCCCTCGGGGTGGACGTGACCGAGCTGAAGACCGCCCAGAAGATCGAGTTCGTCGACTACACCGGGCCGGTCAACATCTTCCAGACCGATCTCGATATCCGGGGAATCGGTGTGGACCTCGCCCGCCAGGTGCTGAAGGGCCTGCCGGTCGCCATCTACCTCACCCGATACTCCGCCATCCATGCCGTGGACACCGCCGAACCGGACAAGCTCAGCGCCGACATCATCTCCTTTGACAAGGACGCGAAGATCGACCGCATCGACAATGTCCGCCGGGTCACTTCGGCCTACCTGTCGGGCCTGTACAACTACCCCCGGCGTGACTCAGACCTGCTCGCGCTTTTCGTCTCGTATTACAACGCGGTCTACCGGAGCAACCTCGGCTATTTCAATGGAAAGTACAAGACCGTCGTGCTTTCTCACCTTGAAAAGGACAAGGTCGGCATTTCCACGAAATACTTCGACTGGCCGGGGAAGACCCAGCTCGTCATCCCCTTGAACGAGAACGCCTCTCGCGACATATTCGGCGCGCTGAACTCCTCCGAGGTCTCCGGCAAGGCGGTCATCGAGCAGCTGAAGACCCAGGAGAACAAAGGCATTCCCGAGCGCACTGCGATCACCGACCTCAAGCAGCAGGAGGTGAAGAAAGGCCAGGCGGTCATCGACCAGGAGGCGAAGAAGCTCGCCGAGCAGAAACAGCAGACCGCCCAGGCACAGGCCGCGGTGGATGCTGCCCGGCAGGCCGCCGAGCAGGCGAAGACCGAGCAGGAGCGCAAGGCAGCGCAGGACAAGCTCGCTGCCGAGCAAGCCGCGCTCGCCCAGAAGCAGGCGGAACAGCAGGCCGCCGAGCAGAAGCTGGCCACCCAGGAAGCGGCCGTCCAGCAGAAGCAGCAGGAGGTCGTCCAGGAACGGAAGGACATCGCGACCGACCAGGCCGCCCAGAAGCTCCAGCAGAACCCCGAGCAGGTGAAGAAGGATCTCGCCCAGCAGTCCGCCCAGCTCGCCCAGCGGGAAACCACAGTGGCTGCGCGCGAAGAGGCGGTGAAGAAAGGCCAGTCCGACCAGGCAGTCTTCGCGGGCAAGCTCTACTACCTGAAGATCAAGGAGTACCTCACCGGCGGACACTACAACAACGACATGCTCATCATCGACGCCGCCACCGGCGCGATGATCCTGAAATCGACGGAGGCCATGATCTGTGGGCGGAAATTCGACCTGTTCAAGAACGGGGTGGCGGTGATCACCTACAAGACCAACCACAACGAGGGTCACTACCTGACCCTCCTGGACCTGGATACCCTCAAGCGCAAGGCGATCAGCGACGAGGCGGTGTTCTTCAGGAGCTTCGTGGAGACGCGCGACGATCTCACCTATGTCGTGGTCGAAAAGGGCAACGCCTACTACCTGGGCAAGTTCAGCGCCGACATGAAGCTCATGTCCCTTTCCAAGGACCAGGTGGACCCGGACTCGTTCATCAGCTTTTTCAACGACCTGGTCTACATCAACGGCAAGGACAAGAACATCCTCGTGCTGAACAAGGCCGACCTGTCGACAAAGAGCGCAATCGTTCCGTAGACAGGGGTGCGGTTCCTACCTCCCGAACATCTCCGCGATCTCCTTCGCGTACATCGTGTCCACGACGTGGCGCTTTACCGACTGTTTCGCGCTGAGCTCCACGCCCAGCTCGAAGTGCTTGGGCAGGAGCTTGAAGCGGAACACCCTCTCGAACTCGCGGAATCCCCGTTTCGCACACACCCGTGACTGGATCTCGTCGGAGATGAGCTCGATGATCTGCGGGTTTTCCAGCAGGTCGTCCTTGGTGAGGTAGGCGATCCCCTGCTGGGCGGCGTACTTCTCCAGGGCGTCCTGGTTGGCCACAACGAGGGCTGCAAGGAATTTCTGGTCCTGGCCCACCACCATCACCTGGTCGATGTATTCGCTTTCCAGGATCGTGTCCTCGATGGGCACCGGCTCCACGTTCTCCCCGCCCAGGAGCACAATGGTCTCCTTGGTCCGCCCCAGGATGCGGATCTCTCCCTTCCAGGTCACCATTCCCAGGTCACCGGTATCCAGCCACCCGTCCGGCGTGAGCACCTCCGCCGTCTTGTCGGGACGCTTGTAGTACCCCTTCATCACGTTGGGTCCCTTGAGATGGATGACCCCCTTGCGGCCGGGGCCGACCTCCTTCCCGGTCTCCGGGTCGAGCAGCTTCATCTCCTGCTCGGCGAGGAGAGGCCCGATGGTGCCGGGCACCGGGTGGTGCTGGAGCCTCACCGACACCACAGGTGTCGTCTCGGTCAGGCCGTAGCCTTCGAGGAGGAGGACACCCGCGGCCTGGAAGAACCTGTCCACATACGGCGGAAGGGCGCCGCCGCCCGAGACGGTAAAACGGAACCGTCCGCCGAGCCGCGCTTTGATCTTCTTGAATACCAGGACGTTCCCGAGCGCGCGGAGGGGATAGAGGAGAAGGAAGGGGAGGATCCCCATGATGAAATCGGTGATGACGGAGCGCCGGGTGAACTGCGGATAGAGGCCGCGCACCAGCGCAGAGGCTGTGGCGTGCGCCTGGCCCACCGCGACGAAGAATCCGAACAGGGCCTTCTTGATCCCGCCCTCCTCGTTGACGTTGCGGTAGATCGCGGCCCGCACGCCTTCCCAGATCCGGGGCACGGAGGCCATGACGGTGGGCTTTACCGCGGCCATGTCGGCGAGCATGATCTGCCCCACCGGCTTCGAATAGGCCATTGAGGCTCCCTGGGAGAGCACGAAGTTGTCGATGATGCGCTCGAAGGAGTGCCACACGGGAAGGACCGACAGGAAGATGTCCGAGGGCCCGATATGAATGGCGTCCGGAATCGTCCGCAGATTGTGGAGGAAGTTCCCGTGGGTGAGCATCACCCCCTTGGGCTCGCCGGTGGTCCCGGAAGTGTAGATGATCGTGGCAAGGTCCTCGGCCTTTCCCTTCTCCATCTCCCGCTGGAACGCCGTGGGATCGGAGGCGAGCTTTCGCTTGCCGCGTTCCATGATCTGCGCGAAAGTGAGCAACTCCACTCCCGCCGTCGGGGCAGTGAAGGAGCCGGGATCGAAACCCTCATCGATGACGACAATTGTCTTCAAGAGGGGAAGATCCTGTTTCTTGCTCAGGATCTTCTTCACCTGCTCGGCGTTCTCCGCCAGAGCCAGGGAGCAATCCGCGTGCCGCAGGATGTAGCAGGCTTCCTCGGGCATGGTGTCGGACCCCCGGGGGACATCGGCCGCTCCGATTCCCAGGATGCCGGCGTTTGCGATCATCCACTCCTTGCGGTTGTCGGAAATCAGGCCGACATGATCTCCCCGCTTCACGCCGAAGTCCAGGAGCCCCGCGCCAAAGCATTCGAAGAGGCCCGTGAGCTGGCGGTAGGTGAGCGAGGTCCAGGCGCCTGCCCGGTCCTTGCTCCTCAGAGCAACCGCGTCGGGCAGTCTTGTGGCGACCGCCCAGTGGACCTTTACGACGGTGTCTTCCATGCTTTTCCCCCTGCTTCTGATGCGGCAGAATTTTTACGGATTTTGGCAAAGGCAGGGTAGCATAGCTGACATGAGCGGTCAAGATTTTTTCTTTAGTAAACTCATATTTCGGTAAATCGTGACAGCAGCCTCCGCGCCTCCTCGAGGCCTTTTAGGAATTGGGCCCTCTCCTCCTCACGCAGCGGAGCGTCCTTGGGCCCGGGGCGCCGGGAGAAATCGAAGAAACGCAGCGCCCGGAACCTTCCGTACTGGTCCGATCCCTTTCCAAACACCTCTTCGAGCTTCTTCTCAGTCTTGTCTTTCCAATCCTTGAACTTCGATTCTTCCGGGCTGCGCGACTTCAGCCCGTTCAGATCGCTGATGAGTGACTGGACCTTCGACTTGTCTTCCGGATTCATCGTTGCCTCCTCTCGGGAGTAAAAATATCAACAGGAGCGACCTCGTGTGAAGAGAGTCAGGCGATGAGGGCAAGCTCCCTTCCCACCTTCGTGAATGCATCGATGGCCCTGCGGAGGTCGGCTTCTTCGTGAAGGGCGGAGACCTGCACCCGGATGCGGGCCTGGCCCCTGGGAACGACAGGGTAGGAGAAGCCGATCACGTAGATGCCCTCGTTCAGGAGGCGGTCCGCCATCGTTCCCGCGAGCTTCTCCTCGTGGAGCATGATCGGGACGATCGGATGGATGCCGGGTTTCACATCGAAGCCAGCCGCCGCAATGCCCCGACGGAAGAACGTGGTGTTTCGCTCCAGCTTGTCGCGCAGCCCCGTGTCCCGGGCAAGCATGTCGAGCACCGCAATGCTGGTAGCCGCGACGACAGGGGCCAGCGTATTGGAGAAGAGATACGGCCTGCTTCTCTGGCGGAGCAGATCCACGATCTCCCGCCTTCCCGAGATGCACCCGCCGGTCGCGCCGCCCAAAGCCTTGCCGAACGTCGTGGTGACCGCATCCACGCGCCCTGCAACGCCGAAATGCTCCGCCGTGCCGCGGCCTGTCGGGCCGACGAATCCCGTGGCGTGGCTGTCGTCGACAACGACCATCGCGCCGTGCTCCTCCGCCAGGCGGCAGATCCCGGGAAGGTCCGCCAGGTCTCCGTCCATGGAGAACACACCGTCAGTGACGATCAACTTCAGCCGGGCCGATGCCGCCTCGCGGAGCCGGGCCTCCAGGTCCGTCATGTCTGCGTGCGCGTAGATGAGCCGCCGCGCCTTGCACAGCCGGGCCCCGTCGATGAGGGAGGCGTGGTTGAGCTGGTCGGTGATCAGCGCGCATTCCGCGTCCAGGAGCGGCTCGAATATTCCCCCGTTCGCATCGAAGCAGGAGGAGAAGAGGATCGTTTCCTCGGCGCCGAGAAACTCGGACATCCGCTTCTCCAGCTCGGCGTGCACCTCGAGGGTGCCGCAGATGAACCGCACGGAGGACATGCCGTACCCCCACCGGTCCAGCGCGGCGTGCGCCGCCTCCACGACCAACGGGTGCGAGGCGAGGCCGAGGTAATTGTTGGAGCAGAAGTTCAGGACCTCGCGGCCCGGCCGCACGCGGATGTGCGCGCCCTGGGGGGATTGCAGCACCCGTTCCACCTTGAGCGTGCCTGCCTGCCGGATCTCCTCGATGCGGCCCGCAAGCTCCCGGCGCGCAGCCTCGTCAATCATGGCCAGACTCCTCCGCGACGGTGAGAATCACCTTGCCGCAATCCCCTGACTGCATGGCGGCGAATCCGCGCTCGAACTGCTCGAACGGAAACCGGTGGGTGAGCACGGGACTCACGTCGAGGCCGCTCTGGAGCATGGTCTGCATCTTGTACCAGGTCTCGAAGATCTCCCGGCCGTAGATGCCCTTGATCGTCAGCCCCTTGAAGATCACCTGGTCCCAGCGGATTCCCGTGGAGTTCGGGAGGATCCCCAGGAGGGCGATGCGCCCCCCGTGGTACATGTTTTCCAGCATCGACTCGAAGGCGGCGCCATTGCCCGACATCTCCAGGCCGATATCGAAGCCGATGATGGAGAGCTTCTCCCGCGCTTCTTCGATCGAGCCGCGCGTCACGTTGAGCGTCAACGTGGCGCCCATCTTCGCCGCAAGGCCGAGCCGGTAGTCGTTCACGTCGGTGACGACGATGCGCTGGGCGCCGCAGTGGCGGCAGATTGCGGCTGCCATGATGCCGATGGGTCCAGCGCCGGTGATGAGCACGTCCTCTCCCACCAGGTCGAAGGAGAGCGCGGAATGCGTTGCGTTGCCCAGGGGATCGAGAAAGCAGGCGATGTCGGAAGAGATGCCGGGATGCACGTGCCACGCGTTCGATGCCGGCAGGGAAAGGTACTCGGCGAAACAGCCGTCCCTCTGCACGCCGATTCCCACCGTATTGGTGCAGAGGTGGCGGCGTCCCGCCCTGCAGCTCCTGCAGACGCCGCACACGATGTGACCCTCGCCGGACACGCGCTCGCCGATCCTGTACCCGCTCACGTTCGCCCCCATGTCCACGATCCTGCCGACGAACTCGTGCCCCGCGACCAGCGGCGGATGCAGCGTGCGCTGGGCCCACTCATCCCAGTTCCAGATGTGCAGATCGGTCCCGCAGATCGCCGTGTGGGTGACCTTCACGAGGAGATCGTTTCCCCCGATCTGGGGGACGGGCACCTCGTCCATGACGAGCCCCTGGCCGGCACGCTTCTTCACCAGGGCGTTCATGAGGGGCCTCATGGAGGCGATTATAGCTTGAATCTGCGCGCTGACAACGCCTCGATGACGGGCCGCGGCAGGTGCCTCACGAGGAACGCCTGCAGGCGCGCGTTGCGCCCGACGCTGAGGAATGCGCGCGGCCGCCTCTTGCCGAGGAGGTCCACCACTGCCTCAGCCACCACCTGCGGCTCAGGGCCGGCCATGACCAGACGGTCGCGGACTTGCTTCACCCTCCGCACGGCCGCGGCGTACGGAGAGGCCTTCTTCACCTGGTCCTGCTGCTTGATAGTTGTGGCGATGAACCAGGGGGCCACCAGCGACACACGGATGCCGTGTCCTCGGACCTCCATGCGGAGGCATTCGGCGAAGGCACGGAGGGCCGCCTTGCTCGCCGCATAGAAGGAGGAGAACGCCCGCGGCGCCTCGCCGGCCATCGAGCCGATGAAGATCACGGCGCCATTCCCACGGGAGCGCATCCCCGGAAGGAAAAACTGCGTGAGCCGCACCGCGCCGAAGAAGTTGTCCTCGAACAGGGCGCGCACCTTCTCGATGGGCGCCTCTTCCGCGGGCCCGATCGAGCTGCTGCCCGCGTTGTTCACCAGCACATCGGTTTTCTTCACCTTCCGCAGCAGGGCATCGACGCTCGCCTTCCGCGAGAAGTCCAGGGGGAGGTAGCGGACGCCGGGGACCTTGTCCTCCGGGGTGAGACGCTTCGGATTCCTGCAGGTGCCGGTCACCTCCCAGCCCTCGGCCGCCAAGGCGGAGGCGATGGTCCTGCCGATGCCGCGGGATGCGCCGGTAACGAGCGCAGTGCCCCGCCTTTTTTTCGAAACAGCGTTCTCCATGGTAGACTCCATCTGTCTATTCGAGGGTGTCGAGCAATGCGGAGAAGGCCTTCACGGCCCGGTCGTTGTCTTTCGTCGAGTGGGCGCACGATACCATGTCGCGTCCGTTGCGGGTGAGAACACCGTGGGCGTGCACGATCGCTGAGTATCCCTCCAGCAGTCCCCGGCGGGAGATGATCTCGGGGAACACCTCGGGTCCTGTGAGCGGCACCCCGTGCGGCGCCGTCATCTCGATGCGCACGATGCCACCGAAATTGTACGCGAAGAAGCCGCACCCCCGCGAGGCGAAAAGGCCGTTCAGCTTGTCGACGAGATCGGAGGCGACAATGAACATCCGATCCATGACGCCGGGCTTTTCCAGCTCGAGGATCGTGTAGTACGCGGCTGCCGCGGACAGGGTGTTGCCCGCCAGCGTGCCGGCAATGTACGCGAACGGCCTGCCATCGGGGATGACGCCAACCGTGGCCGTTTCCATCACCTCGGCGCTGCCGCAGACCGCACCGCATCCCGGCCATCCTCCCATGAGCGCCTTGCCCAGCGTGGTGAGGTCCGGCTTCACGCCCAGAGCTGCCTGGGCGCCGCCGAGTCCCATGCGGAGCCCGGTGACGACCTCGTCGAAGACGTACACCGCCCCATGCCGGTGCGCGATCTCGATCGCCGCGGCGTGGTAGCCGTCGGCAAAGGGCACCAGGCCGGACTCTCCTCCGACTGGCTCGCAGAACACGGCCGCCACGCCGCCCTGCGAGGCCTGCTCGGTGAGGGTGCGCTCCAGCGCATCGAGGTCGTTGGGCGGCACGAGGATGGTGAGATCCAGGACCTCGTCCGGGATGCCCTGGGAGACGAACCTTCCGCTCCCCGGGACTTCCATGTCGGTCATGAACTGGTCGCTCCAGCCGTGGTACCCGGCGAGGAACTTGATGATCTTTTTCTTTCCCGTGAACGAGCGCGCGATGTGCGCCGCCGCGGCGTTCGCTTCTGTCCCTGAGGAGGTGAAGCGCACGCGCTCGATGCCGGGGAAATGGTGGATGATCTTCTCCCCGGCCTTGATCTCCATCTCGTCGGAAAAGCCGTGGAAATACGTGCGCCTGCCGATCAGGTCCATCATGCTCTTCCGCAGACCCTCGGGATTGTGGCCGAGGATGAGCGGTCCGCCGGCGAGGATATAGTCGACGTACTCATTGCCGTCCACGTCCCACACCCGGCTTCCCTTCCCGTGGTTCATGAACAGGGGGGAGGGGACGCTCGGAGTCCAGGCATGCTCGATTCCGCGGGGCAGCACTGTGCCCGCCTGCTGGAACAGCCGCGCGGAACCCGTCGTGCGGTCCATGAACTCTTTCATCACGGCGGCGCTCTTCCGCTGGTCCAGCCTGCGTGCAGGCCGAGCGGCAAGGGCCCGTGTGCGGTCGAGAATCTCCTGGTACTTCATGCGTCTCCTTTTGGATGGCCGCAGTATACTTGAAGGGGACCCGCGCGTCGATTACACTCCGCCCGCAATGACCAGGGACCAGCTCGAAGCGCTCCTCACGCGCGTCACGCGAACACGCATCGGAGTTATCGGCGACTTCTGCCTGGATGCCTATTGGACCCTCGACGCGTCGCTCTCCGAGATATCGATCGAGACGGGGCTTGCCACCAGGCCCGTCCGCAGCCAGCGGTACTCGCTGGGGGGCGCGGGCAATGTCGCGAGCAATCTCGCTGCCATGGGCATCCGCCGCATCTCGGCCTTCGGCGTCCTCGGGAGCGATCCTTTCGGCCGGGAAATGTTGAGGACATTGTTGAATGCCTCGGTCGATACCCGCGGTGTCCTCGTCCAGGAGGCGGGCTGGAACACTCCCGTCTACATCAAGCCGGTGGAAGGAGAGGCGGAACAGAGCAGGATCGATTTCGGAAATGCGAACGCCCTTGCCCCGGCAGTCCGCGATTCCCTCATAACGGCACTGCGCGGAGCCCTGGGCGATCTTGACCTCGTCATCGTGAACCAGCAGCTCCTGCACGGCATCCACACCGAGGAGCTAAGAGGGAGCCTCGCCGATCTCATCAGCGGATCCTCCCTGCCCTTCGTCTGCGACAGCAGGAGCTTCAGCGACAGCTATACGGGGGCGGTGCGCAAGCTCAACGACCGTGAGGCGCTGCGGCTCGTCGGGGTGCAATGGGAGAGGGAAGATCCGGTTCCCCGCGCCGACGCCGAGCGCGCCGCAGAAGAGCTCTTCCGCCGCTGGGGGACGCCGGTGTTCCTGACCCGCGGCTCCCGGGGCATGCTCGTGCGGGAGCCCGGGGGCATGCACGAAATCCCCGGCCTGCAGATCCTGGGAAGGATCGACACGGTGGGCGCTGGGGACAGTGCGCTGGCCGGCATCGCCGCCGCGCTGGCGGCGGGAAGTGACCCGGTTTCGGCGGCGGCCCTCGGGAACTTCGCCGCGGGTGTCACGGTGAAGAAGCTCTTCGTCACCGGCACGGCCAGCCCCGCGGAGATCCTGGCCATCGGCACGGATCCCGACTACGTCTGCAACCCGGAGCTCGCCGACGACCCGAGGGCGGCGCGCTTCCACGGCGAGACGGAGATCGAGATCGTTGGCCCGGTGACCGCTATGCACCGGCCGACGCACGCGATTTTCGACAACGACGGCACCATCTCGACGCTGCGCGAGGGATGGGAGAGGATCATGGAGCCGGTAATGATCCGCGCCATCCTCGGCGCCGGCTGGAAAACCGCCGAGGAAAGGCTCTTCCTCACCGTCCAGGAACGGGTGCGGGAGTACATCGACATGACGACGGGCGTGCAGACCCTCGTGCAGATGCACGGCCTTGTGGAAATGGTGCGCGAGTTCGGGATCGTGGCCGCCGCGGAGGTGAAGGATCCCCAGGGGTACAAGGAGATGTACAACCAGGAGCTGCTCGCAATGGTCTCCCGACGGATCGTGAAGCTGCGCCGGGGCGAGCTGTGCGTTGATGACTACACGCTCAAGGGCGCCGTGCCCATGCTCAAGGCGCTGCATTCTGCCGGGGTGAGGCTGTACCTGGCAAGTGGAACGGACGAGCGCGACCTCATTTCTGAGGCCGAAGCGCTTGGACACGCGCCGTTGTTCGAAGGCAGGATCCACGGCGCGGTGGGGGACGTGAACATCGAAGCGAAGAAAGTGGTGCTGGAGAGGATACTTGCGGAGATCGGCACGGCAGGAGCGCGGACGCTTGTGACCTTCGGAGACGGCCCTGTGGAGCTGCGGGAAACCAGGCGCCGGGGCGGACGGGCCATCGGGGTTGCCAGCGACGAGCTGCGCCGCTTCGGGTGGAACATGCGAAAGCGCACCCGCCTTATCCGCGCGGGGGCGGACTTTGTTGTTCCTGATTTTTCACAGTGGCAAGCCCTGTGCCGGCTTCTCGGGGTGCCGGCATGAGCTTCCCCTTCCTGGATCGCCGGAAACTCCGGCTGAAGCCGCTCTCCGAGCGGAAGAACAAGGTGCAGTTCCCCGCCGATGCGGTGGACCCGTCCGCCGCGCCGCAGGGGCTTTCGACGAAGGCGGCCGTGATGCTGCCGGAGGTGGTGGACCGGGTACGGGCCGCCCGCGCGGCCGCAAAGCCCGTGATGTGCGCGTTCGGCGCGCACACCATCAAGAATGGCCTCGGACCCGTGCTCATCAGTCTCCTCCGGGAAGGATGGATCACGCATCTGGCGACCAACGGGGCAGGGATCATCCACGACTGGGAGCTTGCATACCAGGGCAGCACGAGCGAGGACGTGCGCGAGAACGTCAGCCGCGGCGAGTTCGGCACGTGGGAGGACACGGGGCGCTTCATCAACATCGCGCTCCTGGTCGGCGCATGGAGGGGCCTCGGCTACGGCCAGTCGGTGGGCGCGCTGATCGCGAACCAGGGGCTGGATCTGCCGTCAGCGAAGGAGCTCAGCGGCGAGATTCCGCGGCTCTTGCTGAGGGAGCCCGGCAGGGCCGCGGCCGGCGCGGATCTTCTGGCTGCGGTCAGGGAGTTTCGACTCCCTGCAGGACACATGATGGTCCCGCATCCCTGGGCAGAATACAGCGCGCAGGCCGCGGCCTGGACCGCCGGCGTCCCTTTCACAGGGCATCCCATGATCGGCCACGACATCATCTATGCGCATCCCCTGAACAGCGGGGCTGCCGTGGGACGCACCGCGCTCACGGACTTTCTCGTCTTTGCGGACGGGGTGAGCAGGCTGGACGGCGGCGTCTATCTTTCGATCGGTTCCGCGGTGATGTCGCCGATGATCTTCGAAAAATCCCTCTCCATGGCGCGGAACATCGCCCTCCAGGGCGGGCGTACCATCGAGAATCACTACATCCTGGTGGTGGACATTGCCGAATCCGCCTGGGACTGGACGAAGGACGGCGAGCCGCCCATGACGGATCCCGCCTACTACCTGCGGTACTGCAAGACCTTCTCCCGGATGGGCGGGACGATGCGGTACATGCAGGCGGACAACCGCGATTTCCTGCTTTCGCTTTCGCACGCGCTGCGGTAATCACGTCTTGCACCCGGCACGAGTGCAATTGTCATGATTTCACTTTTGCGATAGAATACACTTACAAAGTCCCGTACAACTTTTTCACGAAAGAAGGATTCAGCATATGGCCAGGAAGATGGTGACCATCGACGGGAACACCGCCGCCGCTACGGTCGCGCACGCGACAAACGAGGTGATCGCGATCTACCCCATCACCCCTTCGTCCACGATGGGAGAATCCGCCGACGAGTTCTCGGCTGAAGGAAGGAAGAACGTCTGGGGAACCGTTCCGATCGTTGTCGAGATGCAGTCGGAAGCGGGCGCCGCGGGCGCCGTGCACGGCGCGCTCACCACGGGCGCACTCACCACGACGTTCACCGCCTCCCAGGGCCTGTTGTTGATGATCCCCAATATGTACAAGATCGCCGGCGAGCTGTGCTCCACCGTCTTCCACATCGCCGCGCGCGCCCTGGCCACCCACGCCCTGTCCATCTTCGGCGATCACGAGGACGTGATGGCATGCCGGACCACGGGCTGGGCCATGCTGTGCTCCAACAACGCGCAGGAGATCATGGACTGCGCTCTCATTGCGCAGGCGGCGACCCTGGAGTCCCGCGTCCCCTTCCTGCACTTCTTCGACGGATTCCGCTCCTACATGGAGGTGCAGAAGATCGAGCAGCTCACCGAGGACGACATGCGCGCCATGGTCACCGACGAGCTGGTGGCAGCGCACCGGGCGCGCGCGCTGAATCCCGAGCGGCCCACCATCAAGGGAACCTCCCAGAACCCCGACGTCTACTTCGCGGGGCGTGAAACCGTGAACAAGTACTACGACGCGGTCCCTGGGATCGTGCAGAAGGCCATGGACAAGCTCGGAAAGATCACGGGCCGCTCGTACCGCCTGTTCGACTACGTCGGGGCCCCCGACGCGGAACGGGTCATCGTCATGATGGGAAACGGCGCTGAGGCCGCGGAAGAGGCGGCCGAGTTCCTGGCGGCGAATGGTGAGAAGGTCGGCGTGCTGAAGGTGCGCCTCTTCCGCCCGTTCAGCCTCGCGCATTTCGCGCAGGCGCTGCCGAAGACCGTGAAGGCCATCGCGGTCCTGGACCGCACGAAGGAGCCCGGCTCCCTCGGTGAGCCGCTGTACGAGGACGTGCGCACCGCGATCGGGGAGGCCATGGCCTCGGGTCTCTTCAAAGCGAAGGACTACCCCGTGGTCATCGGCGGACGCTACGGCCTGGGCTCGTACGAGTTCACCGGCGCAATGGCGAAGGGCGTCTTCGACCAGCTCTCGCAGAAGACCCCGAAGAACCACTTCACGATCGGCATCAACGATGACGTGACGCACACGAGCATTCCCTTCGACCCGACATTCTCCTCGGAGCCTGCCGGCGTGCACCGCGCGATGTTCTACGGACTGGGCGCGGACGGAACGATCGGCGCGAACAAGAACTCGATCAAGATCATTGGCAAGGCCACGGACAACTTTGTCCAGGGCTACTTCGTGCTGGACTCCAAGAAATCCGGCTCCACCACCGTGTCGCACCTGCGCTTCGGCAAGAAGCCGATCAAGAGCACCTACCTCATCTCCAAGGCGAGCTTCCTGGCCTGCCACAAGTTCAGCTTCATGAATCGCCTGGACATGCTCTCCCAGGCCGATGACGGCGCCGTTTTTCTCCTGAACTCTCCCTTCCCGAAGAGTGAAGTGTGGGGAAAGATCCCGGTGGAGGTGCAGAAGCAGATCATCGACAAGAAGCTGAAATTCTACCTCATCGATGGCACGAAGATCGCCGACGAGGTCGGCCTGCGGGGACGCATCAACGTGACGATGCAGACCGCCTTCTTCCTGATCTCCGGCGTTCTGGAGGAGTCCAAAGCGCTTGAGCTCATCAAGGCCGCCATCGAGGACACCTACGGCAACAAGGGCAGGGACATCGTCGAGATGAACATGAAGGCCGTGGAGACTGCCCGCAGCCGCATCGAAAAGGTCGACTATCCCTCGCGCACCGAGGGAAGCCTCCACATGCTTCCCCCCGTTCCCGCCGAGGCGCCCGAGTTCGTGCGCGCTGTGACCGCGGAGATCATCGCGGGCCATGGGGAGTCGCTTCCGGTCTCCCTGCTGCCGGATGACGGCACCTGGCCCACGGGCACGACGAAGTGGGAGAAGCGGAGCATCGCGGAAGAGATCCCGGTCTGGGATCCTGAGACCTGCACCCAGTGCGGCGAGTGCTCCATGGTGTGCCCGCACGCGGTCATCCGGATGAAGGTCTACGGCCCCGCGCTGCTCGCAAAGGCCCCCTCCACCTTCAAGTCCATCGATGCGAAGGGCAAGGAGTTCGAAGGCATGAAGTTCACCGTCCAGGTCTCCTCCCTGGACTGCACGGGATGCGGCGTCTGTGTGAGCGCCTGCCCATCATTCAAGAAGGTGAACGGGGAAAAGACCGACAGGAAGGCGATCAACATGACGCCCCAGCTACCGCTCCGCGACCAGGAAGCGGAGAACTTCACGTTCTTCCTCTCCCTGCCCGAGGTGGATCCGAAGCTGATCAAGCGCAATACGATCAAGGGCTCGCAGTTCATCCAGCCCCTGTTCGAGTTCTCCGGGGCCTGCGCCGGCTGCGGCGAAACGCCGTACGTGAAGCTCATGAGCCAGCTCTACGGGGACCGTGCGGTCATCGCCAACGCAACGGGCTGCTCGTCGATCTATGGCGGGAACCTCCCCACGACGCCGTACACGAAGCGCGCCGACGGTCGCGGCCCTTCATGGTCGAACTCGCTGTTCGAGGACGCGGCGGAGTTCGGCTTCGGCATGAGGCTCACCTCGGACAAGATGTTCGAGTTCGCCAACGAGCTGATCGACGCGATCGTGGCCGGCGGGAAATCCACCGCGCCGCTGGCACTGCTCCAGCAGATCCGCTCGGCAGACCAGTCGACGCAGGAGGGAATCGAGGCTCAGCGGGGCCGTGTCGGGGAGCTGAAGAAGGCGCTCGTGAAGCCGGGCTCCGACAACGAGAAGCGGCTGCTCGCCGCGGCGGACTTCCTGTTGAAGAGATCCGTGTGGATCATCGGCGGTGACGGCTGGGCCTACGACATCGGCTACGGCGGCCTGGATCACGTGATCGCCTCCAACCGAAAGGTGAACATCCTCGTGCTGGACACCGAGGTGTATTCAAACACCGGCGGCCAGATGTCCAAGTCCACGCCCGTGGGGGCGATCGCGAAGTTTGCCGCGGGCGGCAAGCCGATGGGGAAGAAGGACCTCGGGATGATGGCGATGGCCTACGGCAGCGTCTACGTCGCCCGGGTGGCCTTCGGTGCAAACAGGATCCAGACCATCAGGGCCTTCAACGAGGCGGACGAGTACGACGGCCCCGCGCTCATCATTGCCTACAGCCACTGCATCAACCACGGATACGACCTTCGCAAGGGCATCAGCCAGCAGAAGCTCGCCGTCGAGTCGGGTGCGTGGACCCTGTTCCGCTACAATCCGAAGCTGAAGGCGGAAGGCAAGAACCCGCTGATCCTCGACTCCAAGGAGCCGACGGCGGATATCGCCGACTACATGTACAACGAGATCAGGTTCCGGGCCCTGAAGCAGTCCGGGCCCGACAGGGCGGCACAGCTCCTGGAGGTCGCGCGCAAGGACGCGAAGGAGCGGTACTCGTTCTACAAGTACCTGGCGGATCGGCCGTAGCCATGGAGGGCGAGGGCGAGCGAATACAGGGACGTATGGAAGCGAGCCCCGTAGCCATGGAAGCGAAGCACGCCGAAGGCGTGCGAAGGGCGGCAGCTGACCGCGGAGCGGGCAGCGAGAGCCGCGAGAGCGAGCCCGTCGCCATGGAAAGTGCGAGCTGACCGTGCCGACCTGGGAGTCCCTGGCGGAGCGTCACATGCCTCAGTGGTACGAGGACGCAAAGCTGGGGATCATGATACACTGGGGCCCGTACGCCCTCGCGGAACTGGCGCCAGGCACCGGGGAACCCCTCCAGGTGATCGCCGAGCACTGGGGACGGCGCGGACGCTACGATGCGTTTGCCCGGTTGTTCCGCCAGGGTCTGCGCGATTGGGATCCGGCCGGCATCCTCGGGGAGGTCGCCGCGAGCGGCGCGCGCTACCTGGTCGTTTCCGCGAAGCACCACGACGGATTTGCGCTGTGGCCGGCGCGGACGAAAAACCCGCGGAAGCGGGGCTGGCAGGTTTCGCGCGACGCGGTGGGTGAGCTCGGTGAAGGCGCGCGTGCGCTCGGCCTGAGGTTCGGTCTTTACTATTCTGCGGGCCTGGACTGGACCTTCGGCGGCATGCCGATGAGCGGTCCCGCCGGGCTGGCTGCGGCAATCCCCCGGAGCCGAAGCTACGCGGCGTATGTCGACGCGCAATGGCGCGAGCTGATCTCCCGCTATTCCCCCTCGATCCTCTGGAACGATGTCGGCAGCCCGGCAGCGCAGGACCTGCTCGCCCTGTTCTCCGACTTCTACGACGCGGTGCCTGACGGAGTGGTGAACGATCGCTTCGGGCAGCCCGAGGCGGAGGAATCGGGCGCTGACGGCCTGTGGGTGGCGCGAGCGGTGCGCCGGCTCTTCGCTCCCCGGGCGATGCGCCTCCCCGCGAGGGCCCGCGCGGCGCTTCCCGTGCTGCATGCAGACTACCGCACGGTGGACGCCGAAGACTCTCTCCCTGACCGCGAGGGCCCATGGGAATGCGTCCGCAGCCTCGGTCCCACCCTGAGCGAATCTCACGACGAAACGGATGACACACTGTTGCCGGTATCAGCCCTCGTGCGGCTGCTCTGCGACGTGACCGCCCGGGGAGGCAATCTGCTCCTGGGCGTCGGCCCCAGGGCCGACGGCTCACTAGGCCCCCTGCTGTCCGCGAGGCTCCAGGGACTGGGAGACTGGCTGAAGCTCAACGGCGAAGCGATCTTCGGCACGCGGCCCTGGGGAGATCGGGAGGGGGTGACGGAGGACGGCATCGAGGTGCGATTCACCAGCAAGGGAATGACGACCTATGCCATTCTCCTTGGCACCCCCGCCGGCCGCACGATCGTCCTGCCGTCCCTCAGGCTCCTGCCGTACGCGGGCCTCCGGGTGCTCGGGTCAATCGGCTACTCGACATGGTTCCAGGAGGGCAAGGACGTTCACATCCGGCTCACCGAACCGCTGCGGGAGTCCCCTGCGCACGTGATCAGCATCACCCCGCAGCCGCGGATCTGAACATTCCGGGCGCCTGGCCCTCGATTTTCTACTGTTCCTCGGACAGGCGCTGGAAGGTGCCTCCCAGCTCGGCGCACGCCTTCGTGAAGACCGCGAAGAGCTCTTCGTACGCCTGCTTTGCCCCGGCATTCGGATGATAGATCTTCTGGAAACGGACGAGGTTCTCCGAGGCCTCCGTCGGTGTGTCGAACTCCTCCAGCCCGTAGAAACCCACGCAGGCGTTGCCGACGAGGTCCGATTCCTCCTGCTCGGGAAGGAATACCTTCTTGCCCGTGATGTCCGCCCGGGCCTGGCACCACAAGGGCAGACGGGCGAGCCCGCCGGTCACCCGGAGGTCCGCGACATGGCAGCCGACCTCCTCCATCACCCCGAGAACGGATCTCACCATGAACCCGCTCGACTCCACGACCGCCCGCATCATCTCGCGTTTGCCGTGGTCCAGCGTGAGGCCGAGGAATGCGCCCCGCATGTGCGAGTCCCAGACCGCGAACCTCTCCGCGGTCAGGAAGGGCAGGAAGAGCAGCCGCCCGGCGCCCGGCGTCGCTGTGGCCGCGTCCTTCAGGAGCGCGTCGATGTCCCCTCTTCCCGTGCCCAGGGCGTGAGCGGCCCAGTCCAGGGCCGCGCCCGAGGAGGAGATGATCGCCGACACGTTGAAGGATCCGTTCACGACGTGGGGGAAGCACAGGAGGCGCCGATCGTGCACGGGCGCCGGCCAGCAGAGGTTGATGCCTTCCGACGTTCCGGCCCGGTCGCAGGTGCGGCCGGTCTGCGTTGCCGCGGTCCCGAGGATCGACATGATGAAATCGGGCCCGCCGGCGATGACGGGAAGCCCTGCGGGAATGCCCAGCATCTCCTCTGCTTCCATGCGGACGGTTCCGACAAGGTCTCCGACGTCCACGAAGGGGGGGAACTTCTCGGAGTGCATGCGCAGGTGGGGTATGGCGCCTTCGTTCCAGAAGAAATCACGGAACATCTGCGTGGGCACGATCCGCACCGCATTGCCGGTGAGGAAGAACGAGATGTACTCCGCGCAGGGAAGGAAGTGACGCGTGCGTTCGTAGATCTCGGGCTTGTGCCTCATGATCCAGAAGGCCTTGGGAAGGTAAAACGAGGCGTCGAGGGGCGTGTCGGAGAACTCGGCGATCAGGTCCGCCTCCTCCTGGGCGCGCCGATCCATCCACATCATCGCAAAGTCCAGCGGATCCCCTTCCGCGTCCACGGCCACGAGCGTGGGGCCGTTGGCGCTCACCACGACTGCGCGAATCCGACCCTTCTCCTTCAGGCCGAGCTGCGCCGTGACGAGCGCCATGCCCGACAACCAGGTGTTCGGATCGCACTCGCGGCGGTCCGGATCGTGCGTCTCCACCATCCGGACGGGTACCTGCGCGCTGGCAAGGACCTTCCCCCCGATGCTCACGATGGCGGCCTTAAGGTGAGTCGTGCCGATGTCGTACGCGAGGATCATATGCGGCAGAGAATATCATGGAGTTCATCGGCTGGCCATGGAGCACAGCCGTCTGTTCCTCTTCCCCCGCCCGTCTTGACTTTTCTTCGCATTATTGCAAGATTTTCATCAGCCTTTTCTTCGAGGCAGGGAGAATTTCCCGACCGGCGGTGAGAGCCCGCAACCTGGAGAGCGCATTCGCGTACCGCGCTCGAGAGTGGAAACGGTGAAAACCCGTTGCCGACAGTACAGTCTGGATGGAAGAAGGAAGGATGCATGGGGTCGGAGTCTGTCATTGAGGCAAAGAGCCTCGGATTCTCTTTTCCGGGAAAGCCGATAATCGATTCTCTTTCGTTCTCGGTTCGCGCCGGTGCGTTCATCACGTTCCTCGGCCCCTCCGGTTGCGGAAAGACCACTCTGCTCAACCTGATCGCCGGCATCTATCGCCCCGTGAGCGGAGATCTGCAGGTCCGCACCAGCCGGATCTCCTTCGTGTTTCAGAACGATGCCCTCCTCTCATGGCGCACGACCCTCGGAAATGTTCTTCTCCCCCTCGAGCTGGCCGGAAGGCGCATCGACGAGGAGCTGCGCGCCCGCGCCCTGAAGGTGCTCGACGACCTGGGCCTGGGGGGATGCGAGAACTACTATCCCTCGCAGCTCTCGGGCGGCATGAAGAAGCGGGTCGAGCTCGCCCGGGCGCTGGTGACCGAGCCCGAGCTGCTCATCCTCGACGAGCCCTTCTCCTCCCTGGACATCATCACCCGGGAAAAGCTGAACATTCTCCTTCGCAGCCTGCACCGCCGAACGCGCTGCACGGTGGTGATGGTGACGCATTCGGTGGAGGAGGCGTGCTTCCTCTCCGACCGGATCGTCGTCTTCACGTCCCTGCCGGCGCAGGTCTTCGACGTGCGGGAGCTGGGCAAGAACGGGGAGCAGCCTCCCGACCAGTACCTGCTTTCTCAGGTGGAACGTGACGCGGCGGCCGGCATCCGGAAGCACGCCCGGATACTCTGGGCGACGCTCCCCGAACCCGTCTCCCGCGACGGGGCAGGGACGGAGGAGGAGAAAGAAGGGGACGCCGCCGGGGGGAGGGGCAGATTCTTCAAGAGGTTCTATGGATGGATGCTCATCCCGCTGGAGCTCGTGATCCTGTATTTCCTCCTCGTGTTCCTCAAGGTGCACATCCCCATCCCCGACTACATCCTCCCCCATCCCTGGGGCATCGTCACCCGGTTCGCCGGCACGCTTGCCAGCGGTGCGATCCTTTCCGACCTCGGGATGACGGTCTACGAGTCTCTCGTCGGGTTTGCCGCGGCCTTCGCCGCGACGCTTGCCCTCGGGTACGCCATCGCCAGGTCCCGGCTCCTGTCACGGCTCCTCATGCCCTACCTCATCGCGTCGAACACGATCCCGTCGATCGCGCTGGCGCCCTTTCTTGTGCTGTGGTTCGGGTTCGGCGCCACCCCGAGGATCATCACATCGGTGATCGTGATCTTCTTCCCCATGCTCGTCACGAACATCTCCGCCATCGGGATCGCCGAGAAGCGGCTCGCCCAGCTCCTGGCGTTCTTCCGGCCTCCACGCTGGCAGCGCTTCGCCCACTTCGAGCTCCCTGCGTCCCTTCCGATGATTGCCAGCGGGGTGAAGGTGTCCATCACCCTCTCGGTCATCGGCGCGGTCGTGGGCGAGTTCGTTTCCGGAAACAAGGGCCTGGGTTCCCTGGTGAGCATCGCGAAGGCGAACTTCGACGTGGAGCTCATGTTCGTGGCACTCGTGTGGCTCATCATCCTCGGGCTCGCATATTACGCGGCCGCGAGCGTCGGCTACCGACTCGCGGCTCACGGCATTCGGTAGGAGGTTTCGAATGAAGAGAAAGGCCGCGGCGGTCATCGCCGGATTGGTCCTTGCCGTCTCCCTCGCATGGGCCACCGGTTCCGGCAGCGCCGACACGGTGAGGCTGGCGATCGGCTACATCCCCCACGTGCAGTTCACCCCGCTGTACGTCGGGATCGACAAGGGTTTCTACAGGGACGAGGGGATCAACCTCGAGCTGAACTTCGGCTTCCAGTACGACATCTTCTCGCTCCTGGCCGCCGGCAAGATCGACATCGGGCTCTCGGATTCGGACCAGCTCGTGATCTCCGGCTCGAAGGGCCTCGGGCTCCAGGCCATCTACCAGTACTACCAGAAGTACCCGGTGGCGATCGTGGCGAAAGCGGGGACAGCGGCCACTCCCGCCGACCTGAAGGGCCGCAGGATCGGGACTCCCGAGATGTCCGGCTCGTCCTGGATCGGCTTGCAGCTGTTTCTGAAGAAGTACGGGCTGGAGAATGCCGTGCAGGTGGAGAAGATCGGCTACACCCAGGAGGCGACCTTGCTGAGCGGCAAGGCGGACGCGGTGGTCTGCTTCCTGAACAACGAGCCAGTGGCCATGCGCGCAGAGGGCATCGCGCTTCAGCAATGGGACGTGAAGGACTGGAGCGACATGGTGGGCGCCTCCTTCATCAGCTCGCGTGCGATCATCTCTTCGCGCGAGGCGGTGATCGCCCGGTTCGTGCGGGCGACGAAGAAGGCCATGGAATTCACGGTGACTCACCGTGACGAGGCATTCCAGATCGCGCTGAAAAACGTGGGCAACGTGAAGAAGGAAGATGAGCCCCTGTTCCGCCAGCGTCTGGACGCTACCTGCGAGCTGTTCGCCAGCCCCCAGGGGTACGGCGCCCTGGACATCGGGCGTTACGCGCGGTCCATCGCGGAGCTCGTCTCCCTGGGTCTCATCCCGTCAGCCTATCCCCCGGAAAATATCCTGCGGCAATTCTAGGGCACACCGCCCGAAGGGCGGTATCTTTAGGGAGACTTAGAACCCCACCGCTTACGGCGGTGGTTATGTCATGATGGCTTTGCCGTAAGACGGAATGCGAATAAAATCGAAACATGGCGAAATGGAAAAAGCAGTCGCACGTGGTCTACCAGTGCAGCTACCACATCGTATGGTGCCCAAAGTATCGATTCCGGATTCTCGAAGGGGCCGTAGCGAAGTACGTCGAAGAACGTATCAGGGTTATCTGCGAGTGGAAGGATAGTGAGATAGAAGAACTGAATGTGATGAAGGATCACGTGCATCTGGTGGTGATCGTTCCGCCGAAAGTATCGATATCGGAGCTGATGGGTTTTCTGAAGGGCAAGACAGCAATTGGATTGTTCAAGACCTACAGGAATCTCAGGCGGAAGCCGTACTGGGGAAATCATTTCTGGAGCCGCGGCTACTGCGTAACGACCATCGGGATGGATGAGGAGAAGATACGACGCTACGTGCGTTACCAGGAGGAGAAGGAGCGGCTCGAAGAGAGAGAACGCGAAGAACCAGGCCTCTTCTAGAGGCCGGGGCTCAAATCCACCGCCTCTGGCGGTGGATCTTTAAGAGCGCTCCCGGACCCGCGAAGTGACGAGGGCTGCGGCCAGGAGGATGCTCCATGCCGCGGCGACCTTCAGTGCGTCTCCGACCACGAAGGGCAGAAAGCCGAGGGCAACGGCCTTGCCGGGTCCGGTGAAGACGCTCAGCCACAGAACTCCGGGGACGAAGACGAGGAGATCTGCGGCGCACAGGGTCATGAGAAGCCCCGCAGGCTTCCGCGCCAGTCCCCGCTCCGCGAGCAGGCCGGCAACAAATGCGGCCGCGACGCAGCCCACGAGGTAGCCGCCGGTTGGGCCGAGGAGATGCCCGATCCCCGCCGTGCCGCCGGAGAAAAAGGGCAGCCCGAGACTACCCTCCGCGACGTACGCGGCGGCTGCGAGCGCGCCGCGGCCGCTTCCCAGGAGGCATCCCGTGAGAAGAATCGCGAAGGTCTGAAGGGTCACTGGAACCGGCGTGAATGGGAGAGGGATGGCCACCTGGGCGCTCAGGGCAATCAGAATCGAGAAGCCGGCGACGAGCGCCGCATCGAACACCCGGGCGAGCCGCGGGCTGGCGGGGCGGACAAGGTCGGCATAGACGGGCGAAGCCATGGAGCACCTCCGCGCCGAGGGTAGCGGAGAATCGGCGCGTAGTTCAAGTCTGTCTTGACATTCAATTCCGGGAGCCGGATGCTGTTTCCTCAACTGGGAAGGTCATGAAACGAAAAAGCGCCGGCCGGTCCCGCCCCGCGGCAGGTTATTTCACACAACGGCCGGTCCGGCGGGGCGAGCTTCCCGCCATCATGAGGAAGCACATCGCCACGGGCACGATGGGATCGGCCTGGGGCAACGTCATCACCGGCATCATCTACATCTATTTCGGCAACGCGATCGGGCTGAGCAGGCTGCAGTGGGGCATCCTTGGCGGGATCAGCTCGTGGGTCGTCGTGATGCAGCCGCTGGGAACCATCCTCGGCGAGCGCGCCGGCTCGCGCAGGATGGTGTGGTTCTGGACCGCGCTCGCCGACCGGGTGCTTCGCATGGTGGGAATCGTCGGCGCCTTCCTGCTGTGGCGCGCCGGCAGCACGTCGGGCTACCTGGTATTCATGGTCGCAGTCTGCGGGGGAACGCTCGTGGGCAACCTCTCACCGGGCCCCTGGTATGGCTGGCTGTGCACGATCATTCCCCAGGAGGTCCAGGGATCGTTCTGGGGACGGCGGGACAGCTGGATCTCCCTCGTCGTCATCCTCGTTACCCTGCCGTCGGGGTTCCTGATGGACCTGGTGCCCCGGGACAGCAAGCTAGAGACCGCCGCGGTGATCCTCGTCGCGGCGAGCCTCCTAGGGTGCCTGGACATTCTCATCCACGGCACGCTCCCGGAGCCGCCGCTGCGCCGGGCGGCCTCCCGCGGCTCGTTCGCGGGCATGCTCACCCCGCTGCGGGACCGGGGCTTCCGGCCCTGGCTCGTCTTCACCGCCAGCTGGAACTTCAGCGTGTTCGTCGGCGGTTCGCTCGCGACCCTGTACTTCATGGAGAATCTCGGTTTCAAGAGCAACCTCTTCGGCGGAATGATCGCCGCGACGATCGTCGGGCTCCTGGGAACCCTCCTTGCCGCACGCCGCGTCGGGAGGATGGTCGACAGGTTCGGCGTGAAGAGGGTTCTCGCACTTTCACACTTTTTCTGGTCCTTCGTGCCCGGCATCTGGCTGTTCGCCGTGCCCGGTACCGCCCTCTTCTGGGTCGGCCTTGCGGGCGTCGTCGGCGGGGTGTTCTCCGCAGCGGCGGCGAATGCGAACGTCAAGCTCGCCACGCGTTTTCCGGCGCCTGAAGACAGCGGCATGTACATGGCGATATCAACGATGATCGGGAGTCTCGCCGCGGGGCTCGGGTCCCTGGCAGCGGGCCTCTTCCTTCATGCCCTGGGCACCTGGTCCGTGACGCTCTTCGGTCTGGTGGTGAGCGCCTTTCCTGTTCTTTTCTCGATATCGACCGTGTTTCGGTTCGTGACCGTCTTCGTGCTGCTCCCGAGGATCCGCACGGAGCCCTCGGCAGAACGCGAGGAAAGGACTTTCCTGCTTCCGTTGTTCTTCGAGGGACTGCCGGGCATTGAGAGAATCCGCCGGGCCCCGTGGAGAAAATGACGCCCGGGACTTGGAGCCCGTACCGCGTTCCCTGGCGCACGGGACACTGGGAAGCAGGGTGATACGCCCTTCATGGCGTGTGAGAGGTCAGAGCTGTCCGCAAGGCTGCCAACAAAGATTTCGGCTCCGGCCTCCTCGAGCTTCTGTGAGCGGACATCGCGCTTCCGCACAAACGCGCGAACGGGATAGCCCCGTTCCAGAAGCTGCACGGCAACAGGGAAGCCCGTGATGCCTGCCGCAGAGGTGATGAGTGTTCTGGGGTTGGTCATGTGTCTCTCCTTGAGATATGTCTCTTTGTATAAAAGGTGTATATACACATAATTATGGAAAAAAACTCAGGCGCCCACGCTCCGGGAGATGACGCCGAGGCTGCCCAGAAGCGCCTGCCACCGCTCCATCCCATACTGTTCGAGGACATGGTGCTGTGCCTGACGCCAGAGCGGAAGCGCGTCGGCAAGCCGGTCCAGCCCTTCATGGGTGATGCTGACCCGCTGGATGCGGCGGTCATGGGCATCCGAAGCAATATGAATGAGTCGACCGCGCCGCAGCGGCTGAAGGTTGCGGGCGAGGGTGGTCCGATCCATGCTCAGGGTGCTCGCCAGTGTCGAAATGGGGGTGCCCCCGTCCTGCGCAGCCAGGGCAGCGAGCAACGAGAATTGGGTCGCCAGAAGCCCGCTGGGCTGCAAACCTGCATTGTAGTACTGCGTGACCGCCCTCGTGGTGCGACGCAGGTTGAAACACACGCACGATTCGGCCTGCTCCAGGCCTTTCAGCCGCTTCTTTTGCTCGGAAGTGCCATGCATATATAGGAGTATATACACTCTTTTCTTGTGCGTCAAGCACGTCATGTTCCCCTCCGGAACAGCGGTGCCGTCCTTCGTCTAGGAGCCTGTCGGACTGAGTCGGCCGCCGAGGCGCCTCCCCAGCGCCCACGGCGAACCATTTTCTGTTCGGACGATCCTGTTGTCCGTCATGAGGTAAGCGGCCTCCCACGAAGAGCCGTCGCCTGATCTTTCCGAGCCCACTTCGGCCCCCTTTCAGGCGGTTGTGAGGCTCCAGAGCCGCCTCATGTTGTACGCCAAGCAGGCCAGGTCCCACTCGATGCGAACCTTGGCCATGCCGCGAAGCA
>Ga0315279_10002215_pt1 | contig 29957 bp, 23 predicted proteins | sample YL17G06_20_MG_FD_203694 | JGI IMG/M metagenome (GOLD analysis project Ga0315279, IMG submission 203694) | Sediment microbial communities from Yellowstone Lake, YNP, Wyoming, USA - YL17G06_20 | ecosystem: Environmental > Aquatic > Freshwater > Lake > Sediment | place: USA: Wyoming | collected...
CAAGAAAAACGTCCGGATATTCCTATGGAAGCCCTAATGCTGCCACCAGTAGACCTAGACGCTTTACTTAACAAAAAACTTGCTACTCTAACTACAGGGGGGTATGATGTCTATTCCGCGCCCTTTTTGGGCTCTTTAGCGGGCTCTTTAGGACCGCTCAACTGTAATGGTTATAGTTTCTACGTCTGCCGGTAATTCTTTCTTTATGGTATCATTAATGGTGTACTGCCATTTGTCATAATCAAATGCTACCGCGAAACAACGGGTGACTTCTTTCCCGTCAAACTTGATCAAAAATCCGCCTTCTGCCATAGGGAACTCCTCCTATTTTTCTTCCTCTGCTTCAGTCTGTAATATACCTACCACATACTTGTAGCTTCTTTTGGGATTATCAGGCGAGCGGTGCGAAACTTTACCAAAAGCCTGAGCCACCTGTTCAGCGCCATATTCTTCTATTTTCTTAATGATGTCTTCAATAACCTGAATGTCATTATCTTTATAGACTATTGCTGCATATCTTTGGGCTTGTTCAAAGCGCTCCTTGCCATAGAGTTTTGCCAGCCTTTCTTTTTCTTGTTGTAATCTTTCAGGAGAGTATAATCCTAACAGCCTAAAGCGCATAGGCGCCCTTTGAGCAAAGCCTCCTCCTTCAGGATAAGGCGGATATTCTATCTCAATTATATTTAATCTTCTAAGTCCTTTCATCCCCCTGATTATAGTATCCCTGCTTAAGCTAAATTCTTCCATCAACCCTTTTCGGTAACCTGTCCATACGCGGCCGCGGGAAGCGCCTACCTTACAGATATTAATCAGGAAAAAGTATTTTTCTGGAAATGATAAACGTTTATTCCAACCGTATTGCCAATACTCATCAGGAATAGAGCAGTATTTTTCTTGGGGTAGGATATATGGTTTTTTATCAAGGTAATTTAATAATAAACAATAAGGGCTTTTAGGAGGCTGCTTTTCGCGGATAATAAGTTTATATCTTTCATCAAGCCGCACTAATGCTTCTCTTAATATATCCCGGGCAGAAACATAGCTAAATTTTTTTTCCAGACCCAGGGTTGAACTTATGCTTTTGTAATCAATATCTACCCTGCCCTCCGGGTTGCCATTAAAATTCCTTAACAATAAAAGATAGAGGTCAAATGCTGTCTCATCTCTTGCCGTAACCATGCGCGGCGCGAAAGATGAATCTTTTAAGAAGGAATCGCTTAACCTAACCGGAGGTATTCTTTCTTCATCAAGAATACTGGCTTCATAATCTATGGTAATTTTAGAGAAGTCTTCCAATAACTGTTTGGCTAAGTCTTTGGACCTGATTAAACAAGACGCCTCCCAGTTCCTCCTTAAAGATGATTCTGTCCAATTAGCACTCCCCAAAATTACTACTTCTTCATCTATAACAATAGCCTTGCTGTGCGTAACCACAAAAAGATTGTCATAATATGCCTCTATTCCCTGTTTCTTTAAATATACAAATAAAGGGTCATTCTTTGCTTCCCGCTCCCATTTTCCACCCCTGCCTTCCCATTCTACAAAAGAGATATTCTGGTCTAAGATTACCTTTACTTTAACACCCCTTTTGTGGGCATTTACAACTTCCTCAACCAGCTCACTTATCGGCGATTTTCTGGATTTGGGGTCAAAATTCACAAAATACATCGTCAGATAGATCGACTTTTCAGCTTTAGAAAGCGCCTCTTTAACTGTGGAGAAATACTTATCGCCGCTTAGGTCTTCTACGGTTGCCTGATAGGATTCAGCAGCAAAACATAAAAAAATCCTTGTGCCAGCTAAAGCTACTAACACAAGGATTATAAAAATCGTTACATTAAAAAAACGCCTTATTAGCATGTCATCGTATTTGTCCTGTAATTATTTATATAACAAGAGTTACGTAAAGCGTCTTCTATGCTTTCTATTTTATAAAATTAGTGAGCCCGTATTTTCTATTTTGCCAACTAACTCAAATTTATTTTCAAAACAGAAGCCTTGGATTTATTCGAGAGCCTAAAAATACTTGATTTTGTTCTTACTCCTAGCCTGCTAATCAACATCCTCTTTGTTCTTGTCGCCTGCTTTCTAGAGTCTTGGTAGCGTTGGCCCTTTGCTTTTGACTGAAGCATATACAATTCAATCAATTTATTAGGAACAAAATTAACCAGAATTGAATCAATATCGCCTTCTTCCACCTTATTTTGTTTCGAAACAATTTTTATATTAAAAGGGTAAATAATAAGCCTGCCTCTAATACTTTGTTGTTTATTTCTTTCCATAACATCTGAAGCCAGCTTAATTAAATCTTCTAATTCCTGATTCTTAACTTTATTTATAAAATAATCAGTAATTTTTTTAATGCCCTTTTTATCCAAGAGCATTGCGTCAAATCGGATATTCTTATCAATAGATACAGCTCGTAATGCATATTTCGACTTTATCGCAAGCTTAACCATAAATAAAATCAGCTTATTCCAATTGCCTGCACCTAAAATTGAATAATATGCGCCCAAATGCCCATCTTTACCAGTAAGAAACTTCCTAATAACAACAGGAATATTCTCGCCTAATTGTTTTTGTGAAAGAATGCATAGACGTATTAAGAGATTTACTAAACTTTTTGCTAATGGTAAATTTGAACGTATTCTCTTTCTATGTTTTAAATAAATATATATATCAGTAGATCGCGTTTTTATATTTTTATCAACAACATAATTCAAATATGCAACTTTACTCTTCCCATTGATAACTTTTCTTGATTCATCGAGGCGACTCTCGATATCAAAAAGCCGCAAACCAGCAATCGAAAGGTTCAGAACTTCATAGTATTCACAATCTTGATGCAAATTAACCTTAAATTTTGTTAAATAATCATTGAATGTTTTGTCCATATAACCAGAGTTGGATTCCCAAAGTTGATTTATTAGAAAATCTATGTCCTTTTTTTCTTTATGCAATCGAGTAAAAAAAGCTCGATAAGCCAAGTTTTCTATAAGTAAGCATTGAGTATTCTTATAAAGCTCCTTCATCAAGTAATTGTCCAACGAATTCCAAAGTGCAGAAATATAGTTACCTCCTTCTTCCCCACGAAGACTCGCTTTAATTGTTTCCTGGCTAATATGATTCGCATTAAACGAAAACATTAAATTGCAGTAATAGCTATCCAATAAAACATAAGCGATCTTCCGAAGATCAGAAAAAATAGTTTTTGCTCTTTTAAAAACGCTTTTCGTAGGATCAACATAGAAACCAAGGTATTTTATGTATTTATTAATAAGTGCCTTATCGCGCTTTGTAATATCCTTCCGCTTTAAAGATGTTTTAGAATCATGTAGCTTAAGTATTGCAAAAGCCTGATGCAACCTGTAGTAATCATCGTTATTGACAATGGATTTTACCTGACCCTGTATTCTCGGATAAGCATTAAACCGTGTCAAAAAATCGGAGTGGATGTCTTTATTTGCATTAAGAATTCGTAAAAAAGCTCTTTCATGAGGGAATGTACCATGCAGGTGCCCAATAGGTAAAAGAAATGCCCAGCATTTCAACAGCTCAGAAATCGAAGAAAGTACTCGTTTGTTTTTTTCTTCATATGGGCGAGAGAGGCTATATTTAAGCTTAAATTCTTCGTCCTGCTTAATCATTTCAATAAGGTAAGAAAGCATTATTGCGTATTCAAACTTGGAATGATGTGCACATGAGAAACGTCGCTTTAATACACCGAGCTGGTCAATATTCATTAATCTGCGTATCTCATTATTTTTCTCAAGCCATTTAAAAAGTTGCGCCGATTCAGCTCTAAACTGAATCTTTTGATCACCGAAAATAGGGAGCCGATAATTTATTGATAGCGTTTTCATTAAATTAATTCCCGCTAAACAATTATACTACTTCCTAACAATAAACCTCTGTTTCCTTAATCGCTTTGCTGTATAAACAATAATCGTAATCTTTACCGTAACTAGGAGCCGTAGGGCTCATTAAGCACTTGTGCATATCAACTATTACGGGTTCAATCCAAGAACTGTTTCCTTCGTAAGAAACGAATTACAGACGCTTTGCAAAACTAATTAAAAGCATTTGGGTTATAAAACAAATACCGCCTTTGTTTCGTTTGGATTTGTTTGACAAATCAATAAATTATAGTGACTTGCGTAAAGCGTCTTAAATTTTTGTTGTACCGCGCTGCTCAAAGAAAAAACAAAAAATCAAAGAATCTTCAAGGGGTGGAAAGGTAATTATTATTTTTTTAGTTTAGAAATTAACTCTTGCCAACTACCCCTTTGTTTCTGATCTTTAATCATTCCAGAAGTATTTTCAAGGTCACTTCGCTTTTCTTTCGGCACAATCTCTAATTTAGCTAATAAATTATATGCGAGTTCGAAGAAAGTAGGATTATTAGAATTAGCTAATCTAATAATTGCTTCAATTAAACTTGTTTTTGAGTTGTCAGTTAACTCTAATTTAAAGTTTAATAACTCAATGGCTAAATCTTTAAATCTAAATAATTCAGTTGTTTCTTTCAAGCATATTTCCTGCATTTCAGTATTAAGTTTTGTTCCAAAAACGCCTTTCAATAACTCCTTTGCTGTAGGCAAGTACTTTCTACCTAGGGCACTTAAATTTGCGTCATTAACTTCTTTCCCAATTTCAAATATAAAGTTTCCTAAGTCTTGATTTCTATCTTCCTTATTTATTTCCTTACAGAGCCCCGTTAGTAGTATTAATGCTTTTTCTTTATGTTGCATAGAAAATCTTTGTTTTATACATGCTTTCAACTCAGTAAAAATAAAGTTGGTTAAATTATCATTATCTCTAGCAATTTCTATTATTTTATTCTTCCATATTTCAATGTATTGTTCATTGTGGAACACATTTAATAGAATATTCGTTATCTTATTATCTTCTAGTTTCTTTTCCGCTCTTTGATAGATCGCATTGAATTTATCTAATGCTTCAGCGTCAGGCCTATTTTGGATCACATTAAGTATTAGGTTGATACAGTGAATTTTTAAATTATCCCACCATTCTTCATCTTGCGCATATTGTTCAATAAATGATATAAATTTATCGAGATTCGCCGAGGCGAAAGATACAACTTGTTGAGCAATGGAAGAAACGTAGTTGTCTTTAGAAGGACTAGAAAAAACAACTACACTAAAAGCTTCTAACAACTCCCTCTTTTCATTAGGATCTTTTATCCTATCATATAGATTCCAAATAAAATCAACCATAGACACTGCTTCTTTTTCGCTAACCCAATCTGGCATTGTCTTAACAATTTTGATTCCCAACCTAATGCTTTCATTTATTGAAGAAATAGATTGTTGATACCAGAATATAAAAATCTTTTGGCATTTTTGGGAAAGTGGCACTGCATAAGATTTATCCCAGAAATTACAAGCAACATCAAAGATTTGGTTATAAAGACTGCTCTCCGCCTCCTTTTCGTCTATTCTCGATAAGAACTTGTTCGCTATTAAGTTTATAGAAGGTATTTTGTTTTTAACCGCGCTAAATTCTTGCTTTTCGGGCAGTTTAATCAACTTCAATACCTGGATTACCCAATTAGGATCTTTTTCTATAATTACTTCCAGAATACCATTAATTCTATTTGCCAATTGCAAATCATTTTCGATATCTTTATTTTTATATAAAATATTTATCAATTTAGCAGCATATTCTGGAATAGGTTTTCTATTTAAATCTGCAATACTCAATTCAACCAATTTGGGCTTTTCAATAGTTACATTGTCTAAATTATCAACTATGCTGAATGTTTGTTCTGGGTCAAAATTTAGAACATAATGATACTGTAAAAGTTGAGTTATAACAATTTGAGCGTATTCCTTCTTTCTATTCCCGCCAAAGTCTACTAGTTTATAAATCTCTAAAGAAGAAGTTAAGATATTGGCTAAGAAAGACTCGGTTGGATTTTGTTCTAAGATATCCCTTATTAATTCTTTGATACTATCTTTTTGCTCTTCCGACACATAATCTTTAGCTAACGCTTGTATCTTTGTTAAATCTCCTTCTAATAATGCCTCTTTCAATTCTGAATAATTCTGAAGGTTTATTGCATAAGCTGGAATTTTTAAATGGAGGATTGCCTGCAAATCAATAATCTGCGTAAAACGGGTAACCCATAAGAACTTCAATAATTTTATATTTACCGAAGACCCATTTTTTATTATTCCTCCACGGAAGATTGTTTGAGATTCTTCTTCCCACTTTTTGAATAGATCGGAATTTTCCTTCAGCTTTTCAAATTCATTAGGAAATGCCGTCTGGAGAACTAAAATCTTAGCTAACGATGATATGCCTTTTTCTAAATCAAAGTAAAAAACTCTTTCATCTTTTCGTTGTTTACAGATTGAATAAATGACTTTGAAAGAATTTAGAAAATGTTTTATCTTTCTTGGCGTATCAAAACCCCCATATATTCCTATCTGAACAGCCTCCTCAGAGATAGTAGTCTCAGTTGCTACAGCCTTAGAGAATTCTATTAAATCAGCATGACTTAATGAAGATAACTTTACGCTAGCATCTACAAACTTTAAAATTTGTTCAGCCTCATATTTCTCTCCTCTTTGATCTTTTAGAATATCAACAATTGCCTTATCATCCATTGCCAAGATAAAATAACATTTCTTAAATTGAGGATCTTTGTTATTATAAGAAGTAAAAAAAGTTTTAGCAGAATCGAGAATTTCCATTATCATCTCATCAGGGCACCTATCAATATCATCAATAATAAAGATTATTTCCTTATCCGCTTTTTTAGTTAAATCTATGAATTTGTCCTGGAATTGTTCAGGAAATATAATTTGTGGGTCAGACTCTACTTTGAATGTCCCAATCAATAGATTCTTCATCAAATCTGAAATGAGATCTTTTAATGGAAATAATGCAATAAAAGAGGCGAGCAAAGCCCAATTATTGGAAAGTTTTATACCATAGTAGAAGGCTACTCCCATACCAACAAATATCAGTAAAATTACTAAACTAAGTGGCACTAAATATTGCGCATTGATCCTTAGGTTATTAAGAACCTTGGACAAATCTCTTAGAGAACTAATTTGCGTGTTAAGATCTTTAATAAATCTTGCATTAAGCTCATTTATAAATTTTTTTCTTTCTTCGTTATCAGTAATTAATGTCTTAGCCGTTTCAACTAAAAACTGTCTCCTGAATGAGTCCTTTGCATATTTCCAAGCATTAAAATAGACAATATGATGTGAATTCTTGATTTTATTTTGAAATATATTTAGGATAGTAGACTTTCCAGAACCCCAATCACCTAATAAACCTATTACTAATGGAGCACTATTATTTTTTATAATATTAACTAGTGTATCGGCATAAACCCTGTGATTAAATTTGTCTCTGATTTCATTATATTCAGAACCAAATTCGGGGATATCGCGAACTAATTTCAAACTATCTTCTGCCATATTTACCTTTCATAGGTTTACTCATCCTACAATCCCCATATTATTTTTTCCTTAGTTCATCAAGAAGAACCCAATCGCCAGGAGCACGTTCATATTTCCAACTATACCAGCCATTCATGGGTTTTTTTGTAACTGCTGCAGCCGCGAGAGACGGTGAAGTAAAGATTTTTCTTTGTAAACGACCAGCTTCAGCGCTATCCCTAGCAAAAGTAATAGTACCATTACTTCTAACATGCGCAATATAAAGCTTGCTTTTATATTTAAAATGAATATGAAAACGATGATCTATTAAAGGAGCTAATACGGGTTTTCTACCCCTTTCGACGATGGCCATCTTTCTGTTTGGTTCTTCATAGTGAGAAACTCTTCCGAAAATCTCCTCTAATTCTATATTCAATGTTTTCTTAAAGTCGCGCCATAATTGCCGCCTTAAATCTTCGGCTCTCCCAAATTTTCCTCGCTGTCTATTCCCTTTTCTATCAATTATACGCAATAATAATGTTTCTAATTCATGCAAATGCTGCCCTCCAATTGTAAGATATACACTAAAGCTGTCCCACACTTGCGAATGGCGATCGCGCAAATGATGTTTTAGTCGATTGTTCAGATTAGAAGCTAAACCAACATAATATAATTTGTTTTTTCTATATAATGCATAAACACCATGTCGGTGACGAACATATTTTTTTATAATATTTTGGTACTTTTCTAAGGCCTTTCGAGAAATATTTTCTAAATACTGACAAACAATATTATCTACTTGTTGCTTTCTCATAAAATAGCCTCCGGCCACTATTAGTTAAAAATTATTCTTGGCTTCTTACGCTGTGCCCTTTTTATATTCTGTGCCTGCGTTCCCTCAAACGATGCCAGGCATTCCTAATTATTTTTATCTCCTTCTCAGAGAAGTCTAATTTAGGTAAGATTTTGTAATCGGTATAATCTAATAACTGATCAATATCCGCTTTTTCCCTTATCATTTTGTCTACTCTATCAAACTGCTCTTGCGTACATTTACATAATGGAATATGCAACTTCTCTATCTCGCTAGGAACTAATTCTAAAACCCCTCCCCCATAGTGCCTTCCTTCTAATTCTGCATATAAAAACGTTAGGGAATTAATAAAAGAAAAAACTAAATCTCTTTCTCGGTTATTGTACCGAGATCTAAGTCTGATTCTATAAGCAGTATCTGTAGAGAGTGCGCCTAGTTTATTTAAAACTAAGCGAGGGAAAGCATGGCATCTTTTAAGCATTGCAATTTCCGATCTCCATACATACGGGACTTTATACCACGGATTTCTAATTCTACATTTGTATCTAGCTGGTAACCCTTCTTGTTCTCCAATCATCAAATAATCATTAATTTCTTTTGGATTTTTGCCTATTTCAAATTTGTTAAAATCCAAGAAAAATACCGGCTTTCCATTAGTCACATTCTCCACATGGTCTTTCTCAGTATATACGATTCCTTTTATTAAATTACTTTTAGCTAACATTGGAGATGCCAAGCATTGCAATCGATACTGATTAAGTGTTTTATCGTCTACTACAAAAAAATAATTTGCTCCTGTTACAATACCTATATTAACGTCGGCTATTTCCTTAAACCTAAGAACTGATGAATTATTCTCAACCTTATTACAGACATCTAATTCGGTTTCGGATAACAATCCCTTCATCCATTTACCTTCAAAATCAGTCTTTATGACATTTTGGATCTGACTTTCTAGATCCAAATCAGATAGCTCATCGACACCATTAACTTCAATAATTTTAAATTTTAAACTCTGGTTGTTTCCATTTAAATGATAGAAGGGCATAAATTTTCTATCTCTGCGTTTAACCGCGAGTAATAACACAATACCTTGGAGTACATCTTTAAATACCATTTCTTTCAAATGTATTATGAAAATCTCTTCCATTTCCTGCTCTAATAATCTTCTTACGCCATCAGAATGAAGAACGTATAGTATTTCGGCAGGAATCACCATAGCTAGCCTACCTCCTGGCTCTAGCCTAATTATACTAGCAATAACAAAAGGAACCCATGCATTTGTTCTCTCTGTAAATTCAATGTTGGCCTGACCAAAGATAAACTTAGCTCTTTCTTTTTGAATTTTGTCGAAATATTGGTATCGAATATAAGGGGGGTTTCCTACTATTGCATCCCAATATAACCCCCGGTTTTTGACTATCCAATCTAAGAAATCAACATTATGGCCATTAACGGATACGCCCACTTTATTCAGTAATTGAATCTTGTCATTGGCCTTCTCTAACTCTTCGGTAACCAATTCGGCGGCATCGACTTGAAAATCTGTCCTTATTCCATTATCACGTATGTTATCCATTATAGCAGTTAAAAAAATCCCATCGCCGCAACTTGGCTCTAATACTCTTTTGGCGCCTGGACTAAAAGCCCAATCGACTAAGAACCGCGCAATAGGAAGAGGGGTATAATACCCTCCTCTCAATTTTTGTTCACTTTCATTCACCTTAAAATTCATTTGGCAACCTTACCTTATGGATGAGCTTATCTATACCAAAAAGCTTTGAAATTTTATCATCCATTTGCTGTTTCAAGCCAACTTTTTGTCTTACTAGTCTTATCTTTATAGAATTAGAGACATCTTGAGATAATTTTTCAGATAACCTACATATTATTTTTGAAAGTACTATAATTTCTTTATATATTTTTAATTTTGTATTTCCCTTCTTCTGCTGAAAGTCTATTATTGGGATTGGAATTTCTTTCAGGACTGCCGTTCCTCTGGCAAACCAACCTCCGCGAAATGGACTGCCACGTTTTCTACAAAAATATTCAATGCTCTTATGATTTAATAATGCTAAAATGAAATAAAGATCATAACTTGATTTGTTCTTCTTTCCTAGATAATAACTTATTGCACACTCACCTGCTGTACCGCCTGAAGCCAACAGTGTATTAGATTCATCATAAACATATTTATCACCTAAGCTATTTACGCCAACAACTATTTTAGGGCGCCTTTCAAAGACTGTCAAAGCCTGATCCCTTCCGTAACGATACCACTCGTCACGAGGGAACGGCCTGGGCTGAATATCTCGAGGAGGACAGATAAGTTTAGATTTATTATAAAAAAGCCATGCATATGTCTTGGGAAACTTTTTTCTCATTTCTCTCGGAGGTATAACTTTTGCGGTTAGCAAACCCCCCTTATCTTCTGTAATTTTATAGGGGAAAATTATCTTTGCAGTTTCTGGCAACGGAAAGAATGAGCGTAGACTTCCATTGTGAAAGAAAGGCTTAGTAATTGCCTCTTCGATTTCCCATGCCTTACTGTTTTCTTTAAACTCTATAACCCCTTTTCCTTTCTTTCTCCAATGCTCCAAGACGTAAACATCATTCCGGCTTGTCTGCACACCATTAAAAACATCAAATTCTTTGCCAAGAGGGACGTTTTCTTTGAATAACTGATTAATTAATTTAAGTTCATCCACGCTATTGGGCAGAAGCCAAGATTCCCCTGATACAAACTTTCTTGGTACTTTTATCTTTGGCGGAAGAAATCTGGCACTTTTTTCAAGCCAATCCTTAGGAGAATTAATCAATTCATATTCTACAGAACCATCTGCATTTTCTATGGGTTTTTTTGATAAATATAAAAGGCAAGTATACGTGGTTTTTCTATCAAAAAGCTGAGCATTGCCAAAATCTATCAATCTATATAAATGCCTCCCCTTAGACAGCATTTCCCTTACATGTTTCCCAGACTCAATATGGGCAAACTTATTAGAAACGACAAATCCAAGATGACCATTTGAAGTTAGCAATTTTTTCAAAGCTCTTTCAATAAAAAGATAATATTTGTCAAATTGACGATAAGCAGTATGATAATGCTTTAAATAAAACCTATGTTCTGTCTTCTCAAAATTAATCATATCTTCGGTTTTTAAATATGGGGGGTTTCCAATAATAAAATCAAAAGGACATCTAATATCGGCACCCCACGTAAGAGGTGGACCTATTGTCTTTGGGTTAGAAGCCCCACTGTATACTGAATCATCTACCAAAGAATCTCCATTAACAATGTTTTTTATCAAAGGAGGCAAAATACGATCTTCCTGGGGAAGCGATGCCTGGTTCTCGTCTTCTAATAATTTTACTAATAGACTAAAACGTGTTACTTCTGTCGCAGACAAATCTCTATCTACACCAAAAAGACAATTAATTAGAATCTCTTTCTTTTTATCAAAAGTTAATTTCCACGAATTTTGGTCCTCATAAATATGCCTAGTTTCTCCGGACTTCTTGCAAAATTCAATATAGTAATTTATTAAGAGATCGTAAGTAGATAACAAGAAACCTCCAGAGCCACAGGCTGGATCGAGAATCTTTACTTTAGTGATCTTTTCTGGGGGTAAATCTTTTAAAAATTGATCTAATGTTGTTTCTACTAAATAATCAATAATGGGGCGAGGAGTAAAAATGATATCTCTATCGACATTCTCAGGCTTTTCCTTTAAAATGATTTCACCATTTTTCAGAGATAGCTGCTTCAAAAGAAAGAATTCGTAAACTTGGCCCAAAAACTCGGAATCAAAAACAGAGAAGGTATAGGGGGCCTCTGGATAATACAAAGAATCAATTATTTTTTCTAACGCATTATGCTTCAAGACGATTTTATTCCTTGAGGGATTACAAAATGGATCATCAGAAATATCAAAGAGAGTTGAGTCAAATCTTTTATCAGCTTTTTTTAATAGCTCAACGAAACCTTTCCATCTTTGTGTCCTAATTATATTTTTTAAATGTTCATAGGTCTGTACTCCCCTATCCTCGCACATCCTTAAAAAAAGTATTCTGTGTAATAAACGTTGTACCAACTCGTTTAGTCGTTGATTATCCACTTGTGGCTTTGCTCTCAAAATTTCTTCTGCTAAAATAATCCGCCACTCATCTAGCTTATTTACAAAAACGGCATCGATAGGGTGTCGCTGTCTCAGTTTTACTAAATTCTTTGAGCGATTATCAAATTGACCAGAATAAACTGATTCTCTAGAAAGAAGAACTTTAATTTCTTCATATTTGCTTATATAGTCTTTATATGAATAAACTAATAACCTTGAGTGACCAGCATTATGAGTTATTTTTGGCTCAATGGTGGTATCGTAAAAAATCAAATGCTCAAAATTAGTTACGACTGAAATAGGCAATCCGGCTGACCAACCGTAGCGCCTTATCTGAAAAGCAGCAGAGTTGCTATTTATAAGGTCTATTTTTGGCTTTTTTGCTTCTACAAAAAACTTTCGTTGCGTTCCCAGCCTAAATTCATAGTCGGGCTTTCTCGTTCTTTCATCGATATTCACTCTAGTCTCTCTAATAACTTCTCTATAGCGTTGCGATCTTCCTTGGCGATTTTTTATATCCCAACCCAAAGCCTCAAAAAATTCGTCTATAAAATCAGTTCTCAAATCCGCTTCGCTATATCGTGTATTTGCTTTTCTATACTCTTGGCGTCTAGCTGAATATTTTGCAATAAGACCTTTTATTCTTCTTTTGCATTCTCTATTACTCATAGAATTAATTATTGATTTCCGCTTAAGGTTATAAAAATAAAAACCTTCGCCATTTCTAGCGAAGGTTTTAATTATTTTAACGTGGCAGTTCCCCCTTCAAACGTACCACACCTAATTTTCATTTCTAATCTTATCATAATATTGTATTAAGTCAATAATTATTCTGCCAAAAAATGAGCCGGCTCTTTTTTAAGTGCTTTAGAAATCTTCATTAGCGTCTCAATGGAAGGCATTGAAAGGCCGGTTTCGTAGCGAGAAATACTCTTTTGCTTTGCGCCTATTTTTTTTGCCAACTCAGTTTGATTTAAATCCAGTTCAATACGTGCTATTTTAATCTTCTTGCCTAGTTTTTTTGCGTCCATTCTTCCTCCGGGAGAATAATTGTAAAAGTAGTATGTTGTTATGAACTTATTTAATTTTTATTTGATATCCGGCTGCTTGAAGCTCCTTTATTATATCGTATGCTTGGGCATTAATCTTATCTTCAATTTTCTTATATAGAAGTCCACTGAGGTCGCTAGGTAGCTCTACATCGTTCTTATAAAGGCAGCAGACTCTATTTCTGCCTAGCTTTCCTACAAAATAGCCAAATTCAAATATTACATTAGGCCTTGCTCTTTTTTCCTTTTTTCTTTCTGCATCATTTATCTTATCTTGATCAATAATATAAGCTATTTCATCAGGGGTAAGTAGAATAAATGCGTAACCGACATCACTATGTTTTTCGAATTTCTCAATTATAGTTTGCCCTTCGTCAGGTTTTTTATGGAGGACAATGGGCTCTAGCCCAATATCGTTTAGAAAATTTTCGAGCTCTGACTTTAACGCATGATCATGACCATGTACTACAAAGATTTTGTTCGATGAAGTGACGGAAGAACTTTTTGTTGTTTGCTTTTTGAGTTCTCCGAATGGGTCTTTTTTTATGTTTAGTGCGGCTAGTTTTAAAGCCTGGACCATTGTTTCTTTTAGACGCTCAAAATCTTTAGGGTAATGTCCGCTAGTTCTTATTCGTATGGATGTTTCTGCTAATGTCGTTGCGGGTGAATTGGGTGCAGCAATTTGAGTGACTAGATTATAACTCCTTGTTTTCCAAGCAAGCCATTCTGGTTTATCTTCGCCACCAAATTTATCAGGGAACTCATGTGGATAGCAAAAATTCTGAAAGGTAAATTTTGCCCCTTCTTCAATAAGACCTTGTATTTGATTCAATATTTTTCTTTTCATCCCTTTTGCTCGAAAGAACTCCTAAAATAACACTTGACAAATATACCTTTTAGGGTATAATTTAGTCATTAAGGGAATATCGGGTTTTATACCTCTTGAGGCTAATATATACCTGTTATTGTATAAAAGCAAGGGATTTATGAGAGCGTCGAGTTTGTTAGAAAACAAAGTTCAGAGACAGTCCCCTGCGGATACATTCCCTTCAATAAACTGGCAAGACTCTCCCCCTATCCAGCGCTTATTGGATGTGATTTCTTCTATTTTAGCTGAAGAATACATTATGATAGCTAAGCAGAATCCTAAAGTATTCTCAGATATCGCTTCAGGAAAAATGGGACAGTCCCCTTCCCTTCGACTTCGCTCAGGGCAAGCGGGGACAGTCCCTATTTTTCCTCACAATGACAAGAGGTGAAAATGAAAGCGGCGATATATGCAAGGTATTCCTCTGAAAACCAAAGCGAAAAGAGCATTGATGATCAAGTCCGGGTATGCAAGAGATACGCACAAGAAAATGAATTCCTGGTTGATGAAAAATATATCTATGTTGACGAAGCCCTCTCCGGCTCCTTGATAAACCGGCCGGGATTGCAAGCTTTAGAGAAAGCGGCCGAGAACAAAGAATTTGAGGCGGTTATCGTTGATGACCTCTCCCGCCTCTCGCGAAGCAACCACCAGATGCTCACATTAGTGCTTAAATTCAATTATTTACAGGTCAAGATCATTTCGGTTGCCGATGGGATAAGCACTGACGATGAAAACTCAAAGTTAGGCATTCAAATCAGAGGGTTGGTCAACGAATTATATCTTGATGACCTGCGAAAAAAGACGATGCGCGGCCTGGAAGGCCAAAAGCTGCGGGGATTTAGCGCGGGTGAGAAAGTTTACGGGTATCTAAGCAAGCCGGTAGGCGAAATAAAGCTTAACCGGAAAGGCCAGGCAAAATATGAAGGTAAAGTGCATAAAATCAACCCGGAAGAAGCAGAAATCGTTAAAAGGATATTCCGGGAGTTTATTGACGGAAGGAGCATTCACAAAATCGCGACAGAGTTAAACGAAGAGAAAATCCCCACTAAAAAAGGCATGGTTGGCGGCTGGAACGTCTCCACTTTGGCCGGAATACTTAAAAATAAGAAATATATCGGAGTTTGGGACTGGCGAAAGTATAAAAATGTCAGAGATCCCATGACCGGAAAAAGGAAAAAGGTCAACCGCTCAGAAGAAGAAATTATCCCTATCTTCCGTGAAGATTTGGTCATTATAGACAAGGATGTTTGGGACAAAGCGCAGAAACGCTGGAGCGAGATTAAGGGAACATGGCCGGTAAGCAAAAAGAAACAACGCTTTTACCAGCAAAAAAGTTATGTGCATACCAGCCCTACCCACCTATTATCCGGATTAATGAAGTGCAATGCCTGCGGCGGGGCGATTGTCCTGATAAGCGGCAAAGGAAGCGGTTATTACGGCTGTTACAATGCCAGAAGGAAAACCTGCCAAAATACACTGCTTATTCCCCGCCAAAAGATCGAAACCGCGATTATCGAGGAGCTAAAAGAAAGAATACTTACCGCCGAAAACCTGGAATATGTGTATAAAAATGTTGAGAGGCTGGCATCGGAGGGGCTTAATGAAGTTCCGGAACTCCTCAAGAAAAAAGAGGCACAGATAGACAAAATCAGGCTGGAAATACAGAACTATTTAAATTTTGTCAAGACAGGTAATTTCTCAAAGGCAGTGTCAGAGGCACTTTCGGAGGCGGAAAAGAAAAATGAAACATTAGAGCAGGAAATAAGCTCGCTTGAGTTCCAGAAAGAAAATACCTTCAAAGCTCCACCCAAGGAATGGATAAACTACCGCCTGGAGCAATTGCGTGAGACGCTTAATAAAGACACTGCGGCGTCAGCTTTGGCGCTGAAAGAGATACTCTCTCCTATTCTCTTAGAGCCTATAGAAAATAAAGAAGCTGATTTATACCGGCTTTTTGAGGGGGAAGAAAGGGATTTTAAACCTTACTACGTGGCACATACTAAAATTCAAACCCTCGCGCTGCTGGATGAACGGTACAAGGGTGCGAATTGGTATAACTGGCGGTGTTCTTGCGACGATGTCAGAACGTTTTACCGCCAAAGTTTTGCACTAAATTTGCAATCTGTTGGTTAACCGCCTGCGTTTATCGTTATGTTCGAACTATGTTTAAAAAGGTTTAATCTTCACCGCGCCTTGGGGCGCTGCCGTATCTCGCGTGCACCGTTCGGCTTTGCTGGGGCAAAGCCTCACTTGGCGTTCGCTTGGCCGCTCACTTCTTGCTAATTTTAAAGCGTGTGCGGCTCGGCAGGCTGGCGGCTGGGTGGGGGCAGCCGCCAGCCGTCGCGTCCTCACTTCAACTTTTTTACAACAAGAAAAGAACAGTTCTTAATAAACGGGTTCGTCCGCTTAGCGCCTAAGCCATCCTAAAAACTCCCTTGGACGGCGCTAATGCCGAGCCTTTCCCAATTAATGCTTGAGAAGCGCTGGCAAAAAGGCAAATTTTGGTGCGGGCAAAATTTGCCTTTTTGCTCAAATTGAGCACCAATCAAAAATCAATCCAGCGAAATCCTCCGAAGCCGCAGGCGTAGGAGGAGAAAACACAAAAAATCAAACGATGTCAGGGGGGCGGAAAAATCTATATTCTAATTACCCCAGCTGCTAACTTATAACAATATCCTTTAAACGGTCCACCTAAACTAATACACAAATATATCTGTTTTGTATTTAATCTGTAATCCCCGCATGGTTTTTCTTTATATTCGTTTTCGATATCTAAATCTGTTAACCCTAGATCATGTTTAATTCCATTATAAGAAAATATTGCCCTTGTCTTTATGCCGTATTCCAAGCTCGAGCATTTGCGAATAATTATTGAATCCAGTCTTATAAAAAACAGGGATTGGTCAACTTTGTTTTTTCTAAGAAATTCTTCTTCAATTTTATCTTGAGCTGGTTTATCATTCCACCATAATGACTTCGGATGATCGCATAAATTTTCTATCTTTTTATCGTACCTCCCCAAATTCTCCCAAACACCCTTTTCAATTAATATATTTTCTGGCTGACAGAAAATCGGAGTTTCTTGCTTACAGGGAATTCTTATTATATCGAGTAGTCTCGGAATGCTTCCATCTTTAAATTTTATTTGCTCTAAAGTCAAAGTTTCGCCTGAACTTACTGGTCTTATCCATTCATTGGTCTTTATATCCCTACCAGCTACACACCTACCTCTCGATCTTCGTGAATTTGCTAAACAAATAATCTCTTTATAAAACATAAATTATAAATGAATTATTTTTATACTGTTATTATGCCGTACCAAGTATTCAGCAAGCAACCTTCGATGGCAATGTTCTGGCTTGTCTTCGCTACATAATAAACAAGCATTTTCGAGAATAGAGAAATCAAGTTTTTCTAAGATATTTCTTCCTTTTAGAATATCTGTGTATTTCTTCTCGTATTGTTCCCAACTAATAAGCTTTTTCCTATATCCATTGAGAATTTCATCTGTAGGCGCCCACTGTGGCATATAAACATACTCAATATTCGCAATTTTCTTCAAGAAATATTTTAAATCCTCTTCTTTAGTAAAGCCTGCAAGTTGAGATCTATTGTTTAATCTTGTATCTATAATACGTCTTACTGAATTTTTAATTAAAATATTAAAGAATTCTTCTGCACTTTTTTTTGTGAATCCAATAGTATATATATTCATATCTATTTTTTGTGTTCCGTAGCAGAAAAAGCTATATCTATATTTCTTTTTCTACGGGCTTCTTCCAAGGCCTGTTCCTTTGTTTTAGTTTCTATGAAGAAACAATGTTGCTGGTAATCTACCTTATACTTACTTAATAATTTCTTTTCTAATTCAGTATTTAGAATTGTGTTCCCACTTCCCAAAATATGCTTAACAGTAACTCCTCTTCTTTCAAGCTCACAAGCAACTAAGATAAACCTATGGCAATCAAACGGCTCTTTCTCTGAGCACATTAAAGCTATCTTATAACCCTTCTTTATTCCTTGAATAACTTTTTCAATACCTCTTACAAAATTTTTAGTTTGTTTCACTTTATCATAATCAACTTTGCCATCAGGAAATAACAACTCTGGGTTAGTATATCTTCCTCCCAAGATATTCCCCATATAAACATATAAGATATTTTCTTTTTTTAATTCTCCCATTAATAATTCTCTGTTAAACTGCGGGGTGTGTTGGCTGTAAGGAGAACTCCTTATATCCACTAAACAATTTATGTCTTGTTTCTTCAATATAGAGACAAACTGCTCTGTAGTATGATCGGAGTGTCCTATTGTAAAACAAAATAGAGTATCGTTCTTTTTCATTATTTATAACCAAATATTTCTTACTTCTTCAAACAAAGCAGGATTATCAAAGTCGGCAGGAAAAACGTCTTGTTGTGGCTTATTAAAAAAAGTCGCCTTCCTTATAGAATCCCGCTGCTATTCGTTCAGAGCAAATAAATCTCTTATTGCTATTGAATAATCTATACAGGATTAACCTAATTTTAGCACAGAATATGGCTAAAGGAAACCATAAAAATTTGCAGAATCTCAAGTAAATTTATCATAAGCAGAATTTCGCTACTTTCGATGAATCATATTACGGGTAAAGCTTAATGCGTGTCATGACTACATTATATCCTAAAACCCTAAGATCCATCACTCTACATAGAAACAATCCGAATTACTTTGTTTTCTTCCTTTCTTTTCTTTGTTTCTTTTGTTTCTCTCTCTTTTTTTGATTAAGCAATTGTTCCTCTTTTTCAATTGATATCTTATCAAGTAATATTTTTTTTAGGGAAACCTTGTATCCGTATAGTTCTGTTAAGTCTCGGTAGGTGTGAACCAATGCGACCTTACTAAAGAATGGTAGGATATCTTTGATGTCCTTTGATTCTTCTTGAGTAGCTATAGCATAAACAACCTCGTAAGAAGATGTATCAAATCCGCTTTTTAATTCATTAAATCCATATTCTTTCAGTTTTTTATTCACCTCTATTAAGAAGCCTGGCTCTCTTTTTAACAAATAAGCAGGTGTCAATCCTTGAAAGAATAGATGACTTAATGTGCTTGAGCCACTATATCTTTTTACATGTATGAATTCTTTATTGTCAAAATATGCGTCACAAAACTCTATCGAGGAAGGCCCTCCTCCATAAGAAATATTTTTTCGATCGAATAACGCAATCTTTTCCCCATTAGCTTTTTGAAGATCTATATTATAATCTTTCTCATTTACTCTACCATATTTAACAAAATTGCATGTACCTTTATAAGGCTGAATTTCTTTCAATTGCTCATCGATGTCTTTAGTATATTTTTTATCTATAGAATACCAATTCCCTCCAACTAGAATATATCTATGCCCTGTTAAGTCAAGTTCGCAATAAATACATTTATAAACTGCCCAATTTATATATGGAGCATTTTGTGACTGGCTATGATAAAAAACCTTATTTAATTCCAATGTTTCAAGATCAATTTCCGTTGCTTGTTTCCCTTTTTCATTTAAAAATGATTCGAAATTAATATCCTCGTGTAATTCGCCTCTTTCAGTATAACTGAATCCTTCTTTATCATACCAATCAATAATCTCAGGAGCAGCCAACCAAATTCTTTCCCAATCACGTTTTTGTATAATACTTACCATCTCTTTATTTAAAGCTTCAAGTAATTTTTTGTCTTTTCGAACAACCTTTACGCGATCAATCCATTCAAAATGCTTTTGATATTCTTTAAGTCCATAAATTGTCATCAAATCCGTACATAAATTGGGCAACTCTGAAATTTCTATTTCTGTGCTAAATTTTATTGCTTCTTTACCACTAATCTTTTCTGCATATTTAAAAGATTCAAAATTTTTTCTAACACCAACGACTGCATTTAAAACATCTCTCTCGATATCTGCTCCGAAGCTACCAAAATCTGTTTCTTTGCTATTGTCTATTCTGATATTTTGGATAACAGTATCTAAATTCTTCAAGTCAATACTCTTAATTTTCTCATGGTCTAATACGTTTAAAGCAACCTTTAAACCAAACTCTTCTTCTATGCTTGCTGGCTCTAATAAACTACTACCATATCCGAAGCATAACGCAAAATATCGACCAATTTTCTTTGGCCTAATCAACAATATTGCCCCACATGTTGATGATGAAACATTGAATTTACCTTCTTTGCAAAAAGGTCTTATTTTTGATGCCCAATTTGGCGTTTTCTGAGGAGAATTTTTGTAATACAACTCAATAGCCCCATTACTAATGTTTATTAGTTCTTCTCTCGTTGGGAGTTTCTTGAGAGCCTGTGAATATTCTTTAATATCTTCTTTTAGAAGATACAAATTAATCCTTAATTTTGTCTTTTTTTTATTCATTTTATGTCTTATGGTCGTTTCTAAAACGCCACAAAATCACAAAAATCATATTATTATCCATTTTAGAATAAATTCCTTTTATTTTCTTAAATCTTATTTATGAGCAATCAGCTGAATTATTTCTTCCATACTCATATAAGGAGAAATAAACTTTATATTTTTATATCTATCACTAAAGAAATCTAAATCCCCATCTGGACATAAGCCAATAATAATATCTTTATCGTCAAAAGTAAAATTTCCCTTAAAACGCCACTCTCTTTCCCAATAAAAATCTCGAATCTTATCGCTTCCAGCAATTTTTCCATAAGTGTCAAAATATGCAACTATTTCCTTCATATCTTCTTTATTAGGGTGATTATTTATCATTCGAGCGATGACAGTCCTAAGCTCGGTTCTGGGCTCTTTTTTATCAAATGTATTTATATAGAAAACTGGATTTGCGCCTTTTTCTAAGAGAAATGTTTTAGAAAAAACTAAACCGTATGGTTCTAAATTTATTCCTCTACCTTCAATATCAAATAAATATCTTACATAATTTAATGGTGTTTCAGTAAAACAAACTGATCTCGTAAAATCTAAATAATCAGGCCAGTCCCAACATAATCCTTTTGGATTTCTTGCCTCGATTATATGCCTATCTAATATATTTATTAAATTTTCAATTGCAGATTCTCCATCGTCTGTTTTTCTTGTTAAGTGAACTAAAAAAGTAGATAAATCGTCTCTTTCTCGTTTTATATCTTTTATTGACCGCTTTTTAGTATTCATTAAATACCCTTTCTTAACTACCTCTTTTTGGATCCTCTTTCTTGCATACCCGCTACATGCACCCTAATAAGTTTATCTATTTTTTCATACATCTCTTCAGCGGTCCTACTTACCTTACATGCATATGCATCAGCAATGGCTCTAAATACTGCTGATTCTACGTTTTTTTCCTGAACAGCTTGGAGATATGCAGGATGATCTACGTTGATATTAACCACGGAGATTTCATCATCAATTCTGCATTCTGCATCGTTAGCTCCCACTGGACGCATAGTTAATTTATATTCTTTATTATCTAACTTAATATTACCAAGTCCTTTAAGATTTTTTAATTCTAATTTAATTTTTGGATCAGGTATACCGTTTGGCGATATGGTAGACTTAACTTCTTTCTTAGTCTTCCCTTTGTCAGTTATTTTTCCTGTACCCTTACTTACATCATTTATGACATTAGGAATTAAATTCCGCGTCTTTATCTCGTTTTCTAATCTCTTTTTTTCGTAGAACTCCTTTTCGTCTTGTTTGAGTATTTTTACAAGAAGGTCTGTCATCTCCTTGTTGTATTCAATATATTTAGGGTGGTTCGTATTAAACCCCTCTCTGTCCGTTTTGATTACAGGGATTTTATCTGGGTTATCTTCTGGATCAAAATCAGCAATTTCTATCCTACCTGTAATGAAATTAGCACGAGCATATTTGTGTCCCCCCTTATTAACATCAAAGAGATTTGGCTCGCCCACAACTCTTCCTCTTACAGTTGAAAGAATCCCTGGCTTTATGATATTGCCAAAGCTATTCTTCGCTAGGATAATGTATCCCTCTATTTTTCCACAGACCTTGTTATTAATCTCAACGCTGAATTTTGTTCCAGGAATATCCTTCATTTCGCATTTTTCCCCATTCACAACAATATGAAAATTCTCATCCTGCAGTATCTCCCTAGCAAGATACCCCCTTAATTCTTTATCATCGATTTTTACATGCGATAAAATTCTTGTTAACTCAATTATTGTGCCGTGGTCCTTGATATCAGGACACTTTACTTTTTCCAATTCAATAAGTCCTTGCTCTAGAGTTCCCTTTTTTTCCAGCTCATCTCTGTCAACAATATATTTAAAACACTGACCACCTTTCTTTTTTGTTATGACAGTAAACTTTTTTGCAATTCCTAAGCCAGCCAATTTACCAATTCCCTTGGTACCAATGGACAATCTTTTAAAGATTGGAGTTCTATCATAACTTTGCCGTTTTCGGTCTCCTCCTAATTCCATATAATTATGTCTTATTTCATTTTCCCCCATACCGATACCATCATCTTTTATGGTAACTTTGTCGTATTTAATAGAAACTTCTACTTTTTTAGCATCGGCGTCATACCCATTAACAACAAGCTCACTAATCGCCTTATTAAACTTGCTATACATGGCTAAGCCAATATGATCAAGCAAACGGGGTACTGGTATAATTTTAATGGGCTCTAACTTTTGCTCTTTTAATCTTTTTTTGTTCGCCATATACTCCTCCATATTTATTATTTCCAACAAATTAATCCATAAAATTTCTCTGGGTATTTAATAAAAGTGTCCTCGTTCATACATAAAGTTAAAAACACAGAAGATTTGCTACAGTTGCATTTTTCTAATACTTTTTCAGTCAATTCGTTTATATGCATTGGCTTGTTTGTTTTCTTTAATAATTTAATAAGATAATCTTTTACGTAAGGGGGACGTTCTAGTCCCCAGCGCTTTAAGCCAAATACGCCCGGAGCCACCCATACAAAAATATCTTTTCTACCCCCAATCCTAGCATGAACATTATGACTATCGAAAATACCATATTCAGGAAATAAATCATTCATTAATAAAGCAATTTGAGTAAAATGTGCTGGTTTATTAATTTCGATTAATGCTCTCTCAGCCATACCATGTATGCTTCTAGAATTAAAGTACTCCCACTTTTCAAGGCCAAATTTTCCTGTAGCATCCTTTGCCACATTACTAACTGTCAAAAATCTTTTTATTTTTTCTCGATCTTCTCCAACCGATTTATTATTTGTAAAATAAACGATCAATTCATCAATGCTTTGTGGAGTTTTCTTTTCCTTAAGGCACGCATTTGTTACCTGCATTAACTTTAGATAAAATTCTTGATCTTTCTCAAACAAACCTACGACATCTTTATCAAAATTTATAACATAACCACTAAAAATAGGCTTTTCGTCAAAAAAAACCTCTGATAAAAACTCATTCGCTAAGTCAGCTCCTATTTTCTCATTATCTATATCATAAATGATTTTTAATAATTCAGATGAATTTGCGATATTTTTATTTGCCTCTAGAAATGGTCTTAATTTTTTAATAAATAAATCTTCTAGGCTTGAAATAAGTTGAGTGCTATTTTTATATACCCTTTGTATTTTTTTTACTTGGCTTTTCTGGATTTGTCTTATACGTTCGCGCGTTACGCCAAAACTTTTACTAATTTCTTCTAATGTTTCTCTCTTGCCTTCCCATAATCCGTATCTTCTGCTCATTATATCTCTATGCCTAACTGAAAGCTTGGTCAAAATATACTTAACTAGATTCTCTAAGCCTAATGACTTCGGTGTTTTTTCAATTTCTACCGCAAAATTTTCTAAATTATCGTAGACTTCCCTGAGACATTTCTTCCCAAAATTTTTGAAGCTTAGAAGTTGCTCAACGTCAAATCTACTGAAATCCTTTACGAATTTTATGCCGCAATTCTTAAAAATATTTATATTTCTGATAGACCAATTGATTCTTTCAATTGAGCTATTTAGAAATTTATTAATTTTCTGTTCATCACACAAAATTCGTGAAAAAGAATTAATTCTCTCATTGATTGCTGCTCCCAGCATTCCCTTGTTCATATAGTTAGATCTATGCTCCATATTGCCGTTTAGTTTATCTGCTATTCTATTAATTTCATTTTTATATTTTACTGAATTAAAATACCGTTTAAAATGTTTAGATAATTTTGCTACTACCTCATTATATGATTTGGCTCCGAAATTTCTAAACTTGTGTAATTCTTCTAAATTATTGACTAAATCTCTAATCTTAATGAGCTTTCTGTTTTCGAAAACATGTTTAACCCTGGGGGACCAATTAATAAACTTTACCGGTAACTCTAATATTGGGTTTAATAGTGAAGGGTTGGTAGAAATAGTAGTTTTGAGGGTATCGTCTAACCGAAGAATAGATATGGCATTAAAAATAGGACTTTTTATTTTAAAATCATCCATTGTTTTCTTCCGAATGTGGATTTTTTAGAATTTCCGCTAATTTATCAAAAATTCTTTTTTTAATATCTCTCACTAAATCGGCTGCTTCTTGCGCAACTTCAGGTGGAGTGCCAAAAAATTCGCTATTGTCTGCTTGGGTATGTATACAGTATCTAGAGTATTCATCAATTGCTGCACTATAGGCAAACATTCTAAAGGCAGAATCATAGATATTATTAGAGCAATTTTTCAAGTGTACTTTCATTGGATCAGCATCGAGATTTACGGTAATCACTTTAGTCATCTTATCTACCCTAGCTATAAAATCATTGTGGTTTAGCTGCTCAAACCTTACCGTAAAACCTCCTCCGTATTTCTGTCTTTCAACATGTCTTTCTGAGGCATTCTTGGATGCATTTTTATCTTCTTCTAGGTTTGCTTTCCCCTTCTTCCTTTTTCCTCTTTTATCACCTATTTTAATTTTCCCCTTAATTATTCCCTTGAGGGTCTTAACAAAAGATTTTTCATCACCCCTTCTAATCTCTACATCGGGAGATCCTGGGTTAATAATAGTTTTATCATTGTCTTCGAGGGTTCCTTTTCTCTTTACTCGCCCTTGCTCTCCCTTGCCTGTATTCTTTGCTTCTTCATAATCAGAGAAATCGTCGTTTAAGAGACCATTTAATTCTTGCGCAATTTTATCCAGCTTCTTAGTTGTTTCATCTCTTTTTCTAGCTTTTTCATTCTCAGCAAATTCCTCCAGCTCTTTAAATAAAACCTCTCTTCCAAATTCATACATAGCTTGTACTATTTCGTTATCTTGATTTAGCCTAAGCTCTCTCGTAGATAACATGGGAGGATTTTCTCCCTCATATTTATCTAAAGCGGACACTTCCCATTCTCCGAAATATCTATCAGCATAGGGCTTAGCATCTAGTCCAAAATATGTTTGTTCTTTGGGATAAAAATTAGACGTAATCAATATGCCTCTTAAATCTTCTTCTTCTATCGGTTCAGCTGCTCTTTTAATTATAAGTTTATTTTCTCCGATCAATTTTTTATATTTGTCTGAAACGGCATATATTTTTTCGTAAACAGCATTCGGAGAATTATAAGATAAGCGTAACTCTTTAGTATTGTAATTTGACATTACTGTAACCACTTCGATAAAATACATATCTAAGAATCTTCCAAATATCTTTTGAAGATGCTTTATGGCGTTATCAACGTTTCTCTCGCTAACATACTTAGAATTCGCTAAAGATATAGAAACAACGGTTCCGTTATCGGTATTATTAGATTTCTCATTAACATTAATTACATCTAATTTTGGCTTATCTCCAGAAAAAAAAGCTTTTTTTGTGGCCTTGACTGTAGTTCTCAGCCCCTTATGAGTACTATCGACTATAAAATAATCGGCATTAATGCCGAAAGAGGCTACTTTACCTGTTCCATATTTTCCTCTTACATTAACAAACCTTTTTCTTGCTAAATTCTCTGCATGCAATTTGAAAAATGAGTTGAAAATAGTATCTGAAGACATTCCCATTAAAGGGTGTTTATCTTCAAAAATTATTTCTTTCTTTGAAACATCTATAACCATCCTTATTTTACAATCAAGTCTATTTAAGTTTAATTTAGGGTTGTCGTGAACTATCGTTTCAAAAGCATCCAGGCTATTCGTCAAATACTCTTCTCCCACTTTTCCAAGATTGCCAAAGGCATTGGCTGAATCGAGGATAGCCCGGCTAATATCCACTTCCCAAAATTTTTCGGATGCTTTACTCATTTTTTACCTCTCTTTTCTTAGACGAACTTACCTTCTGAATCTCTTTTCCAAAGATGCCATAATTTATGCCATATTTATTTTCAAGATAACCAAAAATATCTCCTAGCTCTTTATCTCGTAAGCAAATTGATCTAATTCGCATCGTTTTTCGATCAAAAAGTTCTTTTTTCGCATAAACATCTACCTTTAAGAAATTCATAAAATCAATTATGGAAATTTTTTCTTTATCGCCCTCGATATACTTTTTATAGGCTTCGCTTTTTTTTAGTTTCTTTGCTTCTATTTCATATTCGCGGTCACCAATGTTATAATTCATTACTTGTTCAAAGCTCAATCCTTCTTTTTTGATAATTTCTATTACTTCTGAATTATCCTTAACCCATTGGACACCCTTATCGGTTAACTTGTAGTGCATTGTTTCATCTTTATTAACTAACCCATCAAACTCAATTTCACTCATTCTTTTCTCAACCTTATCAAACCTAGGATACTCAGGAAATCTATCCATAGAAAACTTGCTAGGAAAGACCCTAAAACAGCAAGCTGTTAATGTTTCTAAGTCGACCGCCTTCTTATTAGCTTCTAATAAAAATAAAACACTAAGAATAATGTCTCTATGTATTATTGGCATACTTAATCTTATGTTGAATTAGTTTCTCGTAATATTCCTTACCTTTTTCTGATATGTCAAACTCGACAAATTTTCCACTTTTAATTTTTGTTATTAGACCCAATTCATATAATCTCGAGATAGCGCCTATTCTCTGCGTATTAATAAAGTCGTCTGTCCAAGAACTAGAAACCGTATCCCTTATTTTGTTAGTTAAATCATACCCTTCTCTAACTTGTTTACTTATTAGATCAAGTATTAAATAAAATGTTCTGGCTTCTCCAGGAACTTTCTGAATAATATGATTCAAATAAAAACTAATTTCTTCTTCAGAAAGATTTTTTTCAAAGATATTTTCATCAAAAATTGGATTTCTTATTTTGGCAAATTGCAAGCCACTCTTTGTTATACCTAAATATAACCTCTTATTGTCTACCTTTAAATTTGCAAACTTTAAAACAAACAAAGCCCCGACTAATACCCCATCTTCCCTTTTAAAACCTATAAATTGAGAGCAAAATCTTGAAAAACTTTTCGATTTCTCTTCCCCGATTGGAAAACCGATGCTAAATCGTTCATCCCTTCTTCTGTCTTGCTGTTCATCTACATGCAACATTGCATTTCCAAAACCCCTGCCTAATTCAGAGGCTTTCCGGTAAAACTCCTCTAACTCTATACTTTCTTTTCCATCTTTTAGTAAATTAAACAAATACCTTATGTTAAATTTAAGTGGGAGAATTTTATTAATCTGTCCCCATATCCACATATCTTTTTCTTCTGTAACCCCTGGCATTTTAATATCATTAAAGGTAGGCTCCGGCATTTCTACAATTATGCTTTTGCTCTCATCAATCTTCAGTTTCCCGATAATTGATGAAATATCAGTAGCCCCGCTACTAAAACTAAGATTGCTGTTAAGTGAGGACTTTTCCCCTAATTCAAGACTTATTTGATTTTCAACAGCTATCCTGACAAACTCATCTATGTCTTTATAAGACTTTTTGCTTATTAATTCCTGAATTTTTCTTACATTTTGAGGGGGAATATCGGAAATAATCTTCATTTCTCTCCTTATACTCTATATATCGTTATGAAGTATATAATATATCGTACTAAATGTCAAGTATTTTTTTAAAAAAATAGCACAGCAATAACTGTGCTAAGTTGATTTATATAATAGAACCTAGGCATTTACTAACGCCACATCTCGCCAATTAAGATCGCTCGTATCGAAAGTAGTCTTTTGGTTGGCAGCCTTACTTTTTTCTTTATCCTTTTTATATATATCGTAGAATTTGTTTCTTACATTTTGAGGGGAATTGCCGAAAATTTTCAGAAAGGCCTCACGATTCTTTCTAATCATGCCCTTTGAGTAATAAAAAGTAAGGATTAATTTTAAAGCCCTCAGACTTTCTTTGTCCCAATTCTTATCAATATAATGTCTATCAGTGGCGTCAATTGACCGATATCTCATAGGATAAGATAGGGCTCCTAGTTTATTTATCTCATTAATTTTATAATAAAACTCTTCTGGTGAATCTTCAAAATTATACAAAACATATACTCTTATATCATCAATGCCAAGCCTCTGGGCCATTTGTATGGATCTTTGTACATGTCCATCTTCCTTAACTGAATCGAAAGCAAACCGTAGCGGATTTATTTTTAAACTAGCTAACAATTTTGCTTTCTCAGCGGTAAATAATCTGGCGTCTAAACCCTGATTAAAATCGAAAGGCTTATTTATCTTTTTTAACTTGTCTATATCTTTTAAGAAGTTTGGAGAGAAGAACCAATTATTATCCCAAAAGACGATTCTGTTTTTTGTTATATCGACATCTCTTTCCCACTTGTCCCTAGCAAAAAATCTTGGCTCATGTATTTGTACAGCACAATATTTACAGTCTCTCGGACATCCTCGAGTTGTAAAAGTCAAAGAATATTTTAAAGATGGGAAAAGAGTGTAATCGGGAGCACAGCCCTCCACAGCTTTGAGCAATCCAACGTGTGGAGTAATTCCGGTATTCTTTTTTATATAATCTGGCATAAGTGTCGCAAAAATACCACCCACCTTAATATCTGCCGATGGGTAAAAATTCTTATAAAAATTGATCGTCTCAATCACTTCTTTCGCAAAATAAGTAAAAAGAGTAGTTATATAAATCTTATCGTATCTCTTCTTATTTAGAATTTCCCCCCCTATGAAGTCTACCCTATTCCCTCTTCTCTTGTGCCAAGTGGAAATCTTCATCAGTCCTAACGGAGGATATAAACTATTGTAATCTGGCTCAACTAAAAGTATGTTTTTTGTTTTCTTCATATTTATGTTTTCCTACCCGCTAATTTATCTATTGAAACCCCTAAGGCATCGGCTAATTTTGAAAGTGTCTCAAAAGTAGGATTATTTGACCGACCAGATTCAATCTTTATAAATGTATTATATGGTATATCTGCGAGCCTGGCGAGCTTGTCTTGGGAAAGTCTTTTCTGCTTTCTTAATTTTTTTATATTTGAGGATAGCATTATCTTGACTTTAATCTATGTAATAGTATTATAATAATAGCCATATATGACGATTGACTTATAGCAATATTATACAATAAATCTTAAAGAAAACAAACTATTTTCCGCCCCCCTGACATCGTTTGATTTTTTGTGTTTTCTCCTCCTACGCCTGCGGCTTCGGAGGATTTCGCTGGATTGATTTTTGATTGGTGCTCAATTTGAGCAAAAAGGCAAATTTTGACCGCACCAAAATTTGCCTTTTTGCTCAAATTGAGCACCTTAAGCTTTTGTCCAGCAAAATCCTTGTAAGCACAGCGAACAAGGATGAACACCAATTAAAAATCAATGATGTCAGGGGGCGGAATTTGGTTTGA
>Ga0315279_10002216_pt1 | contig 29950 bp, 13 predicted proteins | sample YL17G06_20_MG_FD_203694 | JGI IMG/M metagenome (GOLD analysis project Ga0315279, IMG submission 203694) | Sediment microbial communities from Yellowstone Lake, YNP, Wyoming, USA - YL17G06_20 | ecosystem: Environmental > Aquatic > Freshwater > Lake > Sediment | place: USA: Wyoming | collected...
CCGTGGTTTTGACGCGGACGGCGTCGCCGGGGGCGGCCGAGAAATCGTCGGCTGTCGCTTCCAGCCAAAGCCCGGCGCACGCCTGAAGGACGCGCCGGAGCTCTTCTTTTTTGAAAGGGACCCAATGTGTCTCAGCGAGAGCGTCCAGGGCTCTATAAACGCCGAGAAGCCCCGGAATGGACTTGGCCGGCGCCCCGGGATCGAAGGCCGCCAGGACCTCGTCGAGCAGGAGCCCGGCCCGGCGCCCGCCGGCTACGCGGTTCCAGGACACGTCGATTCCGTCGAAGATGTCCGCGGCCGCCGGATCTCCGGCCAGGACCTCGAAATTTTCCAATTGGGACCCGTGTCTTCCGGCCGAGCCGAACCCCTGGCTTTTATGCTGGGACCGGCTCCGGCCGGCCATTTCCGCATAGGATTGGCCGAGCAGGGGGTCATATTCGCCCACGTCGATCCGCAGGCGGGCGCCGGCCTCGTTGGCAGCGGAGCGGAAGCTGTTCCACAGGAGGCGCTTCGCTTTCCAGGGGGAAAGGGTCTTCAACTGTTCGGGAAAACGGCCGGGATCGCCGGCCGCCTCGAAGGCCTCCCGGGTCAGGATGGCCGAAGCCGTGTGGTGGCCGTGTCCGCCGGAATTCTCGGCCGTGAACCTAGTGACGATGACGTCGGGGCGGAAGCGGCGGATGACCCGGACGATATCGGCCAGGATTTCGTTCCGGCCCCAGAAGGCGAACGACTCCTCGGCCGTCTTGGAGTATCCGAAATCGACGGCCCGGGTGAAAAACTGCTCCGCGCCGTCGATGCGCCGGGCGGACAGGAGCTCCTGGGTGCGGAGAATTCCGATTTCCGGGCCCTGTTCAGGGCCGATCAGGTTTTGTCCGCCTTCGCCGCGGGTCAAAGAGAGGTACGCCGTCCGGTATTTCCGGCCCTTGGAGAAATAAGCCAGGGCAGAAGTGTTTTCATCGTCCGGATGGGCGCCGATGTAGAGAACGGTCCCCAGGACATTCAGCTTGTGCAGGGCGATCTCCAAACCGGAGGCGTCGGGAAGGGAGGCGGACTGGGCCTCGCTTAAAACCGGCAGCAGAAGCACTCCGGCGATCGCGGCGAACATAGTCATTCTCAATGGATTTCTCCGTTCCCGTCGGCAACGAACGGTACGTGGGGGTAGCGGCCGGATCAATCCGGCCGGCGATTCATTCGGCCAATTTGATCTTGAACGGCACCTTCACCTGTTCCCAGTGGAGGAAGGCCGTGGCCGAGGAACCGGCCGGATCGTCGAATCCGTACACCAGCCATTCCTGGTGTGGGGCTTTGACCGGGACCACCGTTACGCGGAGAACGTCTTCGTCCTGATTGTAAGCGAAGCTTCCCCAGGATGAATTGTTCTTGCTGAAGATGATGATCCATTCCTTCTCGCCGGGGATCATATGGAGCCCGTATTTCCCGGCCGGCAGTTTCTGGCCTTCGATCAGGACGTCTTTCGTGAATTGAATGGTCGTGTTTTCGTTGGCTCCCGCCCGCCAGGGGAAGGGCTTGTTCTTGGAATACTGATTGCCGGGGGCCAGGCCGAAGGGCACCAGCCCACCCCAGACCTTCCGGCCCTTGACGCCCGGCCGGCCGTATTCGATGGTGATGTCGGTGTCCAATCCCAGCCGCTGCATGACGGAGGCCTTGAGGCTCGCCCGGACCTGCTTGCCCTGGGCGGCGCCGGCCGAAGGCCACAGCAGCAGAACCGCCAGCCCCAGCGCCGGAACCATCGCCGTTCTGAATTTTTTCATGGTTCTTTCCTAGTGGGTGCGAATCCGCAAATCGTGCTCAGCTTCCGACCTTGAACGATACGGAAGCGACCGTCTTGTCCCAGGCCATCGCCAGCACCCCGCCCTCCGCGGTCATGTCGATGAAAGCGATGGTGAATTGGTCGACCGAAAACGGCAGGACGGCGGGCTTCATCGGGACCCGGAGGACGTCCTTGTCGGGCGTATATCCGTAGGAACCCCAGAGCGCCTCTTTGTTCTTGGGATCGTATTTCTCCTGCGCCGGCCACGTGGAAAGAATAAGCGTCCAGCCGTTTTCCTTGAGATCCACGAAGACGCTGTATTCGCCGGCCGGCAGGGTCCGGCCCTCGAAAACCAGGGGCACTTCGGTTTTCAGGCGGGTCGTCTGATTGGCCCCGGCCCGCCAGACGGGCGAGCCGTCGCTCAGGGCCTTGCCGTAGTCGGCGCCGGAACCGAAGAGGTTCGCCCGCCCTCGCTTGATGGGGCGTCCGTAGGTGACCTCGATCCATTTCCCGCCCTGGTATCTCTGGCCGTTCTGGACCTGAACGTATTTTCCGCCGACCTGAGTGGCCGCGGTTCCGGCCGGGCTGGCCGGTTTTTGGGTCTGGGCTTGGGCCAGGAGCCCGCCGATCGCCATCAACGCGATGGCCGCCAACAACACGCGATGTTTCATAGAACTTCTCCTCTTTTATTAAGAATCCCGATGATCAACTAACCGCAAAATCCGATGAAATCACTATGAATTTATAACGCCGGTCGGGGGGCGTGTCAAGGCCGGGGCAAAGTCCGGTCCCGTGTTTTGTGATTTCCCGGCGGCCGCATCTTTGAAATCCCGGGATGCGATTCGCCACGGATGCGATTCGCCCGGTTGTCTCGAGGGGTGCTTTTCAAGTATGTTACCCGGAGAAGAAAGCTCGAACCTTGGCGCCCCGGTCGCGCGGGCCCGTCCCGGCCGGTTGGCCGGTTCGAAGGGAGCAACGAACCATGAAGAGGAACATCATCGCAGCCCTGATTTTCGGCCTCGCCGGGGGCGTCTCCGCCGCCGCTTGGGAGGCGGCCTCGGCCCACAACCGGGGAGCTCTCGATGCCTTCGTCGGCGCCCACCTCGAAAAGCCGGCTTCGCCGCCCTTCTCTTTTCTCTATGGAGGGAAGCCCTCGGCGAACCTGCTGGGGTCCTGGAAGGCCGAGACGGCGACGACCGGAGCCGCGGACAGGACCGTGCGGACCGTCGTTTACACCGACCCGTCTTCCCGGCTCCGCGTCACCGTCGTCTATTCGATCTTTAAAAATTATCCGGCCGTCGAATGGGTGGTCCGATTCAAGAATGAAGGTTCCGGCGATTCCCCGCTGATCGAGAACGTACTGGCCTGCGCGACTCGCTTCGCCGGATTCTCCGGCGGGCCGTTGACTCTCTACCGGGCCCGGGGCAGCTCGGCCGAGCGATCCGACTTTGCGCCCGTCACCGACACCCTCTCCGAGAACGGCGAGGTGCGGTTCGGCCCTTCGGCCGGGCGCTCCTCCGATACGACGGCATTGCCCTTCTTCAATATGGCCGGGCCGGGGAGCGGCATTCTGGCCGCCATCGGTTGGAGCGGAGGCTGGCGGGCCGTCGTCACGAGAACGGGAGCGGCGGGGCTCGGCCTCGAGGCCGGCCTGGAAAAAACCCGCTTCCGGCTTCATGCGGGTGAAGAAGTCCGTTCGCCGTCCATGGCCCTCCTGTTCTGGAAGGGGAGCGACCGGCTGGCCGGCCATAATCTCTTCCGCCGTTTCGTCCTGGCCCATCATACGCCCCAATTAAACGGTAAACCCGTAGAGATGCCCCTAAGCCACGGCGTCGGTTTCGGCGGGCCGTTTCCCTGCAACGAATACTCCTGCGCCACCGAAAGCTACGTCCTGGCCATGATCGAGCGGCTCAAGCAGTTCGGCATCCGCCCCGATGCCTGCTGGATCGACGCCGGCTGGTATGAGAACGCCGGCCGGTCCTGGTGGCAGGGGGTGGGCAACTGGACCGTCAACCGGGCCAACTTTCCGCGCGGCCTGAAACCGGTCACCGAGGCGGCCAAAAAACTGGGACAGGGCTTCGTTGTCTGGTTCGAGCCCGAGCGCGTGTACGAGGGCACGAGCCTCGATCGCGAGCACCCGGAATGGCTGACCGCGCTGCCGGGCAATCCCAACCGTCTGCTCAATCTCGGCGATCCCCAGGCCTTGGCCTGGCTGACCGACCACATTTCCAATTTCATCCAGTCCGAGGGCGTGACGATCTACCGCCAGGATTTCAATTTCGACCCGGCGCCATATTGGAAAGCCATGGACGGGCCGGATCGCGTCGGCATCTCCGAGATGAAACACATCGAAGGGCTCTATGCCTATTGGGACGCCCTGCGGGGGCGGAATCCCGGGCTTTTCATCGATAATTGCGCCTCCGGCGGGCGGCGCATCGACCTCGAGACGATCGGCCGGAGCGTGCCGCTGTGGCGGACGGATTACTCCTATTTCGAACCCAACGGCTACCAGTGCCATACCTACGGCCTGCAGCTCTTCCTGCCCTGCAGCGGGACGGGCAACAATAATCCCCGGAAATATGAGTTCCGCAGCTCGATGAACGGGGCCGTGGTCCTGGGCTGGGAGTATCAGGGGACTTACAACAACGCTTCCTTCAACCCCGCTCTGGCCCAGGAGGACATCGCCGAGTTCCGGGCCCTGCGGCCTTACTTTTATGGAGATTTTTATCCCCTGACGGACTATTCAACATCGGACGAGGCCTGGATGGCGTTTCAATGGGACCGGCCGGAGGAGCGCGACGGAATCGTCCTGGCTTTCCGCCGTCCGCTGGCGCCGGGGGCGGCCATCGCGGTCGTTCTGCATGGCCTCGACCCGGCCGGGGATTATGAAGTCTCGTACGAGGATTACGGGATCACGATGATCAAGAGCGCCAAAGAACTCGCCGCCGGGCTGGCGATCAAGATTCCCGAAGCGCCGGGCTCTCTCCTGATCAAATACCGCCGCGTTCGCTGATGGAAATATCCAGGCTATCCAAAAGGAGCGCCTTTATTGCGGCCTTCGGATAGGGTGCTTCAATTCATTTGAATTTCCCGCCGCATTGAGGTACAAACGGAAATCGGATCGGAGAGGAGAAGTCCTTCCATGCAAGCAGTCATATTGGCCGCCGGCGGCGGAAAACGCCTCGGGCACCTGACCCGCAACTCGACCAAATGCATGGTCGCGCTCAACGGCCGGCGCCTGATCGAGTACGCCTTCGACGCCATCGCCGCGGCCGGATTGAGCCCGGTCATCATGGTCGTCGGCCATGGGGCGGACGAGGTCCGGGCTTTTCTCGGCGACCGCTTCCAGGGCGTCGAGGTGCGCTATATCGTCAATCCGATCTACGCTAAAAGCAACAACATCTACTCGCTCCTCCTGGCCAAGGAGGCCATGGAAGCGGAAGACACGATGCTTCTGGAAAGCGACCTCATCTTCGACAAGGAGCTGCTCCTGGATTGCCTCAAGCACGAGTCGCCCAATCTGGCCGTGGTGGCCAAGTTCCGTTCCTGGATGGACGGCACGGTGGCGACCGTGACCCCGGAGTCCGATATCAGCGGCTTCATTTCCAAGAAGGACATGAATTGGGACGAACTGCACCTGTATTTCAAGACCGTCAATATCTATAAATTATCCCGCGAATTTTCGCGGAAGCAGCTCTTTCCCTTCCTCAAGGCCTACATCGAGGCCCACGGGCTCCAGGAATATTACGAGGAGGTCTTCAAGATCCTGACCTTCGTCAACAACGGCGCCCTGCAGGCCTTCGAGATCGGCAACCGCCACTGGTACGAAATCGACGACATCCAGGACTTGGATATCGCCTCGGTCATCTTCGCCGACGAGAAGGACCGCCTGGCCATGCTGAAAAAGCGCTACGGCGGGTTTTGGCGCTTTCCCTTCCTCCTGGATTACTGTTATCTCGTCAATCCCTACTTCCCCTCGCCGCGTCTGATCGCCGAATTCACCATGAATTTCCCGACCCTGCTGGCCGAGTATCCCTCGGGCCAGAGCATTCAGAACCTGCTGGCGGCCAAGATGTCGAGCGGACGGCAGGAATACTTCCTGGCCGGCAACGGGGCGTCGGAATTGATCAAGGGCCTGCTCAAGGAGCTGGACGGCCCGGTCGGCATTCACCTTCCGACCTTCGATGAATACACCGCCTGCGCCCGTCCCGGCAGCGTCGTCGAATTTCGCTCGCCTGAAGGGACATTCGATTATTCAGCGGCCGGAATTCACGATTTCGTCGTCGCCCACGGCATCAAGACCTACATTCTGATCAACCCCGACAATCCGACCGGACACCTTCTCTCGCGGCCGGACATCCTCGACCTTCTGGACCGCTTCCAAACGACCGGCACGCGGCTCATCCTCGACGAATCCTTCGCCGACTTCATCGACGGGACGGAAGGCCACAGCTTCCTCGACCATCCCACCCTGGACGGCTATAAAAACCTGATCGTCATGAAGAGCATCAGCAAGTCCTACGGCGTCCCCGGCCTCCGCTTGGGGATTATGGCATCCTCGGACACCGGACTGCTGGCCAAGACGCGGGCGAACCTCTCCATCTGGAACATCAACTCGTTCGCCGAGAGCTTCATGCAGATCATCGACAAGTACAAAAACGATTTCCGCGCCGCCTGCCGCCGCATCGGCGAAGAGCGGGAGAGGCTGTTTGCCGGACTGGCCGCGATCCGCTTCCTGGAACCGCTGCCGTCCAAGGCCAACTACATTCTTTGCCGGGTCGGCGGGGCCTGGACTTCGAGCCGCCTGGCCGAAGAGCTGTTGCGGCGCAAATGGATCTTCATCAAGGACCTGGCCGGCAAGAAAGGCTTCGAGAAGGGTTCCTTCGTCCGGCTGACCGTCCGCGACCAGGCCGACGACGACGTCCTGCTCGACGGGCTCCGCGAGCTCGAACGGGAAGGCTAAAACCGGGCGGCCGCCTCCGGCGGTACCCGTCCGAAGAGTCCCGCGCGGTCGTCCTCCGCCCCATCCTTCTTTGGATTTTTTCCGGCAATTGAATGTACAATGGAATAAACGAAGGATCTTCCTTGTATTCCCTAGGGAGAACATTGGAAGCGTGCCGACGCGGCGAGGAGGTCCCATGCACAATCCATCCGTCCGTTCGATCGTTCTGGCTTTGGCCCTGATCGGAGCCGCCGCCGGCCTGGGAGGCATGATGAAAAGCAAACCGTCTCAGGATAAATCCAAGGAGACCACGGCCGAGCTGTGGAAAAAAGTCCAGGCCGCCGAAAAGGACGGCCTGCCCCAGACGGCCGCCGGCCATCTGAAAAAAATCGTCGCCCTCGCCGAAGACGGCCGGCATTACGGCGAAGCCCTGCGCGCCCTGACCCGCCTGCTCATTCTGGAAGGCGTCGTCGAAGGCAACAAGCCGGAAGCGCTCGTCGTCCGGGTCAAGGAGGAAATCGCCAAGGCCCCGGCGGCCATGAAGCCGATGCTCCGCGTCGTCCTGGCCCGCTGGTATTGGCAGTACTATTCCCGGAACAAATGGCGCTTCATGAACCGGGCCGCGGCCGAGGGAACGGAGGAAAACGATTTCACGACCTGGGACCTGCGCCGGCTTTTCCGCGAGATCGACGGGCTGTATCAGGACATCCTCAAGGCCGAGGCCGTCCTGAAAAAAACGACGCTTGCCGATTTCTCCGATTTTCTCGAGCCGGGCGATAGGACCGCGGCCCTGCGGCCGACCTTGTATGATTTCGTCGCCTTCGAAGCGCTGGATTTCTACACCTCGGGCGAACAGGCGGCGGCCCTTCCCGAAGACGCCTTCGTCATCGACGCCGCCTCGCCCGCCCTGGCCCCCGCCGCGGAGTTCCTCCGCTACGCGCCGCAGACGACCGACGTCACCTCGCCCAAGCTGCGCGCCTTGACGCTCTTCCAGGACCTGCTCCGTTTCCACGGCTTCGATTCGAACCCGGACGCCGCCCTGGACGCCGACCTGCAACGCCTCCGCTACGTCAAGAACGAGGCGGCCGGAGAAGGCGCTTCGGCGCGTTATCTCCAACGGCTGCAGGAGCTCGCCGAATCCCATTCGGCCTCGACCCTGTCCGCGCTCATCCTTTATGCCTGGGCCCAGGAAGTCTTCGACCGGGGCGATTTTGTTCAGGCCTATGCCCTGGCCCAGCGCGGCCTCAAGGTCCGGCCGGAATCGCCGGGAACGACGAACTGCCAAGTCCTTCTGGACCGCCTAACGGCCAAGGAGTTTGATGTCCGCGCCGAATCGGCCGTGGTCCCTCTGCAGGCGTCCTCGCTGGCGGTCCATTACCGCAATCTCACGGCCCTTCATTTTCGCCTGGTCCGTGAGGATTTCGACGCCTTGCTCAAGCGGGGGGAGGCGGAAACGATTTTTTGGATGCGCGACGAATATATCCAGTCCCTCTTGAAGCGCGAGCCCGCCGCCCAATGGATGGCCGCGCTGGCGCCGACGGCCGATTATAAGGACCGGGAGGCCCTGGTCGACTTGCCCGCCCTGAAACCCGGTTTCTACCGTATTCTGGCCAGTTACGATAAGAATTTCGGGGCGAAGAAAAATAAAATCCAGTCCGCCTCGCTCTGGGTCAGCGATCTTGGCGTCCTCAGCGGCGGCCTTAATGGAGCCGTCGACGGGTATATCGTCCGGGCCGGCTCCGGCGCCCCCGTGGCCAAGGCCCAGGTTTCGCTTTTCCAGTGGAACTATAATTCCTCCCTGCTCCGGCCCGCGGGGACCACCCGGACCGACGAGCTGGGCGCGTTCACCATGCCCGCGCCGGCGTCGTACGGCAACAAGATCTTCGTGGTCCGCGACGCCGAAGGCGCGGAAATCGCTGAGACCCGGGTCGAGGGATTTTCGACGCGGCGGGAAACGCCTTATCAACAGACGGTTTTCTTCACCGACCGGTCCATCTACCGCCCCGGGCAGGCCATTTATTTCAAGGGGCTCTGCCTGAGCGTCGACCGATCCAACAACGATTACAAGATCCTGCCCCGGCAGGCGGTCCGCGTCGTCTTCCAGGACGCCAACCGCCAGGAGATCACCGCGCTCGCCCTCGTGTCCAACGATTTCGGTTCGCTGAGCGGTTCGTTCACGGCGCCGGCCGACCGGCTGACGGGGGCCATGACCATCCTGTCCGAATCGCCGCGCGGATCGTGCATCGTCCGGGTCGAGGAATACAAGCGACCGAAATTCGAAGTCAAGCTGGATCCTCCGGACAGAGAGTACCGCTTGAACGACGATGTGGCTGTCCCGGGCGAGGCGCTGGCTTATACCGGGGCGCCGGTGGACGGCGCCCAGGTCCGCTACCGCGTCCTGCGGGAAGTCCAATACCCCCGCTGGTGGTCTTATTGGTACGGCAATCCCGGAGGCGGTTCCCAGGAAATCGCCCACGGCGCGGTCAAAACCGACGAAACGGGCAAGTTCGTCGTGCCCTTCAAGGCCAAGCCCGATCCCTCCATCTCGCCTTCATCCCAGCCGGTTTTCACGTATTCGATCACGGCCGACGTCACCGACGGCGCCGGCGAGACGCGCAGCGTTTCGGGAAGCGTCCGGGTCGGTTTCGCTTCGCTGGAGGCCGGGATCGAGGGAAAGGACTGGCAGGAACCGCATCGGCCCGTCGTCCTGACGATCACCACGACCACGCTCAACGCCAAAAAAGCCGCGGCCAAGGGGACGGTCGAAATCAGAGCCCTGCAAGGGCCGAAGAAACCCGTCCCCGCCGACCTGATCGGCGAGGTGGCCATCCGCGAACGGCAGGCCCAGTCGGGCTCCCTTCCCGGCGCCGCTTTCGCCGGGACTCCGGATTGGCGGAAGTGGCCGGAAGGCGGCTTGGCCGCAACAAAGGATTTCGAGACCAACGCGAAAGCCGAGGCCGATTTGACGCTCTCCTTCGATCTGGCCCAGGGCGCTTACAAAGCGCGTCTGAAAACAAAGGACCACTATGGCACCGCCGTGGAGAGCCAATTCTTCTTCCTGGTCGTCGATCCGGCCGAATCAACGTTCCCCATCCGCATCCCGTTCCACGCCGCCTCCCGGTCCTCGTCCGTGGAAGTGGGCCAGAATTACGAACTGCAGTGGGGGACAGGCTACGAGCGGGGCCCGGTCCTGATTGAAGTCCTTCAGGACGGCAAGCGGCTTCAGCGGTCCTGGACTGCCGAAGGGACGACACAGGGCCTCGTCCGCGTCCCCGTCGAGGCCTCCATGCGGGGCGGATTCACCGTGGCCGTGTCCCTGGTCAAGGAGAACCGCTTCTATCGGGAAGAGCGGCGTGTCTCCGTGCCCTGGACCAATCAATTTCTGACGCTCCAGTGGAAAACCTTCCGCTCCAAGCTCCGCCCCGGCCAGGCCGAGAGCTGGGCCCTGCAGATCCGGGGGCCGCAGGCCGAGGTCCGGGCGGCCGAGCTGGTGGCCTCTCTCTATGATGCCTCGCTCGACCAATTCGCCGGCCACGGATTCCCGACCATTTCGGGGATATTTAAACGGGACGGCACCTCTTATCGGCCCGGGTTCGGCAACCGGCGCCAGGATTTCCGCGGCTTCACCGACGATCTCAATCCCTCCCGTTCCCTCGTCACACCCACCTACGCCCACTTTCCCGCGGCGATCACCGAGGAAATCTTCGGCTACCGTTATCCGGGAGGGGGGGTGATGAAATCCATGGCCCGCACGCGCATAGCCGAGGATGCGGTGCCATCACCCCCGCCCGCGGCCGCTGCGGAGGTCAAGGACCAGACTTTAGCCGGCGGAGTCGTGGGCGGCGTCCTCGGGGGAGTCACGGGCGAGATCGAGCGCCCGAAAAAATCGGCCGTGCCCGAGGTCGATTTGACCAAAGTCCAGGCGCGGACGAACCTCAATGAAACGGCCTTTTTCTATCCCCATCTGACAACCGACCGGAACGGCGTCGTCACCCTCGAGTTCAAGATGCCCGAGGCTCTGACACGCTGGCGTTTTTTAGGCTTTGCCCATACCAAGGGCTTGGAAAGCGGAGCGATAGAGGCCGAGACGGTGACCCAGAAGGAACTGATGGTCCAGCCCAACGCGCCCCGTTTCCTGCGCGAGGGAGACCGGCTCGAGTTCACGGTCAAAGTGACGAACAGGACCGACCAAGAGGCGGCCGGGGCGGTCGAGCTCCGTTTCTTCGATCCGGCGAGCGACAAGCCCCTTGATGCGGCCCTGTCCAATACCGCGCCCAAGCTCGCCTTCACCATTCCGGCCAAGCAGTCGCGTTCATTTTCCTGGCCGCTCACCGTTCCCGACGGGCTGGGTATCGTCGGCTACAAGGCCGTGGCCGCCACGCCGGAGTTTTCGGACGGCGAAGAAGCTTTGGTCCCCGTTCTCAGCCGGCGCCTTCTCGTGCGCGAATCCATTCCCCTCTGGATCAGCGACAAGGGGGAGAAAAAATTCACGTTCCAGAAGCTGGCCAAGTCCGGAGATTCGACCACGCTCCAGAACCTCTCCTTGACCGTCCAAATGGCCTCCAACCCGGCCTGGTATGCCGTGCAGGCCCTGCCCTATCTGATGGAATTTCCCTACGAATGCTCGGAGCAGGTCTTCAACCGGCTCTACGCCAACGGTCTGGCCCAAAAGATCGCCGGTTCGAGTCCCAAGATCCGCCGGGTGTTCGACCAATGGAAAGGCACGGACGCCCTCCAGTCGAACCTGGAGAAGAACCAGGACCTCAAGAGTGTCCTGCTCCAGGAATCGCCCTGGGTCCTGGAGGCCAAGTCCGAGACCCAGGCCAAGAGGAACGTGGGCCTTCTGTTCGACGAAAACACCATGAGCCGGTCGCTCAAGTCTGCCTATGATAAGCTGGCCGTCATGCAGCTGGGAGACGGATCCTGGCCCTGGTTCCCGGGCGGGCGCGGCAACAGCTATATCACGCTGTACCTGGTCACGGGATTCGGGCGGCTGAAGCATCTCGGCGTCTCGACCGTGCCCCAGGACCTGGCCCTGCGCGCGCTGGGCCATCTCGACGGCTGGATCGACGAGATCTATCGGGAGATCGTCAAGGCCAAAACCCTGAAATCGAACAATCTCAGCCCGACCATCGCCCTCTATCTCTACGGGCGCAGCTTCTATCGGACCGAGCGGCCCATTCCCGATTCGAGCCGGACGGCCGTGGATTATTTCCTCAATCAGGCGGCCCAGTACTGGCTCCAGCTCGACAACCGCCAAAGCCAGGCCCACTTGGCCCTGGCCTTGAACCGCTTCGGCGATCCGCAGACCGCCCGCAAGATCATGGCTTCGATGAAGGAGCGGAGCAAGGTGGACGAAGAATTGGGCCGCTATTGGGCCGAGCTCGAACTGAGCTGGTGGTGGTACCGGGCGCCGATCGAAACCCAGGCGGTCATGATCGAGGCCTTCGACGAAGTCCTCGGCGACGCCAAGACGGTGGAGGAGTGCAAGGTCTGGCTGCTTAAGCAGAAGCAGACCCAAGACTGGAAGACCACCAAGGCCACGGCCGACGCCGTCTATGGCCTGATCCTGCGCGGCGCGGACCTGCTGGCTTCGGATGCGGTCGTCGAGGTCCTATTGGGCGGAAAACCCGTCCAACCCGAGAAGATCGAAGCGGGGACGGGGTTTTACGAGAAGCGTTTCACGGCCGCTGAAATCGTCCCGTCCATGGGCGAAGTGAAGGTCATCAAGACGGACAAGGGCATCGCCTGGGGCGGCCTCCACTGGCAGTATATGGAAGACATCGCCAAGATCACGCCGCACGCCCAGAACCCGCTCACGCTCAAGAAGGCGGTGTTCGTCCAGAGGTCGACCAAGTCCGGCCCGGTCATTGAGCCGGTGAAAGGCCCCCTGGCCGTGGGCGACACCCTGGTCGTCCGCATCGAGCTGCGTACGGACCGGGACATGGAATACGTCCACATGAGGGACCACCGCGGCAGCGGCCTGGAGCCGATCAGTGTCCTGTCCCGGTACAAGTACCAGGATGGCCTGGCCTACTACGAATCGACCAAGGACACGGCCACTCATTTCTTCATCGACTACCTGCCCAAGGGGACATACGTGTTCGAGTATTCTTTAAGGGTCGCGCATCGCGGGGCCTATCAAAACGGCATGGCCCATATCGAGTGCATGTACGCGCCCGAGTTCAACAGCCATTCGGGGAGCGTCCGGTTGGAGGTCCGCTGAGGGAAGGCCGGCTTCCGCGTTTCCTGGAAGATTTTTATTGCCAGGGATGGCGGTGGGGATAGTCCAGCCGTCGCGAGGCTTCGGCGTCGTCGGGAAAGGTTTCGGTTTTGGGGTCCCACTTCAGGCGCCGCTTGAGCGTCATGGCCAGGTGGACCAGCACGCAGATCGAATTCGAGCGGTGGCCCGTCTCGACGGGCGCGATGGGATCGCGCCGGTTCCGGGCGGCCTCCAGGAAATCCCGCATATGGTTGGCGCTGACCGGGAGCTTAATTTCGCCGGCGGCCGGAGCCTGGCGGAGGATGGACGGATCGGAGGCCTTGACCTGCCCGCGATCGGCCTGGACCCAGCCGCGGTCGCCCTCGAAACGGACGCCCGGCTCGCCGCTTTCCATGATCAGGCGGACGCCGTCGGCAAAAACGGCCTGGCCCTTGAAACCGGTATGGACGTCGAACAAGCCGCGGTCGGGAAACTCGCCCGCGGCCTCGATTTCGACCGGCCCCGTGTCGTCCGTGCCGTGGCCCCACTGGGCGCTGTCGATCATGTGGGCGCCCCAGTTCGAGATCATGCCGTGGCAGTAGCGCTCGATCTGCATCCAGCCCGGCCGTTCGTAGCTCGACAGGGGATGGACGCGGTCCTCGGTGAAGGGGGCCTCCGCGGTCGGTCCCATCCAATGATCATAGTTGAGGTATCGCGGCACCGGCATGGGTGTGGGATCGCCTTTCCCCTGGTCGACGGGGAGGACGACCCGGATGGTCCGGAGCGTTCCGATGCGCTCGTTGCGGACGGCCTCGGCGGCCAGGCGGAAATAGACCGATGACCGCTGCTGCGAGCCGACCTGGAGGATGCGCGTGTTGCGCCGGACCGCTTCGACGAGCCGGCGGCCTTCGGGGATCGTGTAGGTCATCGGTTTTTCCAGGTAGATGTCCTTGCCCGCTTCGGCGGCGGCCGCGGCCTGGAAGCCGTGCCAATGATCGGGGGAAACGATGAGCACGCCGTCGATGTCCCGGCGGGCCAGCAGTTCGCGAAAATCGTCATAGGCGTCGACGCCCTTGTAGGCGGCCCGTCCCAGCTCCGCGGCATATATCTTTTCGGCCAGCCATTGAGCGTCGTCCCGGCGGTGGGCATTCACGTCGCAGACCGCGACCACGCGGGCCCCCGCCTCCAGGCCCCGGTAAATCAGTTCCTGCATGTCGCCGCGGCCCTGGCGGCCCACGCCGATGCAGCCGAAGGTCATCTGGGCGCTCGGGGCTTGGGGCCCGAACAGGACCCGGGCCGGGACGATCATGGGGGCCGCCGCGGCGGCGGCCGTGGTTTTCAGGAAATTCCGGCGGGACAAACGCGGAAACGATGTCGATGGGTTCATGGCGCACTCCAATGACGAAGCTGATGATCAGGCCATCCGGCCGCACCGTCTATTCTACCTGAGTCCGGCCTTGATCGAGAACGACATGTTTGATCGAAATCCGTTTCCATGTGTACGTGACGTGGATTCGTCCGTCGCCCGTCTGGATCACGGCCGGATAAGAAAATTCGCCCTCTTCGCTTTCCAAGGAGGCGATCGTCGTCCACGTCCGGCCGTCGCCGGAGAGGGCGGCGACGAGAGGAGTTCGTCCCTTTTCGGCGGGGTTATAAACGAGAATATGCCGCCCATCCTTCAACGTGACCGCGTCCGTGCCGGAGTTGGGATTGGGAAGATCGGTCAAGGACAGCGGGCTCCAGGTTCGTCCCGCGTCCGGGGACCAGGACGTCCAGATCCGGCCCTGACGGCTGCGGCCAAGCGCTTGAAGAACGCCGCCGGGGTGGACGAGGAGGCTCGGCTGGATGGCGCCGATCGAGGCGCCGTCGTTGAGCGCTTGCGTGCGGCTCCAGGTCCGTCCCTGATCGGTCGACCGCTCCATGTGCACCCGCCATCCGGCATCTTCCGTGCTCGATCCGCTCAGGATCGTGCCGTCGGCAAGCTGGACGGGCTTGTTCTTGACCGGCCCGATGATGCCCTCGTGCAGGCGGCGGGCGGCCGACCATGTTTTTCCGCCGTCCCGGCTGGTCTTCATCATTCCCCGCCAGGTTCTCGGGCCGGGGCCGATTTTATAAAAAAGAAGCAGGGGACCGTCCCGGGGATGAAAAAGGACCGGATTCCAGCATGGACGGCGGGCCGTCAAAGCGCCGGGTCCATCGGATTCCGCGCCGTCCGCGATCTCGACGGGCGGCGTCCAGCCTTCTTCTTCACGACGGGAAAACCAGATCCCCACGTCGGGATGGCCTTCGTTCGTTCCGCCGAACCAGGCGGCGCACAAAACTCCCCCCTGCATTTCGACGATCGTTGAGGCATGGCAGGAAGGCGTGATGCGATTTTCCGGAGGGAAGATGAATTCCTTCAACACGACCGGGAAAGAGGCCGCCTGGGTTGGGGATGACGGCGGACAGGGAGGAAAACCCGGGGCCAGCCCGGCGAACATGATCAATAAGTTCAATCCCACCGGTTTCATTCCCGCCGTCATCGCCTCAGCATATCATCCGCATCGGCGGCGGGCAAGGGAGGCCGGTCCGGGGAGGCCGGTCCGGTCATCCCGCCGGCGCATTCCTTGGATGTTCGATTTTGCTTGTATCCGCGGCCCCGGACACGTTATGATGCTTCTTCTTTCGATTCCGGAACGCCGCGTCAGCGGCCCGGCCGACCGAGACGGGCCGTGGAGCATATTTTTGAAGCCTCTGAACGGAAATCATCAGAATTCATTGTCGGTAGGCGAGGCGGCCGCGCTGGCGGCCGGGCTGAGCAGGCTGGCCCGCAATCTGTGGTGGACCTGGAACCAGGACGCCCAGAGCGTGTTCGAGGAGCTCTCGCCGCGCGGTTGGCGCAACCTCCACCATAATCCCGTGGCCGTCCTTCGTGAGGTCTCCGACTATGAACTTCGGGCCCGCTTTCACGATCCCGTCCTGGCCGAAAAGGTCAAGCGGGTCCTGGCGGATTTCGAGCGCTACATGAAAGGCGAATCGACCTGGGCCTCGGACAACGCCCCGGAAATAAAGGGCCGGCCGGTGGCCTATTTCAGCGCCGAGTTCGGCTTCCACGAAACGCTGCCCATCGCCGCGGGGGGGCTGGGCATCCTAGCCGCCGAACATGCCAAGTCGGCCAGCGATCTGGGTCTGGATTTCGTCGGCCTCAGCCTTTTCTACCGCGAGGGGTACTTCTCCCAAAGCATCGACCACGCCAACTGGCAGATCGAATCCTATTCGCCTCTCGAGCCCCGGGACCTTCCCCTTGAACCGGTCCTGGACTCGAAAGGCGAGCCGATCACGGGATCCGTGAACTTGGCCGCGGGAGCCGTGCGCTTCCGGGCCTGGCGGGTGAACGTCGGCCGCGTGCCCGTCTTCCTTCTGGACACCGACCTGCCCGAGAACGATACCCAGTCGCGCGACCTGACCCGGCGCCTCTACGACAGCGATCCCCCCACGCGCATATTCCAGGAGATGCTCCTCGGCATCGGCGGCGTCCGCCTGCTCCGCGCCCTGAGCATCGAACCGTCGGTCTTCCACCTCAACGAGGGCCATGCGGCCTTCCTGATCTTGGAGCTCGTCCGGGAAAAAATGGCCGAGGGGCTCTCCTTCGACCAGGCTCTGTCCGAAGCTCGGGAATCATGCGTCTTCACCACCCACACGCCGGTCGACGCGGGGCACGACCGCTTTCATCCAGACCTGGTGAAGTATGCCACCACCCGCATCCAGAAACGGCTCAAGATCTCGAGCGCCCAGCTCCTGGCCCTCGGCCGGGTCCGGCCCGAGGATCCCGACGAGCCGTTCTGCCTGACCGTTCTGGCCCTCAAGGGCTCCCGTTCCGCCAACGGGGTCAGCGAGCTGCACGGCCGCGTTTCGCGGGCCATGTGGAAGGGCCTCTGGCCGGACAGGGCCGAGGACGACGTCCCCATTGGACACATCACCAACGGCGTCCATCTGCGGTCCTGGATGAACCGGACAAGCCATCGTTTCTGGGGGCGGATCGGGGGAGAGGAGTGGCCCTCGGAGGCCGATTCCGCGGCCTTCTGGGCCCGGGTGGAGGACCCGGCCTTCGTCTCGGACGAGGACCTCTGGGCCCTGCGCTATACTTTGCGCCGCGAACTCATCGAATTCTGCCGGTACCGCCTGCTCCTCCAGGGCCAGCGCGTCTCCCCGGGCGATTTCATCACCGCCGACGCTCTTCTCAATCCGGACGCGCTGACCATCGGTTTCGCCCGGAGGTTCGCCACCTACAAGCGGGCCCCGCTCGTCTTCCAAAAACTCCCCGAGATCATCGAACTGGCCAAGGACTCCCAACGGCCGGTTCAATTCATATTCGCCGGCAAGGCCCATCCCCGCGACGACGAGGGCAAACGTTTCATCCAGCAGATCGCCCACCTCAGCAAGCACAGCGACCTCAAGGGCTCGCTGGTCTTCATCGAAGACTACGACATGGAGGTCGCCCGGACCATGGTTTCGGGCTGCGACGTGTGGCTGAATAACCCGCGCCGCCCCTTGGAAGCCTCGGGGACGAGCGGACAGAAATGCGGCAGCCACGGCTGCCTGAACCTGAGCATCATGGACGGTTGGTGGCGGGAGGGCTATGACGGACGCAACGGCTTCGCCATCGGCGACGATTCCCCCCCGCCCCAGCAGATCGAGGAACAAGACCGCCGGGACGCGGAAAACCTCTATGGCGTTCTGGCCGAGGAGGTCGTGCCCGCGTTTTACGACCGCGACGCCTCCGGCCTGCCCCGCCGCTGGATCAATCTGATCCGGCACGCCATGGCCACGCTGGTGCCCCAGTACAACACCCGGCGGATGGTCATCGAATACGTCACGAGGTACTACCGTTCGAAGTAACGGCGGGGGAGCCGTCCGGCTTCCCGGTCATGAAATCTCCGTTTTATTATTCTCTATTCATCAATCGCTCGTAGTCGTCCACAGTATTGATATTCCGGATTTTCGTCCCGGCCGGGAGGGGTATGGACCGCCATCGGACCCGGGGGAGAAGATCAAGGATCGATCGCCCGCCTGAAGCCAGAATGGCCAGGGCCGGCTCGACGACGCTTTTCCGGTAGTAGGCGAAAACCGGTTCGAGCTCGCCGCGTGAGTTCGCTGGCAGGACGACGTCGAAGTCTTCGGCCAGGGTTGCCAGGCGGCTGATGAAGCCGAGTTCGAAGTCGGGAATGTCACAGGCGATGACGAAACTGAGATCGTTTTTCGTCCGCGGCAGGGCCGAAGCGATGCCCATGAGCGGGCCCTGGTCCGGGGCGAGGTCGGGGACGACTTCCAAACCCAGGAAATCGTAATCGCTCGGACGTCCGCCGCTGATCACGATCTCATCGAACAAGCTCTTCAAGCGGTCCACGATATGGGCGATCATGGGCTTTCCGGCGATCGGCAGCAGGCTCTTGTCCCGTCCCATACGTTGGCTGTCGCCGCCCGCGAGCACCACGGCCGAGGCGGGCGGCCTGAGCATCCATTCGCCGTCGATGAAAAGGCAATCCTCAGGGGGAAGGTCCCAGGCCCGGCCGTCAAACAGGGCGACGCGATCGGCCAGAGGAAGGAGTTCTTTGAAGGAATTTTTCTCCTCCGTCGCGCCGGGATTTTTCAGGAGAATGAACAGGCCGGGCTCGACGGCCCGGCGGGCGGAATTGCCTTCGGCCACGAGGCAGACCCGGTTGGGAACAAGCGTCAATAGGGCCTCTACGCCCTTCCCGACATGCTCCCGGCGGGCCTCTAGCCAAAAAGCCCGGCGAGCGCCCGCGGCGAGCATCCGGCCCGTGTCCGACGCGGAGGAAGGCGCGGTCTCTTCACGGATGCGGAAACCGCAGGCCGGGAAATCGTCGTCGCCGCACGGATACGCTCCGGCCGGGTTTAGCTCTTCGTCGTGGACGGGCGTGATCTTGAGCCCGATGACCTCGACGCGGAGGGCGGCCTGCGCGATGACCCGGCCGGCGAAGTCGGTTTTTCCCGTTTTTCGGGCGGCCGCCCCGATCAGGATCATGTCCTTGCGCCGGATCATTCTCGATTGCGGACCGCGGAAAAGAGGACTAGGATCTCCTGCGCCAATCGGCCGCGCATGTCCGATGAATCCATCAGCTTCGGGCCTGCTTGATGGACAGGGCGATGCGCCGCCTCTCCCTGTCCACGCTGAGCACTTTGACCTTGACGACCTGGCCGACCCGGACGGCCTGGCGCGGGTCCTTGACGAAGCGCTCGGCCAGTTCGGAGACATGGACCAGGCCGTCCTGATGGACGCCGATGTCGACGAAGGCCCCGAAGTTGGCCACGTTGGTGACGACCCCCTCCAGGATCATGTCCGCGGACAGGTCGGACAGCTCGCGGACCCCGGTCGAAAAGGCGGCGTAATGGAACTCCGCCCGCGGGTCGCGGCCGGGTTTTTCCAGCTCTTGGAGGATATCGCGCAGGGTGGGCAGGCCGGCGTCGTCCGAGAGGAAGGCGGTGGGGTCGATCGATTGGAGCAGCGCCGTATTGCCGATCATGGCCGGCACGCCGGCGCCCAAGGCGGCGGCCATGCGCTCGACCAGGGCGTAGCGCTCGGGGTGGACGGCGGAGTTGTCGAGGGGGTTCGAGGCCCCGGGGATGCGCAGGAATCCGGCGGCCTGTTCGTAGGTTTTTTCGCCCAAGCCCTTGACGCTTTTCAGTTCTTCGCGGGCCTGGAACGGCCCCTGTTCGTTCCGCCGGCGGACAACGGCCGCGGCGGTGGCCTTGTTCAGGCCGGAGACATGCTGAAGGAGCTCCTCCGAGGCCAGGTTGAGGTCGACGCCGACCCCGTTGACGCAGCTTTCCACGACTTCCTCGAGCGCGGCCTTGAGCCGGCTCTGGTCGACGTCGTGCTGGTACTGCCCGACGCCGATCGACTTGGGTTCGATCTTGACCAGCTCGGCCAGCGGGTCCTGCAGGCGGCGGGCGATGGAGACCGCGCCGCGGACGGTGACGTCGAGCCTGGGGAATTCGCGCTTGGCCGCGGGCGAGGCGCTGTACATGCTGGCTCCTGATTCGCTGATCAAGACGCAGAGCGGCCGGCCCTTGGCCGGGAGCTCGGCCAGCGCCTCGCGGACGAATTTTTCCGTTTCCCGCCCGGCCGTGCCGTTGCCGACGGCGATGAGGGCGGCGTGGTGCGACTGGATCAAGCCATAGAGGGCCAGCCGGGCGTCGTCCGTGTCGTTCTTCGGCTCGTTGGGGTAGATGGTGCACGATTCGAGGTACTTGCCCGTCCCGTCGACGGCCACGATCTTGCAGCCGGTGCGGAATCCGGGGTCGATCCCGATGACGGCCTGCCGTCCGGCCGGAGCCGCGAGAAGAAGATCGCGGAGGTTCTCGCCGAAGACGGTGAAGGCCTCGGCTTCGGCCCGCGTCCGCAGCTCCCGGCGGATCTCGGTTTCGATGGCCGGGGCCATCAGCCGGTCGAGCGCGTCGACGACCGTTTCCAGGAGCCGCGGGGCGGCCGCGCTCCGGGGATGGGGGATGACCCGGTAGACGAGATGGCGGACCGCTTTTTCCTTGGGGTATTCAAACTCGAGCTTGAGGACTTTCTCTTTCTCCCCGCGCATCAGTGCCAGGATGCGGTGGGAGGGGAGCGAGCCGATTTTTTCCCGGAAATTGTAATACATCTCGAACTTTGTTTTTTTGTCGGCGCTTTCCTTTTTGGCCGCGGAGAGAAGAAAGCCCTCCTCCGCGGTCAGGGCGCGCAGCCACTTCCGCAATTCCGCGTCCTCGGCCCATTCCTCGGCCAGGATGTCGCAGGCCCCCTGAACGGCCTGGTCCGCCGTTTCCAGGCCCTTTTCGGGGTTGAGGAATTTCGAAGCCTCGGCCGTCGGGTCGGCCGCGGGATCGTCCAAGGAGACGAGCCAGCGGGCCAGCGGCTCCAGCCCGGCCTCCCGGGCCTTGAGCGCGCGCGTCGTCCTTTTGGGTTTAAACGGCAGGTAGAGGTCTTCGAGCTCGGTCTTGTCCGTGGTCTCCCGGATCTTGGCCTCGAGCTCCGGTGTCAGCTTGTCTTGTTCCCGGATCGTAGCCAGAATGGTCTCCTTCCTGGCTTCCAGCTCCTTGTGGAACTCATAGCGGTGGGACAGTTCGCGGATCTGGGTTTCATCGAGATTCCCGGTTTTTTCCTTGCGGTACCGGGCGATGAAGGGAATGGTCGCCCCCTCGTCGAAGAGCGCCAACGTTGGCCGGACCTGGTCGGCGGACAAACCCGATTCTTGGGCCAGTCGTTGCGAAATCTCCACGTCACGTCGTCCTTTCGAAGAAATACGGACTAGATGATACCACACCCTGCTCGTGTACAGTAATGTTCGCAAATTGAAATGAAGGAGGAGCCATCCTAGACTCTCTTCTTTTATTTATCTAGTCTGCGAGGATCGCCGCTTGGAGAGCGTCGGGAGAGGCGATCGAAGGGATCTATTTGGATTTTTCCAGATCCTGGACGATTTTCTTGACATTCTCCTGTGTAGGATTCAATTTCAACGAAGCCTGGAACGCCGCCAGCGCGGCCTTCGGCTGATTGGTCCGGAGATAGCAATTCCCCAGCGCATTGAGCAGGCGGGTATCGCTATTGTAAATCGTGTTCGCCTCGAGGAGGCTCTCGATGGCTTTGGCGTATTCCCCTTTGCCGAAGAAGGCGATGCCTTTGAGGAGGTGATAGTTGTTCGGTCCCCTGTCGGAGGCCTGGAGATTTTCGGATAGCTTCAGGGCCTCGTCGAACTTTCCGACTTTGAGCAGATAATTGACGTATTCGGCAAGGCCCTCTTTGTATTCAGGCTTCAAAGCGAAGGCCCTGGCAAAGGCTTTCCCGGCCTCGGCGTCGAGGCCGGCGACGTCGTATTGGTGGGCCAATTGATAATGGTAGAAGAACTGGTTGGATAGGGGGAACGACTTCGTCTTGATGATGGGGTGGGCGATCGCGTCCTGCGGCGAGACGATGAAGTGATCGACTTTCCGGTCGAGGACGGTCCCATCCTTTGCCCTCAGGCTCAGACCGATTTCGTAATAGTCGGGGATAATGTCCCGGGCGGAGAGGGTCCGATCGAGGCTCAGGTCTTTCGCGAAGGGGCTATTGGCCAGCTTGATGGAGGACGTTCGGACGACCGGGTCCTTTGGCCGCTGGCCTTTCAGCGTCATCTGCACCTCTCCGCCCTGCCAGAGTTCGGGCGTGAGATCGAGCACGGACCACAGGACATGGATCTCCTCCAAGGCGGAAAACGTGTTCTTCGGATCGAACACCAGCTTCCGATCTCCGAACTTGAAAGGCATCTGGACATCGCTCCGCGCCGGGTCGATCTTGTATCCGAGGAACGGCCCTTCGACCCGCGGTCCGGTGGCCGGGGTGGCGTCGCCGATGTCCTTCTCGAAGACGCTGAATTCCTTGCCGGTCGTGTTCTGGAGAAGCACCGACAGCTGGAATTTCCCAGGAATCACCGGGAACGAGTCCTCGATGGCGATCCCGAGCTGCTGGGTCCGGTCTTTTTCTCGCGACGGGAATTCCAGGCTAAAATCCTTCGTGTATTGGTGGATGATGGTCTCGCCCCGGCGAACGCTGACCGAGACTTTGAACGCGCAATAATACTGGTCTTTCGGCTCGTAAAAATCGACGGTCAATTTCTTGGGGACGATCGAGAAGTGGACGAAAAGCATATCAATGGCGGGGTTTTGAATCTCGGCCGCCCAGCCCTGGGTATCGATGTAATTGGTAAGATACTCGGTGCTGACGTACCCCTTGTAGTCGAGGAAATGAGTGGCGTAGCTCGGATTGATGTCGGCTTTGGGGGACTCGACGATGTTGGCCAGGATCATGGTGTTCCGCGGGGAGGGCTGGAAGCCGAATCCGTCGTAATCGCCCGGGGTGAGCGAAATCGTCATGGAGGCCAGGGCGGGGGCCAACTCCCGGATCTTGTCGTAGAGCGACTCGTAGTCGGTCGCGTTCAGCTGGGCGGTACTGGACATGTTCTGGATGAGCGCTTTCGGACCGTCCATGAATGGATCGTACAGGCGGTAATCTCCCGCGCCGCCTCGTTGATAGAAGATCAGTCCGAAATGGGCCGGAAGGCCCTTCGTCCCGTCGGTGAAGTAATACCAGACTTCGCAGGGAACGAGGCCGAGGGTGCCCGGGTACCGGTCGTAGCTCCGCGGCTCGCCGAGGATAATATAGAACTTGCCGCGGTCGGTCATCCAGCCCGGCCGCCCGGCCTCGAATCTTTTGTTGGCGTAGTTGAATCGCCGCACGATCTCCTCCCGGTATTCGTTCTGGGGCGTCCCAGGGGTCGGATCGCGAAACTTCCAGAAATTCTGGATGAAGATCTCCCGATCGCGGTCGTCCGTCAGCCGGAGGAAAACGTCCTTTTCGGCCGGGGTGATGATATACGCGGTCAGATCGAAAAAACTCCGGTAGATCTGGGGGAGGGCCTTCTCGTCAATCTTCAGGGGCCGTGTCGCGGGGGCCGGAGCTTTCCCCTTTTGGGCGGCGGCCGCGAGGCCGAGGGCTAGGATCCCTCCCAAGAAAATAAGAGCGACACTGCTTTTTTTCATGGCTTGTTCCTCATTTCGGACGACGATCCGCTTCGCGGGACGCCGCTAAAGGCCCGAGATTCGTAATTCTTATTCTAACACTGATAACGGGGACGGCAAAGATCTCGTTGCAGGCGACTCGGGCAGGCCCGTCAACGGCACTTTTCGAGATCTGCGTCGAGAGCGGCCTTCTCCCGGGCCGATAGAGTCTTATAATACAGCTCTTTGTACTTGGTCAGATAGGCGCGCGCCATAACTTTGTCCCCCCTGTCGAGGTAGACGACGCCCAGGTTGTAAAGGCCGAATTTTTGGGCCGGGTCGATCTCGAGGGCCTTAAGCCAGCAGCGCACGGCTTCGTCCGCGTCGCCGGCCATCATGGCGGCCGACCCCAGCCCGTTGTAGGCCGGGGCGTAGCCGGGATCGTGACGGAGCGCGGTCCTAAAAAAATCCATCGCCCGCTGTAAGCCGGCCGCATCCTTGTTCTTCACGGCCAAGGAAAAATGGACGGACCCCAGGTTGTTCAGGACGACCGCGTACCCGGGGTCGAGAGCCAAGGCCTTCTCATAGGCGGCCAGGGCCCGTTCAAGATCACCTTTATTCCAGTAGGCTACGCCGAGATAATTCCAGAGCTCCGGGTCCCAGTCGATCACGCCCGCCGCCCTGATCAGAACGCCGATGGCCTCCTCGTTCCGCCCCGTCTCGGCCAGGACGATCCCGTATTCCATGGCCAGCTTATAGGAGCGGGGATTGTCCTTTGTCCCTTTCTCCAGAACGACCGCCGCTTCATCGAGCCGGCCTCGCGACTGGAGGACGGTCGCCAGGTATAGATAGGGATTGTCGAAATCCTTGCGCTCCGCGATGAGCTCCCGGAGGAGGGCGATGCTCCGCACCGCGTCGCCCCGGACGTTCAGGTCCACAGCCTCCTCGAATTTGCGGTTAAAGGGCAGAAGCGTCTTTAAATCGTCTTGGGGGCCGAAGTTCTCCCTGGACGGCGGTTGGTAGCCTCCGACATAGCCCAGGCTCTGGAGCTTCCTCTGGGCCGCAGCGTCCAGCCGGGGCCGGGCCGTGCTTTCCGCCCCCGATTCCTCCTTCATGAGGCGGGCGAGGATCGCCCGCTCCCGCCCTACGCCGCGCCCGGCCGTGTTCCTCGATTCGCCGAAGTCGGCTTTCAAGTCATAGACCTCGGGGAGGGGAGATTCGATGAACTTCTCGTCGCCTTCGATGAATCCCCGCAGGGGCGCCCATCCCCGGCGATAATACGGATAGAGCGACTCGAAAAAGATCGCTCGGCCGGCCAGTTTTTTCCCGCGGGCGGCAGGCAGCAGGGAGACGCCCTGGAGGCCGGGCGGCGGGGGAATACCGAGAAGGTCGCAGACCGTCGGAAAGATGTCGACATGGCAAACGTCCTGATCCACCCGGGCCGGCGCGAGGCCCGGGGCCGCGACGATCAGGGGGACCCACAGTGTCGCATTATAGGCGAAATAGCCGTGCGTCGTTTCCCCGTGTTCCCCGAGAGACTGGCCGTGGTCGCCGGTGAAGACTACGGCGGTGGTCTTGGCCTGCCTCGTCTCCTCCAGGCTCGAAAACAGCTTCCCCAACGCGGCATCCACGTAGGCCACTTCGCCGCCGTAAAGATCGTTTTTATAGCGCGTCAGGAACGGTTCGGGGGGCTCGTACGGCTGGTGGGGATCGAAACAATGGACCCATAGAAACCAGGGCCCGGGCCGGCCCTTGAGCCAGGCCAGTGCCCGCTCGACCACGGCTTCGGCCTTGCGCTCGACGAACTTGAAGTCGAGGGCGGCCCCTGTGCCGTAGTCGTCGTCGTAGACGTCAAACCCACGGTCGAGACCGAAGCGGGAGTCGAGGGGGAAGGCGCCGACGATCGCGGCCGTCGCATAGCCCTGCCCCTTCAGGTGCGTCGCCAGGCTCGGGAATCCGCTCGGCACCTTGAAAAATCCGTTGTCGTGGACGCCGTGGCGGAGGGGAGTCGTTCCCAGGAGAATGTTGGTGTGGGACGGCAGGGTCGTCGGCGTATGGGCGAAGGCCCGGGTGAAGAGGACGCCCCGTCGGGCCAAGGCGTTGATGTTGGGCGTCGCGACGGCTTTCGTTCCGTAACAGCCCAGCCGGTCCGGGCGGAGCGTATCGATGGTGATCAGAAGGAGATTCGGGCGGGCCGCTCCGGCGGCGGACGGGGCAAGGTGAAGCCCTCCGAGTGCCCAGGCCGCGGCCAGGATGATCCCGAGCCCGCGTTTTTTCATCGAGGACCTCCGTCCAAGAGCCCTATTCTAACATGACGGTGAAAGCCGGACAAAACGCGCCCCGCATAAAAAAGCCCCTCCCCCCGGAGGGGGAGGGGCCGTGAGCTTTCGCTCGGACGACGATCGCGTCAGAACTGGAAGCGGACGCCGAACCGGATGATTCTCGGATTCAGAACTTCGTTGATCTTGTAGTTGTTGGCAAAGGCTGCCAAGTGGTCGGTCGTGAGCTGGTAGGTTCCGTAGTTCTGATCGTATCTCCGGTTGATGACGGCGGTGTTCAGCGCGTTGAACGCGTCCACCATGATGTAGGCGCGTCCGGTGCCGATCTTGACCATCTTCTCGAGGCGGAGGTTGAGCTGGTAGAACGTGGGCAGCGTGAAACTGCCGAACGTGCTGAGGTAGACCGTGGCGCTCTTGGAGAACTGGTTCTGCAGGCTCGAATCGGCCATGGTGAAGTACTGGGGAATGATGTGGCCGGCGCGGGCGTTGAAGGTGGCGGAAACGTTGAAGTCGAACGGGAGCTGATAGAGGCCTTCGATCTTGAACATCCAGTGGGAGAAGACATACTGCCCGATCTTGCCGCTGGCCCCGCCGAGGTTCGGCGCCCAGACTTGGTCCTGCGTCGCCCAGAGGTTGGTGGGATTGATGTAGGCGTCGCTGCCGTAGTGGTACCACTGGTCCATGTAGGAAGCGGACCCGTCGAGCATCCACTTGTTGGACAGCCGCTTGGTGAAGCGGAAGTCCAGGCCCCAATAGCCGGCGTAGCTGCTGACCGACGTGTGGTGCGTGTAGGCGGTGTAGGCAGTCGTGGGGCTGAGGACGTACCAGGTTTTGCCCGCGGCGGAGCCTGTGCTCCCTATGCCGGGGATCGTGGAGGGCACAGTCCCGGCGGCGACATAGCTGGCCTGGGACCGGTCAACGCCGGCTTCGGTCATGGGGACGTCCTGGCTGAAGTTGTTGTATCTCCGGTAGGTGAAATCGAGGCCGATACCGAAATCGGTGAAGAGCTCTTGTTCGACCGACGCCAAATACTCGGTCGTCTTGCTCGAGCCGGCGTTGGAATCGACCTTGTAGGCATTGGGGCTGAGTGTCGTGGCGCCGGGGGTGAAAGAACCCCAGTTCACGCCCGCGTTGCCGGCGTAGTCGCCGATCCACTGACCGGCGTCGTTGATGACCCGCTGGGGGGCGTACGTATTGGGGTCGTTCCAGTACAGCTCGTTGAATTGCGCCTTATTGTCGCTGTTGGCGTCGAGCCACCAGAAATTCATCCAGCCGCCGGGGCCCAGGAGGTTGAAATAGCCGGCCATGCCGGTCCCCATGAAGTCGCCGTACTGGGCGAAGTTCAGCTTGAAGACCGTCTTGCCGTTGCCGAAAAGGTCGTAGGTCAGGCCGAGGCGGGGCGAGAAGACGTTCCAATGGTAATCCGGTTTGATGTTGGGCATCGTGGTGGCCGGGAGCTGCGCTTGGAGGACGTTCGCCGTGGTGGCGTCGAGGTACTGCATCCAGATCGCGTTGGTCGGCTCGATCGTGTGGTAGACGCTGGAATTGACTGAGGGCGTCTGGCGATCGTACCGCAGGCCGAGGAGGAGGTTCAGCTTGCCGATGGTGACCGTGTCGCTGAAGTAGAGTGCGAGCTGGCTGACCTGGTAGTCCAGGTTCCACTGCGTGAACGCGCTGAGCTGCTGTATCCCGGGGACGATTTCCGGAACGCCGCTGCCGGTGGGGCTGATGGTTTCGTAGTTAAAGTCGGTGTATTTAACGAGGTTGCCGGGAGTCGACGAATCCGTCGTGACCCGGCGGGTCGAATACTCAACACCGACTTTAATGTCATGCTTGACCCCGAACAGGCTGTCGTTGAAGTAGTTGAGGGTGGCATGGTAGTCATACATCGGCCGGGTCGTGACATAATAGTATTGAGATCCGGTCCAGAGGTCGTTCCCGATGTCGTACGAAGCCAGATTCGACAAGGTTTCGTCCATGCCCGGGAACATGCCCCACGAGTTGCCGGAGTAGCCCCACTTCAGGGACAGCAGGAGATCGTCTCCGAACATGTGCTCGTCCTGAAGCTTGATAATGGGCGAGCCGAAGGCGAAGCTGCTGCGCTGGTGAAGGCCCGTCGGAAACGATGCGGATGCGGACCGGCCGATAAAGTCCTTGTCGCCTGAGGAAACGAGGACTTCGAACCGGTTTTGCGGGATGATCTGGAGGTTCAGCTTGGCGTTGTAATCCTTCAGGGTCGGTTTGATGGGCGTCCCAACGATGGACAGGTTATCGATTTCCTGGACACCGAAGGACCCCCACAGCCAAGCATGGTCTTTCCAGATCGGCCCTCCGATGTTGACGCCGAAGTCCTTGATGGAATTGATCTTGTTGATTTGCTTCAGGCCTTGAGCGGCAAGGGCGGGCGTGATGTAGTTCTTGTCGGATTCGAGATGATTGTCCGTATAATAGACGCGGCCGCCGATGCTGGGCAGGTTGCCGCCGCGGCGGGTGACCATGTTCAGGGCGACGCCGCCCGTCTGGATGGTGACGTCCGAGCCGCCCGTCGTGATGTTCATTTCCTCGAAGGAGTCGAAGTCCCAATAGGTGGGCGACGCTCCGATGGCCGCGGGGTCGGTGACCACGACGCCGTCGAGCGACCAGACGTTGTTGCCGCCGCCGCTGGCGTCGCCTTTGGCCACGTAGCCGGCCTGCTGGCCCGATTCGTTGCCGCCGACGTTTTCCCGGTCCATGATGATCGAGGGCGCCATCTGCATGATGACCCAGGGATCGCGGGCCGTCGGAAGCGACTGCAGGGTTTCCTGGTTGACGTTTTTACCGGTCGCCGTCTTTTTAGTGTCGACGACGGGAGTGATCGCAATGACCGTCACCTGCTCCTCAAGGACGCCCTGCTCCATTCTGATGACGGCATTTGTGCTGTTGCCGATGCCGACGATGATGTTTTCTTCGGTCCGGGTTTTGAACCCCTGGAGCTCGGCCTTGATTTTGTAGTCCTTGGCCGGCGGAAGGGAGATGAACCGAAAGTCGCCGGAAGCCGATGTGATGGACGTCATCGGGGCCGAGAGGCTGCTGATGAGCGTGACCGTGACGCCGGGCAAGGCGGTGCCGTCCTTGTCGACCACTTGGCCGTAGATGTTCCCCGTGCGAATCTGCGCGTTCAGAAATACGGCCAGCGTAAGCACGAATAGAACACTCAAAAATTTCTTCACGTCTTTTTCTCCTTAGGTGTGATGATGTCCCATTCCCTTGAGCAACGTTTCACTCAACCCGAAGCACAACCCGGTTTTAATCTCTCTGATTTACTCCTCCTTTTTCCTTTGAGCCCAAATCTTTTAGGCAAAGGGCATACGTTGAAACTTTTAAAGCAGAAGCTCACGATTCCACATTCCAGATACATTGATATATTACATTTCAAATGTCAGAATAATAATAGCAATTTATGTACCAATATGCATCAAAAAATAATGTTCATTATTTATTTGTAATCAATAATATATTTTATTTATGATATATCGACAAGGATAATTTATCCGATATTTTGGATAGTGTTCAATAAATTGGATCGAGGAAATGGGTTCTCAGGACAATGACGAGCGGCCTCTGCGGTCTCTAGAGACACGCAGAATAGCGATAATCGGCCGACTTCGGATGCGGACGGGTCCTCGTCCGGATCATGGAATATCACTCAATCCGGAGACTTCTTTTTTATCGGAGTCGATGATAAAATTATTTAGTATAGTACGTTCACTGCGCAAAAAAGTACATGAGGAGGCAATCGATGAAAAAGGCTATTTTCTTGATCTTATGCGCCGCCCTCGGGGCGTCCTTCCTGACCGCCCAGGACTATAAAGGCAAGGGCCGGGTGAGCGGGCTCGTCCTCGACCAAGACAACAAGCCCATCGAAGGCGTCCGGATCAAGCTCTTCCTTCCCAAGGCGAGCGGCGGCTTCGAAATCGTCACGGACAAGAAAGGCCAGTTCCTGGCGGCGTGGATGGCGAGCGGAGCCTGGAACGTTGATTTCGAGAAGATCGGCTACGAGGTCAAAAAGGTCGTCGTCGATATCGCCGAACAGCGAAAGAACCCCGACGTCAAGATCAACCTCAAAAAGATCGAGGGCCTGTTGCTCACCGACGAGCTGAAGGATCAGATGACTAAGGCCAACGCGCTCTTCGATCAGAAGAATTACGCGACCGCCATCGAGGCCTACACGGACATGCTCACGAAGTATCCCG
>Ga0315279_10002217_pt1 | contig 29949 bp, 29 predicted proteins | sample YL17G06_20_MG_FD_203694 | JGI IMG/M metagenome (GOLD analysis project Ga0315279, IMG submission 203694) | Sediment microbial communities from Yellowstone Lake, YNP, Wyoming, USA - YL17G06_20 | ecosystem: Environmental > Aquatic > Freshwater > Lake > Sediment | place: USA: Wyoming | collected...
CCTTCGTCCCCGTCCCGCTCGGCGGGATCGCGACGCTGGATGGAGGGCTTCAGTCTGAAGAACCGCCCTCCGCTGTGGAAGGTGCTGAAGCAAGAAGCTGGACGCTGGGCGCCCCACCCGGAGGGGCGATGAGCGGGCCGCTTGGGGCGCTAACTCCAGTCGCCCTACGGGCTCCTTCCGTTAGCGCCCCACCGGAACTTTCTACTTTGCTCAAAACCGGAACTTTCTACTTTGCCTTGACAGCAACAGCCTGCAAGGAGCAACCGGATTCCTGGTAGAAAAAGGGAGCGGGCTATCAGTCGATTTTGGGCAAAGGATCAAGCGGCGCCCGGTCGATCGAAGGTTACGCGGACACCCTTGTAGCGGCGATTCCTGAACACCGTCCCGACGCGCCGGGGTCGGGATCGCCCCTGCGAACTGGGACCCTCCCGCCTGATCAGGACTGCGCGCAGACAGGACAAGGGTGTTCCGCTGCGGTGGGGCAGCGATTTCAGCGGGGACCTAGGACACAGCGATCTTAGCTAATCTCTTAACAGCTTCCAGGGTTTGGGAGTGATTTTCAGGACGTAAGCATAGGACCCGGGGAGCTGCTCAGGCAGCGTCAAGCTGAGATCTTTCCCGCTCCGGGACCATGTCAAATCACCAGTTGCGCCGAGCATTTGAATTTTCGTCCCGTCGTCCGCCCACAGGCCGTCGATCGTGATGTCTCGCGTTTTGGGCTTGTCCAACAAAATCGCATAAACACTGTCGCCCTTCCGGGTAAATCGGATCGCTACGCCCTCACGCGTTTTTCCGTCGGCCCAAACCCAGGGTCGGGTGTCGTAGATGGCCTCCCCATTCATCCGCAGCCACTGGCCCAGGGCGCGCAGCCGGTCCACTTGAATCTGGGGGATTGTGCCATCCACCTTGGGCCCGATGTTGAGCAAGAGATTCCCGTTCTTACTCACGATGTCCACAAGAAGCCTTATCAATTCAGGTGCAGAGAGCACTTGGTCCGGGCCCTCTGCTTGGTTGTGGCCGAAAGAGAACCCCAGGCCGCGGCAGGTCTCCCATTTCTTCTCCACGATCTTGTTGTACTGGGTGTACTCCGGCGTGGTGAAGTCCGCGTGCTCAACTTGAAAACGGTCGTTGATTACACCGTCGCGAACCCGGTTGTAGTAATCCGCGAAGAGGTGTAGGACGTCCCCCTTTTGGGGATAGGAAATGTCGTCCCAAAGCACCGAGGGTTGGTAGCGGTCAATCAATTCCCGCCATTGTGCATCCGCGTACCGGGCGTACTCCTGGCTTTGCGGCACGTCGGCGAAGAGGTCCCGGGAAGTCTGGATAGGCATGCCCACGAAACTCCAGTCCAGACCTCCCGAATAGTACAGACCCATTCTCAGGCCCTGCGCGCGAACGGCCTTCGTCAAGTCTCCAACGATGTCGTGATGAGCGCCTTGCTGGTCAGGCCGCCGGTTGGGGTTGCGCACGCTGCTCGGCCATAGGGTAAATCCATCGTGGTGCTTGGTCGTCAGAACTACGTATCGGGCGCCGACTTCTTTAAACAGCTCCGCCCATTCGTTGGGGTTCCACTTCTGCACTTCTCGGTTGAAGGTAGGAATGAAGTCGAGGTAGTCGAATTTCTCACCGTACGTCTCCACGTGATGTTTCCAGGTGGGCGAATCCTTAATCTTCATGGTGTTCAGGTACCACTCGGCGTAAGGGTTATCCCTGAACCACCGTTTGGGGTCAGCCACAAACTGGGCCCAGTCAATCTCCTCTTTTGGCCCCTTCAGCGTTGGGGCCCAGGCCGGCACGGAATAAAGTCCCCAGTGAATGAAGATCCCAAGCTTGGCGTCCTCAAACCACTTGGGAACGGGGTGCTGTTTGAGGATCATCCAGTCAGGCTCGTACTTCTCAGGTGGACTGGTAGGGACCTGGCATCTGGCATTTGCTGTAAAGAGCGCAATGGTCGCGAGCAGAGAGGCCAGCGTCGTCATGGGCCTCCGTCCAGACGGGTTTCCGAAGTAGGAGGCTTTCAGGTGCGCAATTTGAGTTCTTCTGTTCTTGTCCATTTCAGTACCTCCCCTGATTTGCGACAGGCTATCGGATTGGGATTCTCTGGTAGGTCAGAGCATACACCATCGCTGTGGCTCCTGTCGCATAGCCCGCCCGCAATCGCCGGAGTGGCGTGAAAAAGGTTCGAGAGGCCTACGTCGAGGCTGCTCAGCGCGGGACTGTCAGTCAATAGGTTTGGTTGCGGGGGCTGGATTTGAACCAGCGACCTTTGGGTTATGAGTTTGAGGGTCGCAAACTTTAACTCGCTGATTCAGTTGCCTCCAGCCCTCGGAAACCCGTCAATTAGTCGCGGGATTGTGTGACCCAATTGTGACCCCGATGTGTGCCGATGTTGAATACGGCAGGCTAGCGGCGAGGACTGTTTTGCTCAAAGGTTGCGGGCGCAAGATCGGGGCGTTTCAATGCTGCACGGTGGTCTGCGGCGACTGCCTGGAGTTGATCAAGGCGCTGCCGGATGGCTGTATGGATGCGGTGATTACTGACCCGCCGTGGGGAAACTCCACGGTTTGCAACGCACAGAGATTTACACGCCGATCATCATCCTGGTGGGCTGAGACAGGCCATTCAAAAGTGAGAGTACATAGCGACATTTACGGTGACGACATAGAGTTTGACCCTCGCCCTTTCATTAAACAGAAGGCGATTCTATGGGGAGCCAACCATTTTACCCGGCATCTTCCGCATTCCGGTGGATGGCTTATCTGGGACAAGCGTAAAGGTGCAGAGCAGATGGCTGAAAAAGGCTGGCCGCTCGGTGAGGCTGAATTGGCATGGTCAAACGTGTTGGGGGCAACGCGAGTGTTCCGTAACCTCTGGGTAGGGCTTCTTAGGAGTGAGCAGCAGCATGAGTTCTATCATCCGACACAAAAGCCAATTGGACTTATGGAATGGTGCATTGTCCAAGCGGGAATGCCCGAAACTATCCTTACCCCTTTCTCGGTTCCGGCACAACCGCCGTGGCCGCGAAGAAACTTGGGCGGCATTTCCTTGGGTTCGAGATCAACCCCGACTATTGCAAGATTGCCGAAGACCGCATTGCGGTGGTCCAGATGCAGCCGACGCTGTTTGAGAAGAAGCCCGAACAGATGGAGTTGGCATGAAGCAATCGAAAATCGCCGATTTGAAGCCTGACCCAAAGAATGCCCGGAAGCATCCTGCCCGGAACATGGCCGTGCTGGAACGCTCCCTTGAAAAGCACGGCGCCGCGCGGTCGATTGTAGTTGATGAGGACGGCCGGATTCTCGCCGGCAATGGGATTGTGGAAGCGGCCAAGGCTGTGGGGATCAAGAATATCATCCGGGTTGAGACGGATGGGAAATCCCTGGTCGCCGTGGTCCGCCGCGGCTTGACGGAAAAGCAAAAGCTGGAACTTGCTGTGGCGGACAACCGCGCTTCCGATCTCTCGGAGTTTGACCCCGCGAATCTCAAGGCGGCGTCAGAGCAAGTTGACCTGTCGGATTACTTTTCAGAGCAGGAACTTGAGGACGTTTTTAAGAAACTGGAACCTATCCCGGAAGAGCGCTACCCCGAGATGGAGTTGCAACCGTTCGAGCACTATGACTATATCGTACTTTTCTTCCGCAACAGCATGGACTTCCTCCAAGCCTGCGAGCGCTTCGGCCTCAAAAAGGTTGGGGTTGACGTGGGCGGGAAGAGAGGCCAGAAGGTCGGACTCGGACGGTGCCTCGATGGGGCCAAGGCCCTGGGGGTCCTATGCCCGTCCAAGTGATCATTCCCAGCCGCAAACGGCCGGGCGCAATCCCGGAAATCGACCATTTGTTTCCCGATGCCGTTTGGTGTATCGGCGCCGACGAAGCCGACGCTTACGCCGTTCCTGCCGGGCGCAAACTGATTCATCCACCGGATGTGCTAGGCATCGCCCGCAAGCGCCAATGGATTATGGAGAACAGCCAGGGCACCATCTTGATGGCGGATGATGACGTGCGCAAGGTCTGGTGCAACGTGGGACGCACCGGGCATGAAATCTCGGGTTCGGAAAATATCCGCCAGATCGTCGAGAACGCCGCGCATATTGCGGAGGAAATCGGCGCGCCGATCTTTGGCTTCGATCAGTCCTGGGATGTGCGCATGTTCCGGCCGTTCGACCCGTTGCGTTTCACTGGCTGGGTGGGAACGGTCATCGGATTCACGCGCCACGACCTGCAATTCGATACCAACCTGGTCTGCCAGGGCGAGGACATCGACATCTGCCTGCAAGGCCTTCTAAAGCAGCGCATCATCTTCGTAGATCACCGCTTCGCGTTCGTCTGCCAGCGGTTCACTAACGCTGGGGGCATGGCGTCGGTGCGCAGTTCGGAACAATACGAGTTGGACAAAAACCGGATGCTGCGAAAATGGGGCCAGTGGATCTCCGCGCAGAAAGTGAAAACCACAATCCGAATTATTCCGCGCGTCCCCCGGCGGCAACATCTGGACATCGAACTCTGAGGGTTATTTTGAGTCAGGATTAGCATATCACTTATGGTCTTATACATGTAAGCAATAATATCTAAAACCTTTTCGCCTTTTATTCTCCCCCGGCCGGGGTTGGGCGGCGGGAAAGTCAGGGAATTTTATGGATTTAGTTCCTAACGCCCTTATTATCAATGCGGTTGCGCCCCATACAATCCCCTTATGGCGGGCAAACCGAGGCTTCTAAAGGTTAATACGGGCGAAATGCCGGAAACAACTCAAACTAAACGACTTGCGCCGGGTTTCGGGCCGGGGGCCACGAGCAATTATACTGCCAAAGAAGAGAGATTTTGGAACCAGCGGTCATTTTCTACAGTAGAAATTTTTATAGTGTCAGGGCATCCATAAAGATTTTGTATACCTCGGCGTTGTTATTTCGCTGGACACGGGGTTCCCACTTTGAGATTATAGGGTTGTGAAAGGGGAAGCCATGAAGCGATATTACACGTTGCGCGTTCTTCTTGAATGCGTCGAAGTCGATGACCAGGGCCGGAAAACCACGACCGTCACCGAAAAGCGCAGATTGCCGTCAGCCTGCCCGGAATACCCGACATTGCAGACTGCGCAGGACGGTCTCGACGCTATCCTTGAATATTTGAAACCTAAACCGAGAAGCGGGGTGCGGTGATGACCTTCAGACCCTTACACACAAAGCGCGGATACGACTTCGGGGAAGTGGCCTCAGCATTCCAGAAAGCCATCCGGCGCGGCGATGCGAAGTTGGCCGGATATTGGGCGCTGGAACTCTATGACTCAGGCTTCCGGGAATACGTCTGGAAACGACTCCACATCATTTCAGCCGAGGATTGCTGGGGGATCATCACCCAGGAAGTCGTTGCCCTCTACCGGGCCCATAACTTGGTGAACAAAGGCCGGACAGAAGAAAGATGCCCAGGCCGATTGATGGTGGTGAAGGCCGCCATCCTTCTCTCTCAGGCCAAGAAATGCCGGGACGCTGATCACCTAATCTGCCGGATCTGCGAGGCTGACACGATCCCGGCCGAAACCCTTCTTGCGGACCTGGAAGCCGCGAAGGATTCCATCGAACCGATCCCGGATTACGCCTATGACTGCCACACGGCGAAGGGCAAGCGGGCTGGTAAAACCAAAGAGAATTTCTTCAAATCGGAATTCGAGGCCCTGAATCCTCGGGTTCCGGGATTATTCGATCCTAAAGACTGAGGGGGTGGACCATGGAAGGAACACAAGAGCAAATCCCATTACAGGAATTGGCGGGGAAGATCGCGGCAGCTCTGAGCGAGGGTCAGTTTCTTTGGAAGCGCGATGATGAATCATTCAAGGATGATGGCCGGGACTGGCGGGCCTTTCTGGACGGGCCAAGCGGGTTGCGGCTTTTCCTATCGAATACCTGGGGGCCCAAGGGAACGCTTCACATTTCGGGATGCTTCCCGCAGGGCATGGGCACCGACAAACATAAAATCAACGTCTCCCTCGCAAGGTCCCCGGAAATTATGGCGCGGGAGATCCGCCGCCGGCTACTTCCCGACTATATGCTTGCCTTTGGGATCGCTGACCGGAAGAAGCAGGAAAATGACGCCCACGCGCAAGCCAGGCGCGAGACCGCGAAACGGTTTTTTGATTTCCTGGGCGAAGAGGTTGGACGCGATCCCGAGCGCCTTGCATTTTCCTTCGAGGGAGGCAACGGAGAGGTTCGGTCACCGGGCGAGGCTCATCTTATCCTTTATGCAGTCCCGGAGGAAACAGCCCGGGGGATTATCGCGCTACTGCGATCCCTGGAAACCCCCCTGGCGGAGGTCAATCCCAAGTTCGCGGGACTTCCCAATCCAATTACGCTCGCCAATGCCGAAAAGGCACGGCAAGAAACCGAAAGCTAGCAGAGGGACGCCCTGGACAGCCAGGGCGGTAATGCATGGGCCGGTCCCAAGTCCGGCCAACCTACGGGGGTGGGTCATGCAGGGGTGGACAGAGAAATACGCACCGAAAGACTTAGACGGATTCGCCGGCCTGAAGGGGCCGCGGGCCGTCCTGAAAGCGTTCAAAGGGGAACCCTACCAGTCCGCTTGGCTTTTCCTGGGGCCGCCGGGAACCGGCAAAACCACGATGGCGCTAGTGCTGGCGAAGATCCTGTCGGCGGAAATGGTTCATGTCGCCAGCCGGGAATGTGATCTTGAGAAAGTCGAGAAGATTGCGGAGCGCTGTCATTACTATCCCTGGTCGGGGAAGTTCTGGCTGGTTCTGGTAGATGAAGCCGATCAGATGAGCCGGGCGGCGCAAGTGGCTTTTCTCTCAATCCTGGATGCCACGCGGTTCCCGCCTAACACGATCTTCGTTTTCACCGCTAACGGAACCGGGGCGCTCGAGCCGCGATTCCTTTCCCGGTGCCGGGTGTTGAAATTTGAAGCAGCGGACATTGGGCACGACATCCCGGAATACCTGGCCCACGTTTGGGCGACTGAGGGTGACAGGGAGCCCCACCCGGATTTCCCCGCGATCGGCAAGGATGCCCAGGGGAACGTCCGGGACGCCTTGATGCGAATGGAGATTGAGTTTCTGGCGGCTGGAACCGAGTTCACGCGAGCCGAATCCTGGAAGCCGAAGGAACATACCAGGGCCGCCCGGAAGGGGGCTGGAATTGGCAGGGAACGCCAGGAACGGCCGGCCGGAACGCCAACCCGAAGGTTCGTGAAACCTGGGGAGGTTCTACCGGCACCTTGGCAAGTCCGGGGAACATGCAAGAACGGTCGGTCAGTATACGTCCTGGCCACCGCAGCATAAGGGGGTGGGTCATGGGGATTAAATGGCGCAGGTCGAGGTGGGTGAGGAATCGTTGGGAGTTCGGAAATTATTTCATTGATAGAAACCGCAGCAACGAATACATGATCTATAGGTCGGGCGCCGGGGAAGGTGGGATCGCGGGCGTGGCTGGCTTTGCACAGAATTTAACCGAGGCCAAGAGCCAAGCCGAGAGGTTAATTCACCTGGAAACACCAAACCAAATCTTTGAGGGGATGGCGGGGCATGTCGCTCGGCAAGACGCGGAAGCGGCACTCTATAAGGCTGAGGAGTTAACCGCCATCCTGAATATGACCAAAGGCGATGTCTCCGCCGCGACCGGAGAGTTGGAACGCGAAACCCCGCTCTTCCGCGATTCTGGCGCCGGCGGACAGGGAAACCTCTTACCGTAGGGGGCGCCGATGTCTTAGCGGCAGGCCATGAAGTGGGAAAGTAAGCACCCGAAGGGCACGCGGCGATGGTGCCTTGAAGGGGGAATGACAATGCCAAAGATCAAATACCGGAACATTAAACTAAACGCAACCAGTCTGGGGCTGGTGGACGTGTGCAATCGCATTATCGAGGACTACCAGTCGCAGGGATTCCGCCTCACGTTGCGGCAACTCTACTACCAACTCGTGAGCCGCGACATCATCCCTAACCGACAGACGGAGTACAAGCGGATTGGCTCAATTGTGAACGATGCGCGGCTGGCTGGCCTTATCGATTGGGATGCCATCGAGGATCGCACCCGGAACATTCGGACCCTGGCCCATTGGAACCACCCTGAAGAAATCATGAACGCCGTAGCAGAGCAGTACCGCGAGGATATATGGGCGGACCAGGACTGGCGACCCGAAGTGTGGATTGAGAAGGATGCCTTAGTGGGCGTGATCGAAGGCGTATGCAATGAGTTTGACGTACCCTTTTTCTCTTGCCGGGGATACACAAGCCAGTCCGAGATGTGGGGAGGGTCTGTCCGCCTACTGCAATGGGCAAAACGGCGCCAGGTTCCCATGATCTTCCACCTTGGGGACCATGACCCCAGCGGCAAGGATATGACTCGGGACATTCAGGACCGGATGGCTCTGTTCATGGGCGGCATCAAGTTGGAAAGGCTGGCACTGAACATGGACCAAGTGAGGCTTTATAACCCGCCTCCGAATCCTGCCAAAACCACCGACTCTCGTTATGCGGGCTACATTGCCGAGTTCGGCGAAGAGAGTTGGGAACTCGATGCCCTAGAGCCAAAGGTCATCGCTGACCTAATCCGGGCGGCCATCACTGCGCTCATCAACCAGAAGAAATGGCGGGCGCACCAGGGAAAGGTGGAAGGGGAACGCAGGGTTTTGGAGGCCGTGGCAACTCATTGGACCGAAATCGAGGAAAGATATTCTTAGCGGGGGACGGACCATGGGAGAAAAGACGGGAATCAACTACGTGCATCACACCTGGAACTCCTGGCAGGGGTGTAATAAAATTAGTCCAGGATGCGCGCACTGCTATATGTTCACCGCGCAGTATCGGATGGGCATGGACCCGGAAACGGTAGTTCGCTGCAAGACCTGGGGAGATCCGCTGCGCTGGCAAAAGCGGGCGGCTGCGGCAGGGATAACGGAACGGGTCTTGACCTGTTCATGGAGCGACTTCTTTCATCCAGCGGCGGATGAATGGAGGCCAGACGCCTGGAAGGTAATCCGAGATTGCCCAAACCTCACCTTCCTGATTCTAACCAAGCGACCGGAGTTCATCTCGCCACTCTCCCACGGGCGCTATCCAGTCATGGGCATGGAAGATCTGCCGCCGGATTGGGGCCGAGGGTATCCGAACGTCTGGCTGGGGGTGAGTGTAGAGACCCCCCGCTTTCTTTTTCGCATGGACATCTTGCGAACCATCCCGGCCAGGGTCCGATTTATTTCAGCGGAACCTTTGCTGGCACCACTCAGCAAGGTCAACCTGGATAGGTTCGATTGGGTGATTGTGGGCGGAGAATCAGGGCGGGGCTTCCGCCCCATGGATCATGCTTGGGCTCGGGAGATCCGCGAGCAATGCCACGCCGCCGGCAAGGCGTTTTTCTTCAAGCAGTCGGCGGCTCTCCGGCCGGGGATGGGCACGCTTCTGGACGGGAAGGAATACAAAGAATATCCCACACAGGCCGGCCAAGAGGCCATCAGATGAAATCGTTGAAGAAAATCTTGAAAGAAAAGACTGGCCTGGTGAAGACCGCGGGGAGTCAGAGATGATAGGTTGTCGGCCACTTACGGACGATGAAGTTAAGAGGGTCCTGGCATCGCTGTCTGCGAAAAAGGCGACCCGCGACCGGGCATTGTTTCTACTTGGGATTAACACCGGCCTTCGAGTCGGGGAAATGCTCAGCCTGAGAGTGGGGGATGTGTTTCAATTTGACCGCGTTGTCGATAGGATCACCATCGAGCGACGATTCACGAAGGGGCGAAGGACCGGGCAGACTCGGGTGGTTAATGACGCTGTGCGTGACGGTCTCACCGATTGGATTGGGGAGATGGCCAGACAAGGACGCGCGCTGATCAATGCGCCATTGTTCCTGAGCCGCAGTTGTCGAATGAAACCAATATCAAGGGTCTGGGTCTACCGCTTGTTGAGGAAGATTTACAGGGCGAATAAGATGACGGGGAAACTTGGAACTCATTCAATGCGCAAGACTTTTGCGGCGCGGATTCATCCTCTGCTGGGCGCGGATATGGTTAAGACGCAGGCCGCCCTGGGTCATCAGTACATGGAGTCCACCATCAGGTATCTGTCGTTTCTGCAAGAGGAGATCGACAGGGCAACTCTGTCGCTGTGTGCGCCGACTCAGAACGGGTAACATTCTAGTGTAAAGGAGCAAGGTGAAAGACGGGGGTTCACACCAGTACACTGAGGTCTTACATGAACCATCCTCCTCGGGAAAATGAAAGGATCAGCCGACTGTTAGAATTGGAATTTTACACGGCAAAACAACTTGCTGTCATCTTACAGCTTCACCCGCGAACAATCTATCGCATGGCGAAGAATGGCGAACTCATCTGTCATAAGTTCAGACGCTGTAAGCGATTCCGCCGCCAGGAGATAGAGGATTTTATTGAATCTTCCATCGGTGTGCGATGACTCTATCTTTCCCCTTTTATTTCGCCAGGGGGAGGGGGGATGAAATCTCTACAGCCTGTCTCTCTAGACCGGGGCTCCCAACCCTCTACACACCGCCGCGAAATTGGGGGAGGGGGGAGTGTCCCCGCAGCGGGCGGCCGTGAATGACCGTCGTCAGTGCGCTCGATTTCGGCAAAGGGCCGTATTTACTGGCTCGGAGAGGGCTGGTCTTTCATGGCCGACCAAATCAGCGCCACAGCCCAACCCACGATAGCCCAACCAAAAAAAAGGTTAAACAACCCTATTGCGGCCTTATTCCGCTTTTCACGAACTGAGGCGACGATCCACGGCAGGAAGTAGACGGCAATTAGAATCAGTGCAAGGCTTGAATGATCCATACCACCTCCCCATACGCAAGGCCTGGCTATTGGATGAGCTCCAGGAAACCGGAGAAGTCCGATTTCCTCTGGGGCGCGTCAAGCAAGAGCACGAGGAACACGTAAACAATTCCCCCGGTCGCGCTGCAAGCCGTTTCCTGTCGAGCTCCTCGTGTGCTTCCTTACATTGATAACGGAATCCGGAGAGCCAATCTGCATGCCCATAGGAGGACAGATGCTTGCCCGTGTTCAATGGCCTGGATAAGGTCGTCCCGGCAACAGGAGCGAGCACTGCAAAGGTCATTCGGAGGGCGACTTTCATCTGACTCACTCGGGAGCACAGATGACGACTATCGTGTGTCACTCTTTAGTCGTCAATTACGAAATCATATTTGGCTACGGACCGGCGGGAGGGCGTAAGTGAAGCTGAAGGCAGCCCTTCCCCGGAACGGGCGTTCGGCTCCGCTCTTCGCGGAATTCGCAAGAAGCGCCGGCTGTCGCAGCAAGAGCTGGCAGATAAGAGTGGGTATCACCGTACATATATTGGCCTGTTAGAGCGCGGTCAGAAAAGTCCTTCCCTGCGCACAATCTTCAATATCGCAGCAACCTTGCAGGTCAAGCCATCTGAATTTCTCGAAAAAGTCCAAAGGCTGATTGGATTTCGAGCACGGAAAAGTCGCAAAGGCTAGCAACCCGTTCTCTTGCGTCGCTCCTTCCCGATCTCATCGGCCACCTGCGGCGTCAGATTGTGTGTTATGAAGGAACGGTCGGAGCTGTGACTGCTCTAAAGGCGATAACAGCAGCGATGAACGCGGATGGCGTCTCCCCTCTTATTCACACTGGCATGGCGCCGCTGGAGCTGATCGCTCGCTGAAGTGCCTCATGCTCATCCACAAGGTTATACAAGCATGCTTACGTCACGTGCGGGCTGTGTTCGAGATTTGGCGGGACGGCTCGCTGAAAGCGGTGATGTAGACTCTCACTCACACTGGTACAACAAATCGGTCAGGTCACAACGACTTTGTTTGTAACGACTTCTTGGGTGTCCAATAACTTCCCTCCCAGTTTTAGGCCGCCCGGGGAGCGCGGATAATCCCGCCGCTCTCGGTGGAGAGGACCTTCCACAGACGGTCGAGCGGGCTCTGGACCCCTCGCCCGCCACGGTTCAAAACGTGCGTGTAGACCATCGTGGTCTTAACTGTCAGAGGAAGAGCCGCAAGGCCCTGGGATAGTTTCCGAGTCGGCGACCACTCGCCCAGAATCGGTTTAGCGTGCGGCGGAGCGATGCGTCAGGTAGGCGCTTCAACGGCTAGGGTATTATACGGTCAATGGAAGGCGTCGGCAGAAGATGCACCTGTGCGCCGACAATTAGCCATGGGCGAAGTAGAGGGTGATTAGCGCAATTCCATCTTTTCGGCACCCAAATCCTAATGTGTTCTCAGCCCCGCCAAGACGAGGCGACAAGTTCACGCACCGTCTGTTTCCCAACCCTGTGCACGTTGCATTTGGTCTAGCAGGGAGAGAGGCTTCACTTCCCCGTTTACAAGGCCTCATCCGCCGCATGAATTTCCCGGAGTAAGACGACCTTTCGTGCTTGTTCCCTTTGGTGAGAATCGCTAAGATACTCCCCTCGGGGCGACCCACTCCCAGGGAAGACGGTGCTCATCGAGATGACCGGCACAACCGTTTCCCACTACCGGATTCTTGAAAAGCTTGGCGGGGGGGCATGGGTGTCGTTTATAAGGCCGAAGACACTACGCTGGGCCGCTTCGTGGCCTTGAAGTTCCTGCCCGCGGAATGGTCGAAGGACCGGCAAGCCCTGGAACGCTTCCAGCGCGAGGCGCGCGCCGCGGGGACGCACGCCGCCATTGCGACCCACGACCGCAACTTGATTCGTCGCATCGCAGCCTTTGCCGACTCCGCCGGGCTCGGTAAGCGGGATTTCGAGTTCCAGATGCTGTTCGGCATCCAGCGCGGCGAGCAGCTCCGCTTGGCGCGCGATGGCTACCGGTCCCGTGTCCTGATCGCTTACGGGTCGTACTGGTTTCCCTGGTTTATGCGCCGGCTCGCCGAGCGCCCGGCGAATCTCTGGTTCGTCGCTCGCAATCTCTTCTCTCACTGGGACTGCGGAATTGATTGACGTCACCCCCGTCCCCTCTTCCCAAGACGGCAAGGGGGAAACAAGTTGAATTCATGCCCTCGCCCCTTGAGGGAGAGGGCGGCGCGGAGTGCCGGGTAGGGATGCCACTCCCCATGCACAGGGCCTGTATAGAAGGATTCTCTTGGCACGTAAGTATCTACATCGTCCTCGAGGGCAATCCCTCGTTTGCCGCCAAGCCTGAAGATGATGCGATGACTTTTGGTATTGCTGAAAAATCGATGCATGCCTGGGCTTCCTCGACCGGGTCACGAACGGTGAGGAAGGAATTGTGGGGGAGCGACTCGATAAGGCGGCGCGTGTAGGCATGTCCGGGTGAGCGAAAAATCTGCTCGGTCTTTCCGCATTCCAGGATTTCGCCCTCTCTAAGGATAGCCACGCGGTGGCATAGCGACGCGACCGACAGCAGATCGTGGGAGATATAGAGGATGGCCATATTGAGTTCTCGATTAAGGCGAGCGAATAATCGGAGGATCTCTGACTGCGTGACCATGTCGAGGGCGCTTGTGGGCTCATCAGCAATGAGGACTGATGGCCGATGGAGGATGGCCATGCAGATCAATACTCGTTGTGCTTGGCCTACACTGATCTGGGAGGGGTAGCGGCGCAAGAAGGCTTCATCTGCCGGCAGGTCCACGCTCTCCATTACCTCACGGGTCGCCGCCTGGCAATGGTTGCGTGAATGCGAGGCATGAGTTGTCCATGCCTCGGACAACTGTGTGCCAATCCTCAGCACAGGGTTTAGGGAGGAGGTGGGGCTCTGCAACACGAGGCTAATCTCTCGGCCGCGGACCCGTTGCATTTCCCGCTCGGTCAGGCGCATCAGGTCACGGCCGCTGAACATGATCTGACCGCATGCACGACCTCCTCGGAGTTGCAGAAGTCTTAATGTGGCCAGCGCCAGCGTGCTTTTCCCCGACCCACTCTCACCAACCAGCCCTAGGATTTCACCCCGCTCCATTTCCAGCGCCACGTGGCGAAGCACGCCTGGCTTGCCGGGGTAATCGACCGAGAGCCTGATCGAGATCAGAGAACCAGATGAATTCATTTCTCACCCCCGGCCCCATCTGAAGTGAGACGCAGCCTCTCCGCGTTCCAAAAAGCCTGCGGCCACAGTACGCCCGGGTCGGCGTTTTGCACCGACGGAGATATCGCCGTCAGAGCGTTTCTCGTAACGAGATAGAGAAAGGGGGCCTGTAGCCAGACGATTTCTTGCACCCTATCGAAGTAGGCTTTCCGTACGTTTGGATCGATTGCCGTGGCCTGGCCTTGCATCAAGCGATCCATTTCAGCTTCCCAGGCTGTTTCCGGCGACTTTTGATTGGGATTCCAAATATGCTGGTCTGCAGAGCTGAGCCAGACATTCATCTGGGCGTTTGGATCCAAATCGACATTCACCAAGCCGAGCAAGCACGCTTCGTAGTCGAAGGTCTGGCTTATGCGCTCGATCAACGATGCAAAATCCAATGTCACCACGTTGAGGCGGATACCCAACTGCGACAAATCCTGTTGAACCATCGCGGCGATCCGCTCGCGCGTTTTGTTCCCGGCATTCGTGATCAGAGAAAACTCAACAGGATGGCCTTCACGATCCTTCAAGGAATCCCCCTCCCTCCCAAAACCGTCCTGATTTAACCGTCGAAGAGCTGCCTGGGGATCGAACGGGTGGGGCTTCAGCGACTGATTGAACCAGAAACGGTTAGCCGGTGAAAAGGGACCCACAGCGGGGCTCCCGTGCCCGTGGTACACCACGCGAACGATGTCGTTACGGTTGATCGCCTCAGAAATGGCCCGCCGAAAATTCTGGGAGCGGAACCAAATCTTCTTGTAGCCGGCGAGGGGCGACGTCGGCACTTGGTTGAACCATATCATCTCCGACTCCAGTGACGGCCCTGCGTCCCGAGCCGATGAAGATGAAACGGCAGCCAAACGGTCGAACATCCCCGGGTCAAGATTGTTGATGAGGTGGATCTCTCCGCGCCGGAAGCGAAGCATTTCAGTCTCACGGCTTTGTTGGGTGTCCAACCGAATATATTCCAGGTAGGGCAACTGGCGTCCGGTGTCGTCTCGCTTCCAGTAATAGGGGTTGCGGCGCAAAAGTACATAGAACCCCGCCTTATAGTCAGCCACGTAGAAGGGCCCCAAGACAGCCTTCTCTTTCTGGGGCGACTTCGAAGATTCGATGGCCAGTTGATCGAAGAGCCTCTCCAGGGCGGCGACCGGGGCCGGAAAGGAGATCGTAATGCGGTGAGTCCCGGAGACCGTTGTGCTGACTGAGCCGCTTGCTGGCCGAAACGAGTCGCCAACGGGCGAATGCAGACCCGGATCCGTTAGTGCCCGCAGAGTGAATGCCACGTCTTCGGCCGAGAACGGCGTCCCATCGGAAAACGAGACGCCTTGCCGCAGTTCGAAGGAGATTTTTCGACCGGCGTCCAAAACTCTCCAGGAGACAGCGAAGCCGGGCTCAAACGCCTGCGTTTTGCGATTCACTCGAATAAGCACTCCGCCGGTCAGATAGCGGACTGTCTCTGAAGCTTCGTCCGATGCTTGAAGAGGATTGAACGTCTTGGGTTCGGCGTGCAGAGAAAAGCAGAGTTCCCCACTCGACTGGGCAAACGCGTTGCATAGTACGGCCCAGGTCAAGAAGAGGTAAAAAAGCAGGCGTCGCCTCATACAGAATTCTCCTTCCGGGAAAGAGCAATCTGAAAACAGCTCATGACTAGGAGCAAAAGACCGGCGGGCGCCAACGACCAGGGATTGGACATAATCACAGTGTAGTCTCCAAGCTCCCGAAGGAGGTTGCCCCAGGAAGGTAGAGGCTCCGCAACGCCAAGTCCCAGAATTCCGAGGTTTGCTTCACCAATAATGAAAACGGGGATCAGAATCCAGAACTGAGCGAAGAGAGTCGGCGCCAGGTTCGGCACTACATGCACCATGACGAGACGAAGGCCGTGGCTACCGGACGCCCTTGCCTGGAGAATGACATCGGACTCGCGCAGGGACTTGGCGCCAGCGCAAGCTACTCGTGCCGTCGCTGGCCAGCCCAGCAGGCCCAGAAGCGCGAAAGTGATGATCACCGAGGGCCACGTACCCGCATTTAGGGGCAACATGGCCCGCGCCGTCAAGAGTAGAAAGAACCAAGGAAGGGAAAGAAACAGGTCAGTCGCACTCATTGCAAGCTGTTCTGTGCTTCCGCCGATACAACCCGCCGCTCCGCCAATCACGGCAGCTATCAGGGTGGAAAGCAACGCCGCCGCAGGTCCCAAGAGAAGTGAGACCCGCGTGCCGTAGATAAGCCGGGAGAAACGATCCCGGCCCAACTCGTCGGTGCCCAGGGGAAACTTCCAGGATGAGCCGAGGTTCGGAGAATCGCGAAACTGCGTCGCGTATGAAGCTGGCGCGATGAAATCCGCCAACAGGGAAGTCACGAACACAGCGAGTAGCATACCGAGAGCGAGTTGGCGCAGTCGTTTCATTGTTGATGTCTAACCAGAGTCACAGCCGTAAAGTCCGAGGCGAAGTTCGCTAACAGGGTCACTACTGTCACTAAAACCGTCAGATTAACCAATAGAGGCAAATCGCGACTCAGCGCCGACAGCCACGCAAGCTGCCCTATTCCGGGAGAACCGCAAATCACTTCCACCGGGATGGAAGCTCCAAAACCGAGGGTTACGGAGACCCCAGCCAACGCCAAGATCTCCGGACCAGCGACCGGGAGTACATGCCAGAGCAGGATCCGAGTCCGCCCCAAACCCTTGGCGCGGGCTGTCACAATATGCGGGAGCGAGGACGTCTTTACGACCAGGTTTCGAACGTAACGAAATACCTTGGGAAAGACAACGAGCCCGATCACCAGGGGAACCGATCCCCTCAGAAAGAAAAGCAGCATGGCCAGCACGGTGGAAGGCAGACAAAGAAAGACCCCACTGGCGACCGTGGAAAGCAGATCGTACGCGCTACTCCGGTACATTGCTGCCGGAAGAGCTAGCGCCAAGCCGAAAAGCCAGCCCACTGCCAGCCCCAACGCAACTGACCGGAAAGTCACAGGCAAGCGCTGTGCAAGAAGTTCACTCACAGGCCGCCCCAGGGATCGCGAAACGCCTATGTCGCCCTTGAGGATCCTGGCCCAATAATGCCCATAGAAGCGGAAGATGTCACCGTCTTGGACGCGGGCTTGCCGAAGAACTTGGACGCTCTCTTTGGCCAACCGAGGATCTAGTTCGCCCTCATCTACTGTGAACCCCGGAGCAAGGCGCACCAAGGTCGCTCCTAAAAAACCTCCCAGGACCACAGTGACCATAATCATGAGCAGTTGTCGTGTTACGCGCCTTATCCACATTCCTCAGCGCCTTCCATAACCGCGCACTAGTTGATTGCCGCTGGCCGCAAATTGACCTCAAGTGGCCCGAAGGACGTGACCATTTGCGCGTGATGAAGTTGCTTGTTGACGTACATCCGGTGATCTGCTTCGGCAAGCAATTGCTCTGCATCGAGACCGTCGTTCGGGTACACTGCTACCCCAGCACTCAAGGACAGCAGGGGTTCTTTGCACACTTGAACTCCGACCTCCATGGCAATGCTCTGAAATAACAGCGACTTTTCCTTTATCGCTGCGGTATCGACACCGGGCATGATTACGACGAATTCGTCACCGCCCATTCGCGCCACGTAGTCATACTCGCGGCACGTCTGCTTCAATCCAGAGGCCACAGAACGGAGGACCATATTCCCTACGAGGTGTCCGAACCGGTCGTTGACCTGCTTGAAACCGTCCAGGTCACAAACCACAACCGCGAGAGGAGTCTGCAGCCGCTTGCTGCGAGCCAGTTCGCTGTCAAGATGCAGGAATAGCGACCGTGCATTCGGCAGCCCCGTCAAGTAGTCGATGGTAGCTGAGTTCTCTGCGATTTGGTACTTCAAGGCGTTCTCTATTGAAAACCCCAGCTTCGCGCTGATCGCCAGGAGAATGCGGAGGTGATCTCCGGTGAACGCATCTCTCTCCCGTCGGTAAAGCCCGAGCACGCCGACGGTCCGGTCAACCCCTTCGAGAGGCACGGCAAGCGCGGAAAGCAGAAGAGGCGATCGATCCACACCTTTCAGGAAGCCTGGCTCAACCAACGGGTTTCCGTTCACAATAGGCTTGCGGTTTTCCGCCACCCAACCACACAGGCCCTCTCCCATCCGAATTCGCAAGGATGCGAACTCGCGGAAGTTCTCCCCAAACACGTATTCGGGGACCAGGTAGTCATCTCTGCGAATGAAGACCGCAATGGAATCGTGGGGGATGAGTCGCTTGAGACGGACAGCTAGAACGGACAGGGTTTCGTCCAGGCTGAGAGAGTTCCCTAATGCCTGGCTCAGCTCGAAGAGCATCTGACCTTCTCCGCGGGCGGAGGCGATGGCATGGAGGAAGTCTGCCGACTCGCCGGTCGAAATCTCTGCCTTGGTTTTCTCGAAACCTGCACCCGGGGCTTCCCCTCGATCAACCTTTGCTTTTTTCGAAAGCTTTCTTTCTGTCTGTTCTGCGCGTGCGTTCACCACTTGATCGGTATTCAGGTGAAGCCTGCTTAAGACTTCAAATACGCGCGGATCAAACGCCTTCCCGGCCTCTCCCTGGAGCACGGCCATAGCTTCTGGAAAGGGTAGGGCCCGTCGGTACTGGCGGTCAGAAGTCAGTGCGTCCAGGCAATCCACGGCTGCTAGAATCCGCGCACCGATGGGGATCTCTTCTTCCTTCAGCCCATCCGGATAACCGCTTCCATCCCATTTCTCATGGTGCGAACGGACAATAGGCACGACCTCATAAGGAAACTGCACGCGCTCCAGGATTTCCGCACCGACTAGTGGATGGACCTTCATCCTTTCAAACTCCTCTGGCGTCAACCTGCCGGGCTTAGTGATGATGTGCTCTGGTACGGCCAGCTTGCCGATGTCGTGAAGGAAGGCAGCGGCGCGGAGAGCATCCATTTCCCGTTCGCTCAGCCCCAATTGCTTTGCCAATGCCAGGGCGAAGAGCGGCATCCGCTGGAGGTGGTCGTGTGTTGTCTCATCCTTGGCTTCGATGGCCAGGGCCAATGCCTCAATGGTGCGAAGATGCAGAGCGGCTACCTCCTCGGCGTGTTTCTTCTCATCCTCCAGGCGGGCTAGGTAAATGGAGTATGATCGGTAGATCCAGTACACCACGGGAAAAGCCAGGAACGTCGTATACCACTGGATAGAACGATTTATGATACTGAACAGTCCGGCGAAGGCTCCTCCGACCATGTAGCACGGGAAGCACCAGAAATAGCAATCATGCCAGGTTTTCCACATCGCCTTTTTTTCGGTCAGAGAAACGATGGTTACGACCTGCAATGTGTTCAAGACAAAAAAGATGGAAGCCGACGCCACTAGAATTAAGGGCAGTCTGTAAGTGTGCAGCAGCTTCTGGCCCCACTGGTAAACTACAAAGGCGGCAAAGACGGCGTTTGTCATGCCTGCTACGTTGAACAGGACCTGAACCAGCTTGGGACGCTTCGCCGTCTTCCAGACACTTTGTAACAAGGCGCCACTGGAGCTAATCACGAGGGCTTCGGCAAGACTCAAATCCGCAATGGCGAGCAGGTAGAAGAAGAAGGCCACCGAGATAGTCCCAGTGATGCCAGGCAGGCGTACCTTCATTCGCGAGGCCGCTGACGCGAGTAGCCAATAACTGAAAAAAAGCGGCAGGTCCTTCCACGCCCCTTCTCTCAGGGAGATTGTCAAGATGCTCAGCCCCACCAATATGGTAAGAGTGAGGAAGGCCTGTGCCTTGATCGGCATTGTTTTCATGTAAGTGGCTCCTTAGCACTCTGGGCCAAGAGATTGATCCATTTCGCTAGAGTCGTGGTGCAGCTTCCCTAAGGCGTGGACGAGCAGAGAACCGCCTTCTTGACGTGGAGTCGGTAGGAAACATAGACCAGGGCCATTAGCGGCAAAACCAGGAATGAAGTCTGCCACCCTGCTAGCCGACTCGTTATAATCATCAGACCCGCGAAAGCCGCTCCAACAAGATAATAGGGAAACGACCAGAAGCAGCAGTTTTGCCAAATCCTATATAGCGGTCTTCCCTCAACCAAGCACAACACTGCCGCCACCATTACGCAATTGCTGACGTACAGGATCCCGGTGGCCAGCACCAGTAGCGGGGACAAGGAGTCTCCCAACGCCTGAGCCAATGCCAGCCGACAGACTACGAAAGAGAGCGTGGCGCTGACGATTAAGGTAGCAAGACTGAAGAAAACCTGGACCGGCGCCGGGGGCCGCTGCGGCTTCCACAGGCATTGCACCACCGCCGCTGCCCCGCTGATAACAATTACTTCCGAGAGGTGCAATTGGGCAATGGCCGCCAGAATCAGAACGAAGTTTAGCGAAATGGTGCTTGTCATTCGGGGCAAGCGCACCTTGCACGTCGAGGCCAGCAGAGTCACGAGTAAGTAGCCGATAAATCGAGCCATCACCTGCGCACCCCAATGTGTTGCTGCCCAGGCAACCAACATTAGACCTCCCGCGATCACCGCGGAAATGTAGAGTTTCGCCCTGACGGGCAGCCTGGGTACATGGCCCTCCGTCCCATCGGGACTGCCATCGGAGTGTGGCTGGACCAACAATCCATAGTAGAAATGAATCAAGTAGAGGGGCGGCAGGAGGATCAGCCAGGACGTAGGCTCCGCAGGCCGGTTCGATAGCGGTAGCAGGCCCACGACGGCGGCCCCAATGAGATAATAGGGAAACGACCACAGATACCAGTGCTGACATACTTCCTTCATTGGCCTGCCCTGTAAGAGGGAAAGAACGCCGGACACAAGGGCCGTGTTGGCAACGAAAAACACGCAGGCTACGAGGGCCAGAACGGCGGGTTGATGATCAGGCAATCCCCGGCCAGACAATCCGTGGGCGACCAGGAAGCAGAGGCCAATGCTAAGAGTCAGATTAGCCATATTGAACAGGACCTGGACAACTGTAGGTCGCTGCTTGGTGTTCATTGTCGTTTGAACAAAGGCGGCGGCACAGCCGATGACGAGGGTCTCGGGAAGGGTGAAGTAGACAATGCCAATCAAAATGAATATGAAGCTGACCGAGTAGGTACCGGCAATTCCGGGTAACCTCATTTTGAGCATCGAGGCCAGTATGGCCAACGCAAGGTATAGGAGAAAGCGCTGTGGATGGGGCGAGGTCCAGCGTAACAAGGCGGGCACCAGAACGATGGCTCCGGCTCCAATCACTCCACTTACATAAGCCTTGAGTGTTGTAGACATCTTGATCCTCTGGACTCCTGTTTCGAGTAGGCCCAAGTCTCTCGAGGCTGTGGCTTCATCGCTGGTTTTCAGCGTTCACCAATCTACGGAGATTCCGGGACAAGACCCGTCTTGCGGGGCGAGAGCTCCTCAAGTCCAGATTCGGCGGCAAACCCGACAGCGCCAGATGGTCAAGAAGTAACCGTCTCCCCACTGGCTCTTGATTTCCACCATCCGCGGTAGCATCGAATTCCCACAGCAGAATCGAACCTGGCCCACGCCCGTACTTTCCTCTTTGGGAAGAATTGTCGTCGCGACTGAGTGGCTAACACTCGGCCCCGCGAATCCTTTTGCATCCCAAGCGACCACGTTTCCTCCTGCACTTTTGTCGAGTGTCCTATTTCTCTCCGTTAATGGACGCATTGAGGCTTTCCGCAGCCATGCTGCTGGTTCCCCAGACGACGCTAGTGCCCCAGACAACGCTGAAGCCTTCTGTCGTGCTCGTCCCCCACACTAGACTGGTTCCGGACACCACTGACGTGCCCCAAACTACCCCTGTCCCCCACACCACCGAGGTGCCCCAAACGACCCCTGTCCCCCACACTGTGGAGGGATCGGTCACTAAATACACCGAGTCCGTCACCGAATCGTAAGCGACGGTTGGCGATAGGGCTGTCCCCGTGGGCAGATCCGTACTGGCCAGCGCCGCGGCGATATCCAGGTAGCCGGCGCCGACGGTGAAGACATCGTAATCGCTTGTGTAGGTCTGGCCCGTCACGGGGTCGCTGGCGACGCTGTAAGAGGGGAAATTCTTGAAGGCGGTTGCCATCAGCTTTGCCTTCACCTGGTCTGGGGTGAGGCTGGGCACTGCCTGGAGTAGGAGGGCCGCCGCCCCGCTTACCACCGGTGTCGCCATGCTGGTCCCATTCAGAGAAAAGTACACGGTCGACGGGCTCGGATCGATCGTCTGCTGGTAGTAGGAAAGAGGAATCAGAGTCTGAGGTTCAGTTTGGCTAAGCGTGGCCGAGGGGCTTGCCAGCAGCGAAACAACCATGTTGCCCGGGGCCACGATGTCCGGCTTCACGACGTGGTCGAGCATGGTTGGACCCTTCGAGCTATAGCTTGCGATCTGGTCATCGGAGCGGTCGGGTGTACCCATGGTTTTCACCGCGCCGACGGTAATGACGTAGGGGTCATTTCCGGGCGCGGTGATGGTGCCGTACCCGTAAGTGTCCGCGAAGTTGTTCCGGCCGTTGTTACCTGCCGCAACCACCACCACGATGCCAGCTTTCCACGCCGCCTCGACAGCTTGGCACAGGGGATCCAGGGTATAGCTTTCGAACACCGGCCGCCCGACGGAGATACTGATAACCCGAATGTTGTACGTGTCCTTCAGAGCGATGGCCTGGTCGATGGCATCGATGATGTTGCTGTCGAACCCCGAGCCGTTCTGATCAAGCACCCGCAGGTTTATGATGTTTGCGTTCGGAGCGACGCCCTTGAACGTGTGATTGCAGGTTGGGCAGGTGGAATCGTAACCGTTCCCCGCCGCAATGCCTGCGACGTGGGTCCCGTGGCCGTAGAGGTCATCTGTCCCGCCACCCACGAAATCCTGGCTGTAGACTACGCGGGATATGCCGTTGGAATCTCGGAGGTCCGTGTGATTGGAGACACCGCTGTCAATAATGGCGATGCCTATTCCCGTGCCATCCAAGTTGGACTGCCAAGCGGCACTGGCGTTGACCGCGGCGTCGGTCATGTCCATCATCATTGCCACCGGGCGATTGGGCGAGATGTAGGCCACGTCGGGATCATTGGCGAGATCCGCGAGCGCTCTAGCCGGCACGCGGTACAAACCGCCCTTCACCAGCCGCAACTCTCTCCTCAGAACTCCACCTTTCGCCCAGACCTTGGCATGGTGCCTTTGGGTGGGCATGTTCCTGAACTGTATAATCACATCCGCGGTCGCGCCGCGATCGATCCGCATCAGCTCGGTGGCGAGCTTCAACTGCCTCCCATACGCCAAGCCTGTGGCTGTGAGCAGAATGACTAATCCGATGGGCAGTTTTGATTTCATGGTCATATCTCCTGTGAATTGCTCCTAATTCTCGCCGTAAATGGCCACATCGACGCCGTCCGGTAATGATTTGGAAGAGGCGGCCGAAACGGATGAACTGCTCGACATGGAAGTTGTCGTGCACGTGCCCCACACCGCAGCAGTTCCTCCGACAGGGGCAGAGCCTGCAGTAATCCCGGTGCCCCAGACTGCGGCTGTTCCCCAGACAGCGGCGAAGCCTTCCGCAGTGCTCGTCCCCCAGACTGCTGCCGTGCCCCACACTGCTGCGGTCCCGTTCAATAACACGGAGGTGCCCCAAACCGCGGCATTGCTCCAAACCTCAGAAGTTCCCCACACTGCCGCTGCATCAGACACAATGTAGACTTGACCAGTGATGGGGTCATAAACCGCGGTTGGCGACAGCGCGGTCCCCGTGGCTGAATCTGAATTTGCCAGCGCCGCAGCAATGTCCAGGTACCCCGCACCCACGGTAAAGATGTCGTACAGGCTGGTGTAGGCTCGACCCGTTATCGGGTCTGTGGCAATGCTGTAAATTGGGAAGTCCTTCGTGGCCGTCTTCATCAGACGCGCCTTCACCTGATCGGGGGTGAGGCTTGGGTCCTGTTGCAGCAAAAGAGCCGCTGCACCACCCACGATAGGTGCGGCCATGCTGGTTCCACTCAGCCGAAAGTAGGAGTTCGACTGTGCCGCAGCCGGAAGTGAAGTGTAAAAGCTACGTGCAATCGCATTGCCCGGAAACTGCCTGGCGAGTGTACTGTGCGGCGCAAGCAGAGATACCGTGCGGTTTCCGGGGGCCACGATATCCGGCTTGACGACGTGGTCTATCAGGGTCGGGCCCTTGGAGCTGTAAGTTGCGATCAGATCGTCAGCTCTTGAGAGCGTGGACATCGTCTTCATCGCTCCCACCGTGATCACATAGGGGTCATTGCCTGGCGCGGTGATAGTGGCGTATCCGTCGGGCTCCCCAAAGGTGCCCCTGCCGTCGTTGCCGGCAGCAACCACCACCACGATGCCCGCTTTCCACGCCGCTTCGACGGCTTGACAAAGAGGGTCCAGGGTGTAGCTTTCGAATACCGGGCGCCCCAATGAGAGATTGATGACCCGAATGTTGTACTTATCCTTGAGCTTAGTGGCCTGATCGATTGCGGCGATTACGGAGCTATCCGTGCCGAACCCATTGTCATCGAGCACCTTAAAGTCGATCAGGTTGGCCCTGGGCGCGATGCCGCGAAAGGTGACCGTGCTTGGCCACCCGCTCGACATCGCCCCGTCGCCTGCTGCGATTCCTGCTACGTGCGTTCCATGACCGAACTTGTCGTTTGGCCCCGCCCGCCTGAGAAACACCTGACTATAAATCACCCGTGACTCCTGCGTGGCTGGGTCGAACAGATCAGGGCGGTCAGTAATCCCGCTGTCGAGCACCGCGATCCCGACCCCAGACCCATCCCAGCCTAGCTGCCAGGCAACATCTGCATTCACCGTTGGCGCAGCGTAGTCAAGGTAGCATTTCACCGGCCGGTCGGGAGATATGTAGGCGACGTCGGGATCTTCCGCAAGGTCTTTCAGTGCCCCGGGTGGTAATGAAAATAGCGCACCGTTTATAAGGCCGAGAGCCGCTTTCAGATTCCCACCCCTCGCGCGCACCTTGTTGTAGTGCTTGTCGGTTGGGACCTGGTTAAACTGGACAATCATATCGATAGAACTATCGGAACTGGGACTCTGCAATTCAGGCGAAACCTTCTGCGTGGGACGCCGCGGATGGGCGGAGCCACTGACCACCGCAGAAAACACAAACACACATGTGAGAAAGGCGCGTAACCACCGCCCCCGTCTGGAACCCAGAGACAATGAGGTAGGCATCTTTGTGTCCTCGCTAACCAGAGTAAGGCTCGAAACGGGGGAGACAGGAGCAGTCAAGGTGCCAATTGGTCGTCAATCGTAATTCGTGTGGTTTCAAGTCGTTAGGGCAAATGGCCAAGCTCAGGCTGGGAGCCAAGTTGTCTCGGCCATTGGACGGCAGAGGTCAGTTGATGACGATATCCTCCTGAAAAGCTGTGGGTTGGACAAAGTGGACGCTAGAGTGCCAACCTGTCTTCCGACCAGAAGCTTGGTGTCAGTGGGGAAAAGAAGAGGTCTGGATGATCTGTTTACTGATAGGCAAACAAGGGGGAAATTGGTCTTGACATCGGGAAGTATCCGCCGCCCGCCTATGGCCCTTTTCATTCAGGCAGCGTTGCAATGGGCGTCCTCAATTCCGTAACGCTTTAGTTTCCTGCTGAGCGTTCTCTTGGAGATGCCTAGCATCGCGGCTGCAAGCTGAGAACTTCCACCGGTCTTCGCAAAAGCCTGGATGATCATCTGCTGCTCCATTTCCTTCAACCGGGTTGGCGTCGCCCAATTGGGAGCACTTACCCGAGCATTGATCTCTGGTGGCAGATCGACCAATGTTATTTCCGGACCACTGGCGAGGACACCTGCTGTCACCACTGCGTTTCTCAGCTCGCGGACATTTCCAGGCCAGGAGTACCGCTGCAAGGCCTCTAAGGCCTCGGTTGAAAACGTGGAGGCAGGAGCACACTCTCGCAGGAAAAGCTCGGCGAGGGGTCGAATATCCTCAGGCCGCTCGCGTAGGGGAGGAACCTTGAGATGGATCTGGCGCAGGCGATAGTAGAGTTCGCGTCGAAAGGCGCCCCGTTGCATCACCTCTCCCAAATCCCGACCTGTGGCGGCGATAACGCGGACGTCCACCGACACTTTGTGCACTCCGCCAAGCCGGTAGTGTGGCGCCCCGTCCAATACCCGGAGAAGCTTGACCTGCGTCCTGGGTTCCAACTCCCCGATCTCGTCCAGAAACAACGTGCCTGTGTGGGCAAGTTCAAACAGGCCCTGCTTCGTTGACTCGGCCCCGCTAAAAGCGCCCTTCTCGTATCCGAACAACTCGCTTTCCACCAAGTGCTCCGGAAGGGCGCCAGAGTTGACATCGATCCAGGGATTGTTGCAGCGTAACGAATACTGATGAAGGGCGCGGGCGATCAACTCTTTGCCGCTACCACATTCACCGGTGATCAGAACAGCAGCATTGCTGCGCGCGACCTGCTGCACCGTCCGCACTAACTCCCGCATGGACGCGCTGGCAAACACAAAGGGTTTCCCAAGGACTGATTCGGCGTGCGGCAGAGTAGCTAGACTTGTCATGTTACCTTAGTGCGTATAGTAAACAATTAGTTCGCGTTCGATCAAGAGTACGTTGGTACTAGTACTTAGGTGCCAGGCCGGGTGACATTATGTCTTCAGGAGATTTGCGGCCTCCAGAACCATTCAGCCAACGTAGCCTCGCCCCGCTGAGGTCAGGTTGGCGCACCACGGCGTACTTCTTCTGGATGAGTTACCGAAGTTCCAACGCAATGTTTGGCCCCGCACTCCTTCATTTCTTCCTAAGCATGCTTGCCACCCTGCGGCTGCAACGTACGACGATTGCGCTGATCTTCGCAAACGGGCAGACCCAGAAACCCATTATTAACTTTCTGCGACCGGGCGCCGAGCAGGCCGGGACGCGTCGGCGTGATGTGATGATTGCTGTCAGTTGTAAGCGCCTGTAACATGGCACGGGGCTGGCCCCAGGTGTGAAGAATGCTGAGGATGCCGATCTGGGCGCCCAGGTGCTTGCGATCCGCCGCAACTTCCAGCAGCGTGGCGGCGCTGGCAGTGAACAACAGATTGTAAAACACACGGGGATTATCCAGGGCCAGGAGGTTGAGCTCGTGCGGGACGGTGAAGACCACGTGAAAGTAGTGGGTGGGCAGGAGTTCGCGCTCCCGGGCCGCGAGCCAGCGTTCACGCGCCTGGGCCTGGCACTTCGGGCAGTGCCGATTCCGGCAGGAGTTGTAGGAGATGGCCTGATGGCCGGATTGCGGACAGGCATCGAGATGACCACCGAGGGCTGCCGTGCGGCAGTTCTGGATGGCCCGAAAAGCCTTCAACTGCTGAAAATCGAAGCTCGATCGATACCGGTCGAGGAAGCGCTTGCCCTGGGCGCGGAGGATATCAGCTACCTCCACGGTGGGCCGTTTCATGGGTTGTTCTTGCGTTTGAAGGCGCGGCGGCTGTCCCGGACATCCGTGAGGGTGAGGTCCTCCAAGGGGTTGGCCACCGCCTGCAAGTGCGGTTGAGAGAGATGCAGGTACTTGGCCGTTGTCTCCAGGTCTCCGTGGCCGAGCAGAACTTGAATCGTGCGCAGATCGCTTCCACCCTCGAGTAAATGGGTGGCCCAGCTATGCCTCAAACCGTGCGGGGTGACCCGTTTGCTTAGCCCGCCTTGGCGAGCTGCCTCCCGGCAGGCGATCCAGAGGGTTTTGTCCGAGATGGGTTGTTCGGGCCCGCGCCGGGGATTGCGGCTGGGGAACAAGTAGGTCTTCGGCTTGCGCCAACGCCAGTATTCTCGCAGCGTTTCCAACAGCGCGGGGCTGAGCGGCACGTCGCGGCTGCGTCCCCCTTTACCGCGATCGACCCGAATCATCATCCGCTGGCCATCGATGTCGCTCACTCTTAAACGGGCAAGTTCCGCGCGCCGCATGCCCGTGCCGTAGAGGGTCATGAGCAGCGCCCGTCGCAGCAGCGTCCCCGCGGCATTGATCAAGCGCGACACTTCCTCCAGGCTCAGCACCGTCGGCAGTCGGTCCCGGCGCTTGGGATAGGGCAAGAAGTCCCGAAACGGTTGCCGCCTCAGGGTCTTGACGAAAAAGAATCGCAGGGCCGCCACATAATTGGCCACTGTGCCGACCGCGAGCTTGTGCTCTTTGAGCAGGTACGCTTGGTAGGTTCGAAGCTCATCCGGTCCGAGCTTGTCCGGAGACTTGCCGAAGTGCTGGGCGAAGTTCGTCACGACCTGCAGGTACTTGCGAGTTGTAATCTCGGAGTAATTGCGACGCTGGAGTTCCTCCAGCATCTTTCGACGCAGTTGGGTCATAGGGACCTCCTTATGACCCAAGACTACTACTCGCATTATCGCGGAGATCGATCAGATGGGAACACGCGAAGCGTCCGCCGCACCAGCGGCTTCGTTCTGGTCGCCGACTCGGAAACTACGCCAGCGCGTTGCGGCCCCCCCTGATGTCGGCGGTCACTTGGCCGCGTAGTCGGCTTGTCCGAAAGTTGCCTTTGATGACCCAACCGGTAATCCGAAAACAAGGCTTTTCCTTCCAAAGAACCAGGGGGGCATCATGAGCTGTACCAAAGGGTTGCGCAGCGCGCGTTTGTACCGCTTCGAGTTTTCACGGCGGTCATCACGTTTTCTTGGCTGTATCAAAGCATGTGGTTTGGTACACAGCTTCTCGAGCGTAAATCTCACGGTCCACGCTTCTTCACATGAAGCAGATTTCTCCTGCTTCCCTATTGGCTCTCGCTCCAGTATTATACGCACTCGTCAACACCTGACTCCTTACCGCGGCCGCCCGACCTTGGAGTGAGACATGCCGGTGGTGAACCAGTCAAAATACGCAGTCGGTTCTCTCGTACGCACCCGTGGGCGTGATTGGGTCGTGGTCCCGTCCGATGAGGATGAAGTTCTGAGGCTGCGACCGCTGAGTGGGAGCGAAGGGGAGACCATCGGGCTGCTGCGACAGCTCGAAGAGAGCGCCGTCAAGGAGTCGGTCTTCCCAGCTCCCGAGCCCTATAAGGCTGGAGACTTCGTTGGCAGCAAGCTGCTGAGGAATGCCGCCCGCCTAAGCCTACGGAGTGGGGCGGGGCCGTTCCGGTCGCTGGGGCGCATCTCGGTCCGGCCGAGGCCGTACCAGTTCGTGCCGCTGATCATGGCCATGCGGCTGGACCCGGTGCGCGTACTGATTGCCGACGACGTAGGTGTTGGGAAGACGATCGAGGCTGGGCTGATTGCGCGCGAACTGCTCGACCGCGGTGAAGCCCGGCGGCTGTGCGTGTTGTGCCCGCCGCACCTGTGCGACCAGTGGCAGACAGAATTGGCGCGACATTTTCACATTCATGCGGAAGTCGTCCGCACAAGTACAATCGCTCGGCTTGAGCGGCAGGTCCCCCCCGGCGACATCAGCCTTTATCGCTACTACCCCCACCTGATTATCAGCATCGACTTTGCTAAGGGTGACCGGCGGCGGCACCAGTTCCTGGCGGATTGTCCGGACCTGGTCATTGTGGATGAAGTTCATGCTGCCGCCGATCCGGGCGTCGCCGGTTCGCGCGACCAGCAGCAGCGCCACCAGCTTCTCTGCGAAATCGCAAAGGATGTGAAGCGAAACCTACTGTTGCTTACGGCCACTCCCCACAGCGGCATTGAGGACAGCTTCCGTTCGCTCTTGCGGCTGCTGCGGGATGAGTTTGGAGTGCTGGACCTCCAGACGATCTCGGAACCCCAGCGGAAGGAACTGGCGAAGCAACTTGTCCAACGTCGCCGCGCTGATGTTACGAAGTGGATGGGCACCGACACTCCCTTTCCCAAGCGAGTGGCGCCCTTCGAGGAGACGTACAAGCTCTCAGAAGAGTACGGAAAACTATTCCAGGACGTGCTTGAGTTCACGCGGCAAACGGTACAGGTGCCTGGCCTTCAAGAAAACCGTCGGCGGGTCCGGTATTGGGCCGCTCTAACATTGCTCCGATGCCTCATGTCGAGCCCAGAGGCGGCCGTGAAGGCATTCGCCGCGCGAGAGGGCGACGCGGCCCCCGTGC
>Ga0315279_10002218_pt1 | contig 29949 bp, 24 predicted proteins | sample YL17G06_20_MG_FD_203694 | JGI IMG/M metagenome (GOLD analysis project Ga0315279, IMG submission 203694) | Sediment microbial communities from Yellowstone Lake, YNP, Wyoming, USA - YL17G06_20 | ecosystem: Environmental > Aquatic > Freshwater > Lake > Sediment | place: USA: Wyoming | collected...
TCGATGTCGATCTGACGGACGCGGTTGCCGTCCAGGTGGAGCACGATCTGCTCCCCGACCGCCTCGCTCACCGTCGTCGCCGTGTCGCTCGTCGTGCGCTGCATGGCGCGCGGCCTGCCGTGGAGGAGGAGCTCCTCGTTCTGGTCGTCGTAGATCACCGAATCGCACGCCCCGCGGATCGCGCCCCTTTCGATGACGACGCTATCCCACGCGACGGCGCGATTCGTCCGCTCGTCCAAACGCATCGAGTCGGCTTCGACCGTGACGGCCGAATCGCCCTGACCACGGACGAGCACCGGACGGCCGCTCACGGTTGCGACGCTGTCGGTGCCCCGGTACCGGTAGTGCTGCCCGCGGATCGTCACATCCTGGGTGCTATCCGCCATCGAGACGCGCCCCGCGGCGGAGATATCGCGCGTGCGGGCGCTGTAGGTGACGGTATCCGCGCGCAGAAGGCTCCTTCCCTGGCGCACGAGCACGCCGGCGCCGCCTGTGCCGACGCCGACGATGCTGTCCGCGTCGGGCCAGTACGTCGCCGTCGTCGCCGCGAGCGACCGGATGCTGTCCGCGGCCGCGACGTGGCCGGACAGCCAGAGCATCGCCCGGCCATGGGCGAGCGTATGCTCCCGAAGGTAGTAGATCATCCGGTCGGCCCGCAGCGTGCGGCTCGAGTCGTTGATGGTGACCCGACCCGTGAGGCGCACCTCGTGATCGATGCCGCTATACGTCGCCTCGTCGGCGGTGAGCCAGACCTCCGGGTTCGCCCGCACCACCACGTCGCCCTCGTACCGCTTGACGAACTGGTCGCCCTGGCGGATCACCTCGGTGCGGTCCGCGCTGAACTCCAACGTCACCATCTCCGGGCCGCCTTGAGACGGGCGCTCCGTCGGCAACCAGTCGAGCGGGGACCAGTCGCGCTCCGGACGCTCGGCCGCGTCGAACGCCGCGAGCGCCACGAAAGCGAACCCCGCGGCGGCGGCGATGAAGAGGCGGCCCGGTCGCGCCATCGCTACCGACCTCCCGCGCTCTCTTCGCGACGGAGCCGCGTGCGGACATCCTCCGCCGGCCGGCTCGTGCGCCCGCGCACCTGCTGCATCGTCCACTGGGTGAGGTCCGCGTTCGCCTCGAGGTTCGTCCCCTCTTCGACCTCGGTGCCGTTCGTCAGGCGCACGAACCCCGGCGCGTAGAACCGCTGCGTGTTCCCGTCCCACACCACCTGGTCGGTGACGAGCGCCGCGCCGCTCTTGCTCGATATGTGCACGTCCCCGGTGGCGATGACCTGCTTCGTCCGATCGTCGGCGTGCGCCCGCTGTGCCACGAGCGTCGTCGCGTAGTAATCCTGTGTCCCGAGGAAGCGGACGGTGATGCCGCTATCGACCCGGGCGGTGCGGCTCTCTTCGTCGATGACGCCCTGTCGGCCCGTCACGATCGCCTCCACGCGCTCCTCGGCGTTGTAGAGGTCCACCTGCACGGAATCCTTCAGCACCGTCCCATCGCGCTCCCGCCGTTCGAGGGTGAGCGCGCGGATCACCGCCGTCTTCCGGCCGTTCTCCGACCAGATGATCCGCGTGCGGCTGATCGTCTGGGCCGGCGCGTCGGGGTTGAAGGGCGGGTCCGGCTCGGAGCCGAAATCGCCGCATCCCGCGAGCACGATTCCCGCGGCGAACGCGCCGACGACGATGGCCTCTGCTCTCATGCGGTGACCTCTCCCGTGGGCGTCGTACCGCCCTCGGCTTACTCGTCCCTGCAAGGCCGGCGGGCGACCCTATTAACGGTCGAGCCGGCCCGATCACGTTGAACGCGCGAACGTCCTGTCTGTCCCGGGCTCCCACTTCCTCGCGGGGCAACTTCGCGCCACCGATCGTGCATCCATACCCACGTATGCGGCGCGGCCCGGACCCAACCCTCGACGTGGCGCGTCCACGCCGCCGTGACCGCGAGCGCTGCGCCTCCATCGACCGGCAGCGGCGGCTCGATGACGCCGACGTATCCCTCGCCCGCGTCGGTCATGTGCGCCGGCAGGACGGGCACTGCGCCTCGCAGCGCGATCCGTGCCGGACCGGTGGGCGTCCAGGCCGGCCGGCCGAAGAACGGCACGTACCCGCCTGGCGCGTCGGTCGCCTGATCGACGAGGACGCCGACAGCGCGTCCCGCGGCGAGGGCGCGCAGGATCGCCCGCGGACCCTCGTCGCACCAGATCGTCGCGACGCCCCAGCGACCGCGCAGGGCCGCCAATCGCCTCGCCAACACGGGGTCGTCCGGCCGGCGCCCGACGACGGCAAACGGCACGCCCGAGGCGCCGATCGCCGCGGCGAGGAGCTCCCAGTTGCCGACGTGCGCGCTCAACACGAGTGCGCCGCTGCCATTGGTCAGGACGTCGCGCAGATGCTCGATCCCGTCGAGCCGGACCACCGCGGCGAGCTCGGCCGGCGACCATACCTCCAGGCGGAGCGCGTCCGCGAGGTACCCACCGAACGCGACCGCGCACCGGCGAACGAGGACGCGCGCGTCGCGATCCGAAAGCCCAAGCGCCACCCGCGCGCGGCCGAGCGCCCGCTCGCGCTCATCCCGCGCGAGGAGCCACGCGAGGTACCCGATCGTCCGTCCCGCGCGGCGAGCAATGGCCCGTGGCAGCCGATTGCTGATGGCGACGGCAGCGAGGGCGACCTCGCGCCGCATCCTCCGCCAGCGCGCGCGTCGCGATCCGCTCATGCTCTCCCCGCGACGGCCGCCTTCTCCGGCTCGGCGCTTGCGGCGGCCCGCCGTCGCTCCTGATGCTCGAGCGCCGCGCGCAGGAACCCGAGGAATAGCGGCGCCGGCGCGTCGAGGCGCGAGCGGAACTCGGGATGCGCTTGCGTCCCCACGAAGAAGGGGTGGTCCGGCAGCTCGATGAACTCCATGAGCTTCGTGCCGTCGGCCATCTCGTGGTAGCCGCTGAAGACGAGATTGCTGTCTTCGAGGCGCTTCACGTAGTCGGGCGACACCTCGTAGCGGTGGCGATGGCGCTCCAGCACGGTCGGCGCGTCCTCGGAGAAGCGGCCGAGACGGAACCCCTGACCGCGCGTCTGACGCAGCCGCTCCATCCGCTCGACGTCCTCTTTCACTCTGCCCGTCTCCTCGTAGAGCCGGTGCACGAGTGTGCCCTCGATGAGCCGCGCCGCGTACGCCCCAAGCCGCATCGACCCGCCGATCTGGTAGTGCCGGCTCATGTCGACCACCTCGTCGATCTGCGGGCTGATCTCGCGCCAGCGCTGCCAGATCGCCGGGTCCACGACGCTGCGTTGCTCGTCCATGAAGTCGATGACCGGATGGGGCGTCTTGGGGTCGATCTCGGTGGAGTTGGCCCCGGCGAGCCCGCAGACATCCCGCGCGTACTCGATCACCGCCATCTGCAGGCCGTAGCATAGCCCGAGGTACGGGATCTTCTGCTCCCGCGCGAACCGGATCGACCGGATCATGCCCTCCGCGCCCGACGCGCCGAACGCGCCGGGGACCAGCACGCCGTCGTACTCCAGGAGCTTCTCCACCGACGCGGCACCGTCGTCCTCGAAGTCGGCCGCGGTGACCCAGTCGATGTCCACGCCTGCGCCGATGGCTGCGCCGGCGTGCTCGAGCGCCTGGTTCACGGAGACGTACGCGTCGGTGAGCGAGAAATCGCCGCTCGCGACGTACTTGCCGACCATGGCGATGTGCAGGCGATGCCGCGGCCGCTGGATCAACCGTACGAGCCGCTCCCACTCGGTCCAGTCCGGCTGGCGGCGCGGCTCCATCTCGAACATGTCGAGGATCTTCCGCCCGATGTCCTCGTGCTCGAAGTTGAGCGGGATGCGGTACACCGTGTCCACGTCGGGCGCGCTGATGATGTGGTCGACGTCGATGTTGGCGTAGGTCTCGATCTTCCGCTTGCGGATCTGGTCGAGGGGGCGCTTGGCGCGGCAGAGGATGAAATCGGGGAAGATGCCCTGTTCGCTCAAGAGCTTGATCGAGTGCTGCGTCGGCTTGGTCTTCATCTCGTTGATGTGGCTCGGCACGGGCAGGTACGTCACGAGGACGTAGATGATGTTGTGCTTGCCGATCTCACGCTCCAGGCTCTTGAGCGCGAAGAAGAACGGGATGTTCTCGTAGTCACCGATCGTGCCGCCGACCTCGATCAGCGCGACCTCGTGCCCGGCGGAGGCCTCGATGATCCGCCGCTTGATCTCGTTCGTGATGTGGGGGATCGGCTGAACCGTCTGGCCCAGGTACTCGCCGCGCCGCTCCTTGTCGATCACCGTCTTGTAGATCTGGCCCGTCGTCAGGTTGTTCCAGCGCAGGAGCTCCCGCCCGAGGAACCGTTCGTAGTGGCCGAGGTCCTGGTCGATCTCGCCGCCGTCGTCGGTGACCCAGACCTCGCCGTGCTCCGTCGGCCGCATCGTGCCGGCGTCGTAGTTGATGTACGGGTCGATCTTGAGCGCGGTGCACTCGTAGCCGTACTGCTGGAGGATCCTGCCGATGGACGCCGTGGCCAGGCCCTTGCCAACGCCACTGATCACGCCACCCGCCACGACGATGAACTTCGGGAACGTCTGCTCGCGCGGTCGCACCGGTCTCTCTCCTTCCGCCTAGGCTGTGTCTGACAATCGCCGAACCTCTGCATGGGAATGCCGACACCGGATCGGCGATGGCGGGAGTCAGGTGTCTGTCCCGGCAGGGTCGCAGCACTGTCAAGTGCCAGACACAGCCTAACGCGATGCCGCATCCTCCGGCCGATCGCAGCTCCATGCCCGCGATCGGACACGCACGACTTTGATGGGCCAGCCGAGCGCGAGCGCCCGGCATTGCTCGAGGCCGAGCGCCAGCTCGTCTTCCGAGGGCGACGCCGCCGCGTAGGCGATCAGCGCGTCCCGCCGGTAGGCGTAGACGCCGAGGTGCCGGGCGTAGGACGCTGAAGCGTCCTCCGCCTTGGCCGAGTCCCACGGGACTCGGCCGCCCTCCTGCGCGCCGCCGCGCGACGAGGCTCCGCCGTCCGCTAGAGGGCAGCCTCGCTCGAACCGCCGCGCGAGCCCATCCGAACCGATGGCGACGAACACGCGATCCGGATTCCGCCGTGCGGCGGCGACCCCATCGCGGGTGGCGAGCGTCGCCATCGGCCATGCCGGGTGCGCAGCGAGCGTCCGGACGAGCCGACCGACGGCGCGCGGCTCGAGCGCCACCTGATCCGCCTGGACGTTCACGTACAGGTCCGCCGGGATCATCTCGGCGACCTCGGCGACCCGCTCGGTGCCGTTGCGGCAGGACGCCGCGGTCATGACGACCGGCGCGCCGGCCTCTCGCGCCCACGCGGCGATGCGCTCATCGTCGGTGGCGATGACCGCGCGCGCCACTTCCGGCACCTGCCGTAGCGTCTCCCACGCCCATGCCACGAGCGGGCGTCCGCCCACCACGGCGAGCGCCTTGCCCGGCCAACGCCGCGATGCGTACCGCACGGGGACGACTCCCACGACGTCCGGGAACAACGCGGCCCGGCCCGCGGCGTTTCGTCCAGCGACCGCGATCCGCATCCGTCCCTCGACCGCGCGCTCGCGTGCCGGCTCGCCTACTCGATCACCTTCGGCACGCGGAAATGCCCATACGCTTTCTTCGGAGCATTCGCCAGAGCGTCTTCCTGGGCGAGCGAGGGGCGGGCGACGTCGGGGCGGAACACGTTCACGAGGTCCAGGGCGTGCGACATCGGCGGCACGCCCTCGGTGTCCAACTCGTTCAACTTGCGGAAATGCTCGAGGATCGCGTCCAGCTCCTGCTGGAACGCCTCTACCTGCTCCGGCCGCACGTCCAGCCGGGCCAGCGCCGCCACGTGGAGCACATCCTCACGCGTCACTGCCATGCGCGAACTCCTCGTCTCTCGCTGCCTGCGCATGGGCGATACCCCATGCGGAACATTTTTTGCTTGCTCCTGCCAGCAGATGGTACGTCACCCGAGGGCGATTCGCAACCACCTGCTCGTGCATCCTCGCACGCGGCGCCAGGCGCATAGGCGCGTGGCACATGGGCGGAGCAACGACCGGCGACCGACGCAGTTCAGGGCGATTGCATGAGAGGTGGGGCACAGGGGCAATCCATCGCCTGCCGACCGATGCGGTGATGAACGAGCCAATCGGCTGCGCTCGGGACGTCGTCCTAAATGGTAGGGATTCCTCGACTTCGCGGCGGGCGGCCGTGATACCGGAACGGAGCCAACGTGCGCCGCTTCGCTCGGAATGACCGCGCGCCTTCAGTTACACAGTACCCGCGAGGATGTGCCGTCATTCCGAGCGGAGCGGCGAGGTACCGGCACCCGTTCGGCTGATGCCTGCGCCCGCCGCGAAGTCGAGGAATCTCTACCGGTGGCTGTGCTGGCTCCTTCTGCGAATCCACCTACACGCCACCTCATGCAATCGCCCTGGGGTACAATTACGTGAACTTGACGGGTTTTGCGAGGGGCGCTATACTCAAACCTCGCAGGGATGTTGCCGTCGCCATGTCGAGCACCGTGATCGCCCTCCGCGGTGGTCCTCCGCGAACGTGCGGCAAGGCGGCGGCGGGCACGCACGGTTGACGGACGCCCCGATCCGTTCTTGCGGGCGGCCACTTCCGCCGACACGCACTCCGATTCGACGCCGGACGCGAGGCAGGGGTACAGAGACGAGATGGCCGAACGCGGGACCATCCTGGTCGTGAGCGACGATCCGACCGTCCGCCAGACCGTGTCGGAGTTCCTGGAATTCGCGAGCTTCATCGTGCGGATGGTGGACGACGCGAGCGCCCTCGACGTGGCGCTCCGACACGAGCGGGTCGACGCCGTGGTGCTCGACGCGATGATGAACGGCGGGACCGGGCTCGAGCTACTGCCGGTGGTGAAAGGGATCGATCCGTCGCTCGAGGTGGTGGTCATCACGGAAGAGGCGGCGGGCGAGACAGTGCTCACGGCGATCTCCGGGGGCGCGAGCTCCTACCTGCAGCGGCCGGTGCGCCTGCCGGCACTCCTCAACCGCGTCCGCGCGGCCATCGCCACGCGCTCCTTCCATCGGTACACTCGACACCTCGTGTCGACGAGCAAGCAGGAGGGCACGCCGCTGGCCCGCCACACCGCCAGTATGGAGAGCCTCCTCCGGTTCGACCGCGATCTCATGTCGCTCATGGACTACCGTCGCGTGCTCGACGCGATCCTGCACGGCCTGCTCGACATGACCGCCGCCGACATCGCCGCGGTACTCCTCATGCGCGACCCCGTCGCCTCGGTGACGGTGCTTCCCCGGGCCGGCGCGGCGCCGCCCTCCCAGGCTGGGCTGCTCGATGCCCTCCTGGAAGAGTGGGAGGCGTGGGGCGGACATGCGCTCGACCGGGAGAACCTGCTCTGGTACGGCGTGGAGCGCGAAGCCCCGGCGGCGGTCGGCGACGGCGTGACGGCTCCGCTCATGGTGCAGGACGCCCTCATCGGCGCCGTCGGCACCTTCATGACCGGCCCGGCGATGTTCGCCCCCGAGGCGGCCGCCCTCGTGCCCATCATCGCGGGCAGAGCCGAGATCGTCGTCGAGAACGCGTTCATGCACGAGCACGATAGGATCCTCGCCACGACCGACGCGCTCACCGGCCTCGTGAACCGGCGCGCCTTCCGCGAGGGGATCACCCGCGAGTTCGAGCGCGCCCGACGTCTCCACATGGACAAGCGCGAAGCCGGCGAGCTCGCCATCATCATGCTCGACGTGGACCACTTCAAGAACTTCAACGACACCTACGGCCACCAGATGGGCGATCGCGTGCTCAAGATGGTCGGCTCGGTGCTCCTCACCGAGGCGCGGCGCGCCACCGATATCGCCGCGCGCTACGGCGGCGAGGAGTTCGTCATCGTCGCGCCGGACACGTCATTGCCGAACGCGGGCATCCTCGCCGAGCGCGTCCGCAAAACCTTGGCCGCCACCTCCATCGAGTCGCCGAGCGGGCCGCTCTACATCACCGCGAGCTTCGGCGTCTCGTGCTACCCGACGTGCCGCGCGACCAACGTAGAGACCCTCATCGAGCAATCCGACGAGGCGCTCTACGCTGCCAAGCACAACGGCCGCAACCGCGTGGAGTCCGCCCCCGTCGCCGAGAAGCCCGAGCAGGTTCTCGGCACCCCTGCGCCTCAACCTACCTGACCTGGCGAGCACATATGCGTTCCCTGTTCAGACGCCTGCGCGACGGCCTCGCGCGCACCCGGGCCCAGCTCACCGACCGCATGCAGGAGATCCTCTACGGTCGCTCTCTCACGCAGGATGTCCTCGACGAACTCGAAGAGCTCCTCATCGCCGCCGACGTCGGCGTCGAGGCCACGGGCCGCATCCTTCACGAGATCGAGGACGATCCGAAGCGGACCTCGGGCGACGCCGCGTGGGCGGTGGGCAAGGTCCGCGCCATCATGCGGGAGATCCTCACCCGGCAGCCGTCGGACCTCGTCATCGCCGACGTGCCGCCGACGGTTATGCTGGTCGTCGGCGTCAACGGCACGGGCAAGACCACGACGATCGGCAAGCTCGCCGCGCGATTCTCCGCCGAGGGCAGGGACGTGCTGATCGGCGCGGCGGACACCTTCCGCGCGGCCGCGGACGAGCAGTTGGAGGTATGGGCAGAGCGGGCGAAGGCGCAGATCGTCCGCCACGGCCGCGGCGCCGATGCCGCGAGCGTCGCGTGGGACGCCGTGGGCGCCGCGCGCTCCCGCCGGGTCGACGCCGTGCTGATCGACACCGCCGGCCGGCTTCACACGCGATCGAACCTCATGGAGGAGCTCCGCAAGATCAAGCGGGTCATCGCCAAGCACGACCCGTCGTACCCGCACGAGACGCTCCTCGTCCTCGACGCCACGACCGGGCAGAACGCCCTCGCTCAGGCGCGGCAGTTCAATGACGCCATCGGCATCACCGGCATCGCCCTGACGAAGCTCGACAGCAGCGCCAAGGGCGGCATCGTCATCGCCATCGCCGAGGAACTGGGCATCCCCGTCAAGCTCGTCGGCGTCGGCGAGACCATAGACGACCTCCAGGACTTCGACCCCGACGCCTTCCTCGACGCGCTCTTCGGCCTGCCGGCCCAATAGGGCCGGCCCGCAGTAGCGCCGGCCAGGCAGTTGCCCCAGCGTGGTCAGGGAGCAACGGCGCACGGGCCCCTTTCCGCCGCTCCTCCATTGCGTATCTTTCCGTTGGATGCCGCACCTGCGCATCATCGCAGCGGAGGGAGCGCATGCCGCACGTGTTCATCTCCTACGTGAAAGAGGACAATGCCGCGGTCGATCACCTCTGCGAGGAGCTAACCGCCTACGGCATCCCCTTCTGGCGCGACAAGAAGGACATCAACCCCGGCGAGCGATGGAAGCGCACCCTCAAGCGCGCCATCGACGGCGGGGATTTCTTCATCGCCTGCTTCTCCGACGCCTACTGGCGACGCAACGAAACCTTCATGAACCAGGAACTCCGCTGGGCGCTCGAACAGATGCGGTTCCATCCGCTCGACCGCGTCTGGTTCATCCCCGTCCTACTGTCCGAGTGCAAGATCCCTGACTATGTGGTCGACGGGCTCGAGACGCTTCAGGACTTCCAGTATGTGGAACTCTACAAGGGCTGGAACGAGGGTGTCCGGCGCATCATTCGCGTCATCGATCCCGATGGTGCGCGGGTACGGGAGTTGATCGCGGTGCTCGAGGATGTGGAAGCGCCGATCGTGGATCGGATCAACGCGGCGGATCAGCTTGGGAAAGCAGGGACGCTGGCCGAGGCGACTCAGGAACCTCTCTCGAAGGCTCTTTTCGATAGCAATAGCACGCTCCGCGCGACGGCCGTTCTTTCGCTGAGTCGCGCGTCAAGTCTGACCGACCGTACTCTCACGGCGCTCATCCTCGGCCTGAAAGACACCGACAAGGACGTCAAGGCACGCACCCGTTCGGTTCTGCGCCGCGTCGGCAAGCCAGCCGTGCGGGTCGCAACCGCATTGCTGGAGTCCGGGGATAGCGAGCAGCGGTTGTTGGCGACCGTAGCTCTGACCTACCTTGCGGAGCAGGCCATAGACTCGATCCCACAGCTTCTGCATGCCCTCACAGATGACGACGACACCTTACACCAGCTCGCGGCTTGGGCTCTCGCGCGAATCGGCGACGCCGCGGAGTCGCACCTCCTTGCTGCCCTCGTCAGCCCGGATACACGCGTCCGCTGCCGTGCCGCTCAAGCGCTCGGGTACCGGGCAACCCATACCGAGGAGGCCAGGAACGCGTTGCTGAAACTGATGTCCGATGAGGACGGCATGGTGAGGGCGTTCGCTGCTGACGCTCTCCTGGCGCGGGGAGAGAATCGTGGCGAAGCCGTTCGGGTACTGCTCGGGCTGCTCCAGCAACGAGAGGATGCCGCTTCTTCGGCCAAGGCCCGGCATGTCTTTACACAGCGCGTCGCGTCGCTGGCCGGGTACGAAAGCGTCTTTGCCGAAGCACTGGAGTCTCACCAGTCGCTCGCCCGGATAGCCAGCGGGCATACCACAGTGATCGTTGACCTGCTAAGGAGCATAGGCAGTCCCGAGGCCAAGGCAGTCCTCAAAGCTCGCGGCTATCAGGCATAGCCACGTCCTCACTCCCATCCCTGCCGCTCCAGCCGCTGGTCCTCCGGGACCGGGCCGAACCAGCGCGCCGGCACGCCGACGACGACCGTGTGCGGCGGCACGTCGTGCGTCACGACGCTGCCCGCGCCGACAAGTGCGTCTTCTCCGATGGTGATCCCCGGCAGGATCGTCGCGCCGACGCCGATGCGTCCGCCACGGCGCACGGTGACCCCCTTGAAGTGCTGGAACCGCTCCTCCGTGCGCCCGATGTAGCGGTCGTTCGACGTGCTCACCATCGGTGCGATGAAGCAGAAGTCCTCGATGACGGAGTAGGCGGTGATGTAGCAGTTGGTCTCCAGCTTGCACTTGCGGCCGACGCTCGTCTGGTTCTCCACGACGACGCTCCGCCCGACGATGGTGTACTCCCCGATCGTCACCTGCTCGCGCACCGTCGCCAGATCGGCCACCAGGACGTTGTTCGCGATCGTCGCGCCGCGGTAGATGGTGGCGTGCGCGCCGATGAGGCAGTCGTCGCCGACCTCGGCGGGCGCGAGGTCGCTCGCCGCCTGGAGGATGCTCCGCTTCGCGCGCATCCGGTCCTTGCCGATGACGGCCTGGGCGTCGATGCGTACGCGGTCGCCGACGCGGCTGCCGGCGTGGACCACCACGTGCGGCGCGAGGCGGCACTCCGCGCCGATGGCAGCGCCATCCTCGATGACGCAGTACTCCCCGATGACGGCGTCCCGTCCGATGGTCACGTCCGCTCCGATGACGGCCGTCTTCGCGACCTGTGCGCCCTCGCTGCCCATCGCGGTTCCCCCGGTCGAACGTTGTGCGCGGCCTGACCGTCGTCCCGGCATGCGCGTCGATGGAAGAAGGATCGCGTCGTTCGCGGCGTGAGGTAAAGGGCCGGGCCGCGCCGCTGTCGAAACTTTCCTGGCGCTCGAACCGGTTGTCTTCAGATGGTCTTGGTGCCCTTGCGTGATCTGGCGACGTGGCCAGGGTCGTGAGTGCCGCGCCAAGAGGGTCGGCCGCCGAGGAGGTTGGGGCGGTCGGCCGAGGTCGGGAGTGCGATGGGGCGGGGGACGATGCGGCACGCGTTCCGTGAGACGGCCGATTTCCACCGACTGCTGCGGCGGCTGCCCCGCGAGGATCGGCGGCTCGTGTTCTATGCCGAGCACGAGGGGTACTATGCCTACTTCGAGGGCATCATCGACGAGATCACCCGCCGGTACGACCGCCGGTTCGTCTACATCACCTCGGACCCCGACGACCCGATCCTGAGCGCGCACCACCCCGCGATCATCCCCCTCTACATCGACCGACTGCTGCCATTCGCCATGTCGGCGCTCAACTGCGACGTGTGCGTCATGACGATGACGGACCTCAACCGGTACCACGTCCGGCGGTCGGTGCACCCGGTTCACTACGTGTACGTGTTCCACTCGCTCATCAGCACGCACATGGGCTACCTCGCGGGGGCCTTCGACCACTACGACACGATCCTCTGCGCCGGGCCGCACCACGTGACGGAGATCCGACGGCGGGAGGAGATGGCCGGCCTCCGGCCGAAGCGGCTCGTCGAGGCGGGATACTACCGTCTGGAACGGATACACCGGGCCGCCAAGGAGCGGCGGGCGTCGCGGCCGCCGGTGAGCGCGTCGGCTTCGCCGCTCGTGCTGGTCGCGCCGTCGTGGGGGCCGCACAACGTCCTCGACGAGTGCGGCGAGGCGCTCGTGGCGATGCTCCTCGACGGAGGGTACCGCGTCATCGTGCGGCCGCACCCGGAGACGGTCAAGCGGCAGCCGGACGACATCGACGCGCTCGCGCGGCGGTTCGGCTCGCACCCGTCGTTCCTCCTCGAACGATCGGTAGCCACGGACGACTCGCTCGTCGACGCCGCCGTGATGATCTCCGACATCTCAGGCGTGGCGCTCGAGTACGGCCTCGGCACGGAGCGGCCGGTGATCTTCCTCGACGTGCCGTTCCGGAAGATTCGGAACGAGGGCTACGGAGAGCTGGGGATCGAGCCGATCGAATTGGCGCTCCGCCGGGAGATTGGCGTCGTCGTCCCGCCGGACGACCTCCGGCAGGTGCGAGCGGCCATCGACGATCTCATCAGCCGGCAGGGCGAGGTACGCCCGGCCCTCGCTCGGCTCCGCCACCGCGCCGTCTTCGCGTTCGGACGCTCCTCCGCCGTCGGCGCGGACCACATCATGGAACTCCTCGAACCCCGGACGTCCGGCTCGGGGAACGCCGTCGCGCAATCCGGTGCCGACGCCTTCCCGAGCGCGGCCGAGTGGCCTTGATCAGTCAGCGACAGGTCTCGCAGGAACATCGATGAAAGGCATCATCCTGGGCGCAGGTGGGCCGGGTCTCGACGCCGTGGCCGATGCTCGGCCCAAGTGCATGCTCCCCGATCCGCGCGGGGCACGCGTGCTCGACTGGATCCTCTCCTCCCTCCGACAGGCCGGCATCACCGACATCGCCTTCGTCGGCGGCTACCGCATCGAGCAGATCGGCGAACACTACCCGTCGCTCCGCTTCCGCTACAACACGGAGTGGCAGCGAAACAACGTGCTCGAGTCGCTGTTCTACGCCGAGGGTGACATGGAAGGCGGGTTCGTCCTCTCCTATGGCGACATCGTCTTCCGGCCGGCGGTAGTGAAGGCGCTCCTGCGTGCGCGGGAGGGCGACATCGCGCTCGTCGTGGACCGCGGCTTCCGCGAGCGGCACGAGATGCTGTCGCCGGCCGTCCGCGCGAAAGCCGAGCTCGTCGTGACGCGCGAGGGGCGAATCGAGCGGATCGGCAAGCGCCTCGGCAAGGGCATACAGCCCGACGGCGAGTTTATCGGCCTGGCGCGGTTCGGCCCCGCGGCCGTGGAGGCGCTCCGATCCCGGTACCACGAGTGCCGCACGGCCCGCGCCGATCAGCCGTTCCACGAGGCGACCTCCTTCCGCGACGCGTTTCTCACCGACATGCTCCAGGAGCTCATCGATCGGGGAGCGCATGTGGTCCCGGTGGATGTCCGGGGCGGCTGGGCCGAGATCGCCACGCCGCGCGACCTCGCCCGGTTCGTCTTCGGCACGAAGGCCGAGACGCTCGACCGCCTGCGCGAGGTGCTCCCGCTCGCCCGCATCTGCGAGCAGGTCAGCTTCACCGTCGGCGAGTGGGCCGCCGACCCGAAGGAGTGCTTCAGCCGCGTCCACACGGTGTTCGCCCAGCAGCCGGTGGCGGTCCGCAGCAGCGCCCTCGGCGAGGACGCGTGGAGCACGTCCATGGCCGGCGCGTTCGAGACGGTCCTCGACGTCCCCGGCGACGGCTTCGATACGTTCCGCGCCGCCGTGGAGCGGGTCGCTGGCAGCTACCGCCGCGGGACGGACGTGCCCTTCGACCCGCGGAATCAGATCCTCGTCCAGCCGATGGTGTGCGACGTGGTCATGAGCGGCGTCATGTTCACCGTCGAGCTCGAGACCGGCGCGCCCTACATCGTCATCAACTACGACGACCGCTCGTCGCGCACCGACAGCGTCACCGGCGGCGATACGGCCGCAGTGGCGACGGCGATGATCTACCGGGAGGCCGAGGCGCTCCCGCAAGACGAGCGGCTCCAGCGGCTCGTGAAGCTCGCGCGCCGCCTCGAAGCGGTCGTCGGCCACGACGCCCTCGACGTGGAGTTCGCCTTCACCGCTTCGGGGGAGCTCTACGTCCTCCAGGTGCGGCCCATCGCCGTGAAGACGCACCGGGAGGACTCGGCGATCATCGTCCGCGGCATGCTGCGCGAGCTGCGATGGTTCCTCCGCGACCGCATGCGGCCGCTGCCGAACCTGCCCGGCCCGACGACGGCCTTCGGCGACATGCCCGACTGGAACCCGGCCGAGATGATCGGCACGCGCCCCAAACCGCTCGCCCTCTCCCTCTACCAGTACCTCATCACCGACGCGGCATGGCGCATCGCCCGGGCGCGCGTCGGCTACGCGGACCCCTTCGGCGAGCGGCTCATGGTCTCCCTCGGCGGGCATCCCTTCGTCGACGTGCGGAACAGCTTCGTGAACCTGAGCCCGGCGGCCGTCCCGCACGAACTCCTCGACCGGCTCGTGGAGAGCTACCTCCGGCGGCTGCGACGATTCCCGCACCTGCATGACAAGATCGAGTTCGAGATCGCGATCACCTGCATGACGTTCGACTTCGACGACCATGCGAAGCGGCTGCGCGACGACGGCTTCTCCGAGGCCGACGTCGCGGCGCTGCGGAAGGCGCTCGCCGCACTGACCTCGGGTGTCGTCACCGGCCGGGTCGAGCCGATCGCCCGGCAGATGGAGCTCGTCGGACGCCTCGGCCCGCGACGCGAGGCGCTCCTCGCGCAGCCGCGCACCGCATCGGCAATCCCCCGGATTGTCACCTCGCTCCTCGAGGACTGCATCGAGTACGGGACGGTGCCCTTCTCCATCCTCGCGCGCTACGCCTTCATCGGCTCGTCCCTCCTCCGGTCGATGCGGGCGCGCGGCGTGATCGACGAGGGCGAGTACCACGCTTTCCTTGAAGGCGTGCGCACCGTGGCGGGTGACCTCGTCGAGGAGGTGGACCGGCTCCGCGGCGGCGAGGCGACGCGGGCGGAATTCCTCGGGAAGTTCGGCCACCTGCGGCCCGGCACGTACGACATCCTCTCGTACCGCTACGACGAGCGGCCGGACCTCTACCTACCCGAGACGACGGACGGCGGCGTTCCTCCGTCGTCGCCGGCATCGACCGCATCGCCGGCGACGAAGCGAGGATGGGCGCCGAGCGAGGCGCAGCGCCGTCGCATCGCCGAGCTCGTCGACGAGACGGGCCTCGGCTGCGAGGTGGACCAGCTCCTCGACTTCATCCGCCGCGCCATCTCGACGCGAGAGGAGGCGAAGTTCGCCTTCACCCGCAACGTGAGCGACGCGCTCTCCCTCATCGTCGAGCTCGGCGAAGCCCACGACATCAACCGGCGCGACCTCGCTTACCTCGACGCGCGCGACGTCGTCCGCCTGGCGACGGACGTGCACGTCGTCGACGCCGGCGCGTGGCTACGGCAGTCCATCGAGCGGGGAATGGCCCAGTACGAGCGCTCGCACCTCGTTCGGCTTCCGACTCTCATCACCGACCTGCGCGACGTGGACGTCTTCCGGCTCGAGGATGGCCGGCCCAACTTCGTCACCTCGCGCTGCGTCATCGGCCAGCCCGCCGTCCTCGAAAGCGGCGACGAACAGGGGGACATCGCCGGCCGCATCGTGCTCATCACGAGCGCCGACCCGGGCTTCGACTGGATCTTCATGCACAGCATCGCCGGCCTCGTGACGATGTACGGCGGAGCGGCCTCGCACATGGCGATCCGCTGCGCCGAGTTCGGCCTCCCGGCGGCGATCGGCTGCGGCGAGACGCTCTTCAGCCGGCTGCGGCCGGCGCGTCGGATCGAGCTCAACTGCGGAGCAGGCTATGTGCGGCGCATATCGTGAGTGGACCAGGGTGGTCGTCTCGATGCGGGTGACGCGCGCGGAGGGGTACGACGAGCCGCGGGATTCGGTGAGCCACGACCTCGTCCGCTGGCTCGCCGGCATCAGGATGGTGCCGCTCCTCGTGCCGAACGCGCTCTCCGACCCGGAGGCGTTCCTCGACGCGGTCGGCGCGGAAGCGATCCTCCTGAGCGGCGGCAACGACCTCTCCCCGGAGGCGTACCACCGCGGCGGCGTGCTGGGCGACGTCGGCCCGCCGCGTGGCGGCATCGGCGCGCCCACGGCGGACATGGCTCCCGCGCGCGATCGCACCGAGCGACGGCTCCTCTCCGTGGCGGTCGAGCGGCGCCTGCCGACCTTCGGCATCTGCCGCGGCATGCAGATGATGAACGCCTTCTTCGGCGGCAGCCTCCGGCGGCTGGAGAACGCCCGCGCGCACATCGCCACGACGCACCCGGTGTGGCCGGCGCGGGAGAGTCGGGAACAAGCGACCGACTCTCGGGCGCAGGTCCTCCTCGGCGAGCGGACGGCGGCGAACTCGTACCACGGCTACGGGATCGAGATCGAGGACCTCGCCCAGGCGCTGCGACCGCTCGCCTTCGCCCGCGACGGCACGGTCGAGGCACTGTTCCATCCCGAGCTGCCCATGGCCGCCGTCATGTGGCATCCCGAGCGACCGGGGCCCTCGCGAGATGCCGACGCGCGCCTCCTCCGCCACCTCTTCCGCGATACGGCCCGTTGGCTGGCGATCGTCGGCGAGCGGGCGCCCGAACAGGCGGGAGGCACCCCATGAAGGCGATCATCCTCGCGGCGGGGGAAGGCTCACGCCTGCGGCCGTACACCGCCGACCGGCCGAAGTGCCTCGTCGAGCTCGGCGGTCGCACGCTCCTCGACTGGCAGATCGACACGCTTCGCCGCTCTGGGATCGACGTCGTCGTCATCGGTGGCTACCTGGCGGAGATGATCGACAGGCCCGACGTGCGGTCGTACCGCAACCCTCGGTGGCGCGAGACGAACATGGTGTACACGCTCTGGTGCGCCGAGGCGGAGCTCGCCGACGACGTGATCGTCTCGTACGCGGATATCGTCTACGAGCCGCGCATCGTCCGTGCGCTTCTCGCCGAGCCGGAAGACCTCGCCATCGTCGTGGACCGCCAGTGGGAACGCCTCTGGCGGATGCGCTACGGCGACCCGCTCCGCGACGCCGAGACGCTGCGGATCGGGCCGGCCGGCCACCTCGTCGAGATCGGGAAGAAGCCCTCGTCGCTCGCCGAGATCGACGCGCAGTACATCGGCCTCATGCGGTTCCGCGGCGACGGCCTCCGCTCGCTCCGGCGGACGTACGAGGCCGCGCGCGACGAGGCGCATATGGGCCGCACGCCGTGGGGGCTCGTCCGGCCGTTCGAGATGGCGTACATGACCGATCTGCTCCAGGCGATGATCGACCGCGGCGAACGGCTGAAGGCCGTCCTCACCGACGGCGGCTGGTTCGAGATCGACTCGGCGGGCGACTACGAGATGATGCGAGCGCGGTTCGCCGACGGCACCGTGCGCGCGGTGTTCGACCCGGACGCACTCGGTCCGCCGGCTGGAACGAGCCGGCCCGACCGGGCATGCTCGCCGGCAGCGGCAGGTTGATGCGGATCGCGCCGGCGCCGTCAGGGGACGTCCCCGGCGGAGTTGCACGGCCGCCGCGCCGCGTTGTTCAGAGAAAGGGGGTCCGTCGCATCGTGAACGACCATCCAGCTACCGCGGGACCGACGATCCGCCCTCACTCGCGTGGGGGTTCGACCATAGGCTCTGGTGCGCGCACATCCCGATCGAGGAGGCTGTCATGAGGCCAGGACCACGCATTGCGCTCGGAGTGCTGTGTTTGCTCGCCGTCGTGCCGGGCACGTCGCACGCGTACCTCGACCCCGGCACGACGAGCTACGTCATACAGGTCCTTGTCGCCGCGTTCGCCGGCACGTCGCTCGCGGCGACGGCCGTGATCAGGAGGGTGAGGGCCGTCCTGAGCAGGAAGCGGGCGGAGGAGGATGCTCCGAAGGCCAAAGCACCGGCCCAGGAGACGAGCGACGCTCCCAAGGTGAAGGTGGGGTAATCCGGGGAGGCGCGGCAGGCACCCGCGCGCTCCGTCGGCTACGTCGCGGTCTCCGCCTGGTCGGCTTTCGCGGCATCGGGAGTCGCCGGGGCGGCCTCGGTCGGACCGGGCCGGAGCCGCATGGCGAGCCCCAAGGCGGTGGCGATGCCGACGATGACCTGTCCGTGCGGCAGCCCGAAGATGGGAGCCACGACGCCGATCGCGATGCCGGCCAGCGCGACAAGCCAGAACCAGACGCCGCCGGCGATCCGCGTGGGCGCGCTTGCGCCGAGCAGCAGGACGAGGACGAGGACGAGCGGCGCAGGGCTCGTGCCGAATGCCTGCGCGCGCGGGTAGATATGGCCGAGGACAAGCTCGTACGCCGGGAAGCCGAGACCGAGGATGCACCCCGCGATGACGGCTGCGAGCCTCCAGCCGCCTCGCGGCAGCCGCAGGCGCGTGCTGTCGATCATCACGTCGATGAGCCCCGCGGCGCCGGCGCCGAGGAAGATGCACTTCATCGTCAACGGCGCCCAGATGCGGAACTCCTCGGACATCGCCGGCGGGAACGTCCGCGGCGAGAAAACGTTCGACGCCACGGTGCCGATGACGATGCAGGAGAGGGCGAGCACGAACTTCAGACCTGCCTCTGCCCAGGGCGCCTTCCGCGCCAGGTCCACGACGAGCCAGATGCACGCGAGCGTGAGCGCCGCGCGAAGCCACCAGTAGGCCTCGTTGTAGCGCGCTACCGCGTCGAAGAACGCCTTGTCGGCCATCTCCAAGACCTTCACCGGGCCATACGCTCGTAGATCCGCTGCCCCTCGCGGAATAGGTCCGCCACCTCGCTCCGCTGCACCTTCGTGAGGAACCGGCCCTTCGTGCGCACCCATTCGAGCGAGCGGCCGATGGATTCGGCGAGAAAACGCGCGGACTCGCTCCGGCCGGCCGGCGGCGCGCCGGCGTTCACGTAGATCGGGCTCGTGTGCGCGTAGACCGCCTGATCGAAGCTATCCCGCGCGGGGCCGGACGCGCGGGCGGCGATCCAGCCATCGGTGTCAGTCGCCACCCCGCGCTCGATCTGGCCCTCGCGGCTTCCGCCGGGAAGCTCCTCAGCCGCGACCACCTCGCCGTCGCGGATGATCTCCACGCGGTCCACCGGGTAGTGCGACCGCCACGAGACCTGCACTGCGACCTTCGCGCCCGGCCGCCGGTCGAGCGTCGCGCCGGGACCTACGCCATCGACCGTCACCAGGAGCGCCGGGCCGTTCGAGATGAACGTCTCGCCGCGACGGAGCCCGTCGAGCCAGGCCTCGTAGCTGAACGCGTCGCCCGCCCGCACGTAGACGCGGTTGTTCGAGCAGACGAACCAGTCGCTTCCCGTCGACGCCGGCAGGCGGATGCCGCAGTTCAGCATTCGGTACCAGAGGTCGTACTCCGGGTCCATCCAGTACGGGTCGAAGAGGTTCATCCCGTCGAGCTTGCCGAGCGCCGCGGCGACCGGTGCCTCCATGCCGCGCCCGTTGTGGCACCAGAGCACGATGCCGCCCTGGCGCCGGGCATCGTCGCACGCGTAGCAGAGCGGCGGGTAGTCGGGGTCGAAGTCGTTCACGAGCATCCCGCGGCTGACCGGCTCGACCTGCTCCGCGATGCGGAACAACATGATATGCCCGTAGCCGAACGAGTTATCGGGGAAGTTGTGCCGGCTCTCCTCGCCGACGTCCACCACGTGGTGCGCCGTGCTGTACTCGGTGAACATGCCGAGCGGAAAGCGGTTCGAGGCGTACTTCAGCTCCCACCGCTGGAGGATGCTCACGACGGTGACGGAGAAGTCGTTCACGTGCGGTTCGAGCTTCAACCGGTCGTAGGGGTTCTTCTCCTTCTCGTCGTAGTGGATGTGCGTGTTGCCCGGGTACCAGCCCATCTGGGGCAGGTCGATCCACCGCTCGAGGGCCAGCGTCACGTCCTGCTTGCCCTTCCATGGCAGGACCAGGTCGCGCACGAGCGGCGCGTACTCGGTGCCTCGCTCGACCGTGATGCGACACGGGCCGCCGAAGACGTCCACGACGAACTCGCCGGGGCAGTAGAACGCCTCCGGCCCGGGGCCGACCTTGAGGATCGCCCCGTCGGGCCGTCGCACGTGCCCCTGGCAGTCGATGACGCGCACCTTCGCTTCGAGCGGCGCGCCGCTCTCCCTATCGACGATCGTGCCGCGCAGCGTCGGCATGGGACGACCTCCCTCGCTTCGAAGCGCCGGGAGCTCTGGTTCCGGCAGGCCGGGCCGTTTCTCTCCCGGCAGGCGAACTGATTTCGGCCAACACCTGATGATAGACGCGCCAGCGGAGGCCCTCAAACCCCCTGTGCGAGAGGCGGACGTCACCGCGACCGGCAGGGACCGGCCCGCGGACCTTCGCCCTCACCGCATCTCCGGAGATGGTGCCCCCGGACCACGCTCCGTCTTTCCTCTCCGCGTCTCTGCGTCTCTGCGTCTCTGCGGTGAACCTTCTCCGCCCCGGATCCCGCAGGCGCTTCCCCGTGCTCGTGCGGGAACCGCCACCGCCGCATATCGTCCCAACCCAGCGTTGGGTAAGGTACCGTTTGCGCGCGCGCGCGGAAACCGGCTCACGCCCCTCGGCGGCGCGCGTATCTTTTGAAGTGGACTTCTACAACGCCGCGCGCGAGTCGCCGCGGCGCCCGGGAATTGCCGCAAGGAACCGACGTCGTCCCATGCTCGTAGACACCCACGCGCACCTGGACCTTTCGGCCTTCGATGCCGACCGCGAGGACGTCATCCGCCGGGCGGCCGACGCGGGCGTCGGGATCATCATCGATCCCGGCATCCACCTCGAGAGCAGCCGCGCGGCGATCCGACTCGCCGAGGCGTACGACGCGGTCTACGCCGCCGTCGGCATCCATCCGCACGACTCGGCGACGTTCGACGAGCGCTCTATCGACGCGCTCGCGGAGCTCGCCGAGCATCCGAAGGTCGTCGCGATCGGCGAGATCGGCCTCGACTTCTATCGCGACTACGCCGCGAAAAGCCTGCAAGAGCAGGCTTTTCGTATGCAACTGCATCTGGCCCGCGAGCGCGACCTGCCGGTGATCATCCACTCCCGCGCCGCGGAGGACCGCGTGCTGGAGATCCTCCGCGAGGAGCACATGGGCGGCGGTCGCCGGAAGGGCCGCCCACGTGGCGTCCTCCATTGCTTCGGCGGGACGTTGGACCAGGCGAAGACCGCGCGGAGGATGGGCTTCCTCGTCGGCATCGCCGGCCCGGTCACGTACAGAGGCTCCGACCGCCTCGCCCTCGGGCGGGGCTTCGTCATCGACAACATCCTCATCGAGACCGACGCGCCGTACCTCGCGCCCGCGCCGCATCGAGGCCAGCGCAACGAGCCGGCGTTCATCCGCCTCGTGGCGGAGAAGCTCGCCGAGCCGGGGCCGTTCACCCTCGACGACGTGGAGCGGATCACGACGCACGCCGCGCGGGCGCTCTTCCGCATCGGCGAGAGCGATCCGACGCGGATCGCGTATGCCATCCGCGACTCGCTCTACCTCAACATCACGAACCGCTGCACGCTGTCGTGTACGTTCTGTCCGAAGAGCTACGGCGAGTTCACGGTGAAGGGGCACTCCCTCGCCCTGGAGCGCGAGCCGACGGTCGAGGAGATCATGGCGGCCGTCGGCGACGTCTCCCGGTGGCGGGAGATCGTCTTTTGCGGCTTCGGCGAGACGACGCTGCGCTTCGAGACGATGAAGGAGGTCGCCCGGCGGCTGCGGGCGCTCGGCGTGACGCGCATCCGCCTCGATACGGACGGCCTGGCGAACTTCGTGCACGAGCGCGATGTGACGCCCGAGCTCGCCGGCCTCGTTGACGCGGTGTCGGTGAGCCTCAACGCGCCGGACCCGGCGACGTACGTGAAGCTCGTCCGCCCCGGCAAGCCGGGCGACGCGTTCGGCGGCGTGCAGGACTTCATCCGCCGCGTGAAGCGCTACGTGCCGGACGTCACCGCCACCGTCGTCGGCCTGCCGAACCTCGACGTGGAGGCCTGCCGCCGCATCGCCGAGGACGAACTCGGCGTGAAGTTCCGCGTCCGCGAGTACGACGTGGTGGGGTGAGCGCCCGATCTTCGTTCCGCCGTCCGTCCGGGAGCGTCGATCGGTTGGTGTGATGCGGCGGGAGCGTTATCATACCCTGTGGTGCGGTCGCGTTCCGCCGGGGGACGTCCGGCCGTTTGGGGAAGGCACGATGGGGCTGCGCGTCATCATCGAGGGCTTCGGCGGCCAGGGGGTGAAGTCTACGGGCGACATCCTCGTCGCCGCGCTGTTCCGCCGCGGACATCACGTGCAGGGCATGCCCATCTACAGCCCGCTCCAGATGGGCGGGCAGGTCGTCTACTCCCTGGGGATCGATTCCGACCGGGATCGCGTCGTCCCAACGAAGGACCGCGACGTGTTCGTCATGATGCACCGGCGGCTCTTCACGCCGGAGCAAGCGGCGACGGTCCGGCCGGGCGGGTTGATTCTCGTGAACGCGCCGGAGATCCCCGGGCAGCTCGTCGGCCTCGGCCGGCGCGTCGCCGCCGCGGACGGCGATACGATCGCCCGGCGGAACGGCCTCGCGCGCGCCAACGTCCCCGAGATCAGCACGGTGATGGCGGGGGCATTCGCCCGTGCCACCGGCGTCGTGGCGCTCGAAGCGCTCGAAGCGGCCGTGCGCGGCGCGTTCCCCGACCGGCTGGCGGAGAACCTGCGGAGCCTCCGCGCCGGGTACGACATAGTGCAGGTGGAGGAGCCGCCGCCGCCAGCGCCGGCAGCAGCCGATCCTGGCGGTACGCGGTAGGGGCGGGGAAACCGCGCCCCTACCGCGGCCTCCTTTCCGTTGATGGACGGGGCTGTCCGCAGGTGCGCGAGCGTACGCCGACGATTCGTACCACCTCGCAATCGGCGAGTAGATATCGGACCCTATGACTCGGACTCGTCGCGCGCCATGCCGCGATGCAGCCGAACTGCAGCCCTATGCTGGAAGAACGTCGCCACGCCATCGTGCGGAATCGCACCCACGGGCGCAACCGGGAAAACAGCACCGGCGATCAGCGCACGATGCTGCCGGTGTTCGACTTCGACGGCAAGGCGAGCCCGTGCCGCGAAGCATGTCCCGCCGGGCACGACATCGCCCATGCGCTCCACCTCGTCCAACGGGGCGACTTCGCCGCCGCGTGGGAGCTCCTGCGCGAGGAGAGCCCGTTCCCCTCGATCACCGGGCGCGTCTGCTACCACTCGTGCGAGGAGTCGTGCAACCGGAAGGATCATGATGCGCCGCTCGCGATCGCCGCGTTGGAGCGAGCGATCGCCGAGTACGGCGATTCCGCGGTGACCACATGCCCGGTCGCTCACCCCGATCAGCCCGTCGCCGTCGTCGGGAGCGGCCCCGCCGGCGTCACCGCGGCGTACCATCTCGTCCGCCTCGGTTATCCGGTCACCATGTTCGAGCGCGACGACCTGCCGGGCGGCGCGCTCCGCTACGGCATCCCACGGTACCGGCTGCCGGCGCGCGTGCTCGACGAGGAGTTCGGCCGGCTCGCGGCGATGGGCGTCGTACTCCGGACGGGCGTCGCGATCGGGCGCGACGTATCGTGGGAGGAGCTCGAATCCGGCTGGCGAGCGATCTTCCTCGGCGTCGGCCTCGGCGGCGCGCGGGCGCTCGCTGCCCCGGGCGTGGACGAGGTCGGCGCGACGAGCGGCCTGGCGTTCCTCCGCGCGGCCAGCACGGGCGAGATCAATTCGCTCGCCGGCGACGTGGCCGTCATCGGCGGCGGCGACGTGGCGATCGACGTCGTGCGTTCGGCGATGCGGCTCGGCGCGGGCGCGGTGCATCTGTTCTGTCTGGAATCGCGCGAGACGATGCCGGCGCACCCGGAGGAGATCCGTCAGGCCGAGCGCGAGGGGCTCCTCCTCAACCCGGCGTGGGCCATCGAGCGCATCGGAAGGGCATCTGACGGGCGCATCCGCATCGCCTTCCGCGGCGTCGCGCGGCTGGAGGAGGGCCTGCGCCCCATCCTCGACGCGCGGCGGATGGAAGCGACCGTCGACCACCTCGTCGTCGCCATCGGCCAGGAGGCCCAGATCGACTGGCTTCCGCCGGCGCTGCGATCGAGCGGGCGCGTAGCGGTCGATCTTGCCGCGCGCGTGGTGTCCACGCGCGTAGTCCCGAACGTCTTCGCCGGCGGCGACATCGCGGGCACGTACAACGTCGTCCAGGCCATCGGCGCCGGCAAGCGCGCCGCCATCGGCATCGACAGCCACCATCAGGGGCGCGACCCGCTCGTCTGGATCGAGCGCGCCCACGTCGGCGTGAAGGGGACCGTCTCCATGCGCCGCTACCGGGAGGCGCTCGCCGGCCTCTGCGGGGGCGGCATCGGCGCGGTCGTGCGGATCGAGCGGGTCAACCTCGACTACTTCGCCGAAGAGGAGCGGTGCGAGCGGCCGGAGCTGCCCATCGCACGCCGGCAGGGCTTCGTCGAGGTGAACGGAGGATTGGCGCGGGAGGACGCGGTCGCCGAGGCGAACCGCTGCTTCGTCTGTGCCGCGTGCACGATCTGCGGCAACTGCTTCGTCTACTGCCCCGACTCGGCGGTGGTCCAGCGCGAGGACGGCTACTTCGCCATCGACGTCGATCACTGCAAGGGCTGCGGCCAGTGCGTGCACGAGTGCCCGCGCGCGGCGATGACGATGGTGCTGGAGAAGGAGGCGTTGGGATGAACGTCGTGCTGACCGGCGCGGAGGCGATGGCGTGCGCGGCGGAGCTGGCCGGCGTCCAGATCGCGCCGGTCTTCCCGATCACGCCGCAGACGCAGGTCATCGAGACGCTCTCGCAGAACCGGCGGGTGCTCATGCTCCGGGCGAACTCGGAGTACAACGTCATGGCGATGGCCTCCGGCGCGGCGTGGGCCGGCGCGCGTGTGTTCACCGTCACGTCGAGCCAGGGCCTCGTCATGATGTCGGAGATGATGTGGGAGGTCGCCGGCAATCGCCTGCCGGTGGTGATGGGCGTGTTCAACCGTGCGCTCAAGGGGCCGGGCTGGAACCTCGGCACGCAGCAGAACGACAGTCTCATGATGCGCGATACCGGCTGGCTCATGTTCCACGCCGAGACGGCGCAGGAACTCCTCGACTTCGTCCTCATCGCCTTCCGCATCGCGGAGGAGCGATGCCTGCCGGCGATGGTGGTGGGCGACGGCTTCTACCTCTCGCACGCGAACGAGCCGGTCGACGTGCCCGAGGAGGCCGACGTGCGGCGGTTCCTGCCGCCGCGCCCATCGCGCGCCGGGCTGCCCGACTTCAACGACCCCGCCGCGTTCGGCGTCCTCACGACGAGCGAGTGGCACTTCGACTTCTACCGCGAACTCCACGAGGAGATGGAGGGGCTCGCCAACGGGCCGCTCTCCGCCACGTTCGCCGACTTCCGCGACGTCTTCGGCCGCCTGTACGACCTCATCGAGACGCAGGACGTCGAGGACGCCGAGACGATCGTCGTGGCGATGAGCAGCATCGCCGGCACGGTGCGGGCGCTCCTGGAGGAACGGCGCGAGGAGTATCGCCGCGTGGGGCTCGTGAAGCTCCGGAGCGTGCGGCCGTTCCCGGGCCTCGCGCTCGCCTCGTGCCTCGGCCGGGCGAAGAAGGTCGTCGTCATCGACCGGAACCTCTCGCCGTGCCTCGGCGGGATCATCGCGGCGGAGGCGACTGCCGAGCTCCAGCGGTTCGGCATTTCGCCCCTGCCGTGGATCTACAGCGTCGTCGCGGGCCTCGGCGGCCTGCCGGTCGGACGCGATTCCCTCGCCCGGCTGCTGGACGAGGTCGCCGTTTCGCCGCGGCCCGAGCGGGTGCTGTTTCTCAAGTGAGGCCGGCTGCGCCGGCGTCACCCTGAACGGCGCCGGCGTAGCTGGCGTGAGCGAAGGGTCTGTCGCCGCTGAGGACGCGGGCCGCGCCGCGGCGTTGGCGTCTACGTGAGGAGACGATGTCCGAGATCATCGACCATGCGACCTTTCGCGAGGAACTCGTCGACCCCGGGCACTCGGCGTGCCCCGGCTGCGGCTCCACGCTCGCGCTGCGGATGGTGATGGCGGCCCTCGGCCGGCGGACCGTGCTCTTCGTGCCGGCCAGTTGCGGCTCGCTCTACTTCGGGATCGAACGCAGCACCGTGGATGTCCCGGCCATCAACACCATCTACGCCTCCGCCTTCGGCCAGGCCGCCGGGTACAGCACCGCGATCCGCCTCGCCGGCGACATCGAGACGCAGGTCGTCGTCTGGGGCGGCGATGGCGCCTTTCACGACATCGGCATGGACGGCTTCTCCCACATCGCCGCGCAGAACTTCGACATCATCGCCATCTGCAACGACAACCAGGGCTACATGAACACCGGCGGCCAGTCGTCCTCCGGCACTCCGAAAGGCACCCGCACGCGGATCACCCCCGAGGGCTACGGCGTCCAGCCGAAGAACCTCATGGACATCATGGCCGCACACCGCGTGCCCTACGCGGCGACGATCTGCGCCGCCTTCCCCGACGACTTGAAGCGCAAGGTCGAGAAGGCGAAGAGCTTCGGCGGCATGAAGTTCCTCCACCTCCTCACGAGCTGCGTCAACTGGCAGCACGCTTCCGACGAGGGCGTGCGACTCATCCGCCTCGCGGTCAACTCCGGCATCCATCCGCTCTACGAGGTGTTCGAGGGCCGGGAGTGGATCATCAACTACCTCCCGAAGAAGCGCCTGCCCGTGGCGGAGTACCTCGCCGGACAGGGCCGCTTTCGGCAGACCGACCCCGACGAGATGCAGGCCGAGATCGACCGCCGGTGGGACGACCTCTGGCTCCGCGCTCGAGGAACGGTGAGACCGGCGTAGGGAGAGGAACCGCAGCGCGCCCTACCCGCCGTGCGTGGCGCGCATGGTGAACGCGGCAAGGCGGCCGATGAGCCCGCGCGGCGCGAGGCGGACGAAGCATCCCATCGCGCGGTTGTGGAGCCCCGGCACGACGAGGAGCTTCCCCCTTGCGAGGCCACGGACGCCGGCCCGGGCCACCGCGCCGGGGGACATGGTGCCCGGAGCGCGGCGCTTCATGTGCGCCCCGGTGCCGATGAAGAACCCCGTGTCGGTCGTGCCGGGCGCGAGGCAGGTCACGAGGACGCCGTGCGGCCGGAGCTCCTCGTGGAGCGCCTCCGAGAGGGCCAGCACGTACGCCTTCGTCGCCGAATACGTCGCCATGTACGGCACGCCGAGAAACGCCGCGGTCGAGGCGACGTTGAGGATGCGACCCCACCGGCGAGCGACCATCCCCGGCGCGACGGCGCGCGCGAGCCGCGTCACGGCGACGACGTTGAGGTCCACCATGCGCGCCTCGTGGGCCGGGTCGTTCTCGTGGAAGGGGCCGTAGCTGCCGATCCCGGCGTTGTTGACGAGGATGTCGACCGGGGGCTCCAGCTCGCCGAGCCGCCGTACGAAGTCGTCGATGGACGCCGGTGTGCCGAGATCGGCCGGCATGACCGTCGCCGCCACGGGGTACTCGCCGGTGATCCGGCGCGTGGCCTCTTCGAGGTCGTGCGTGCCGCGGGCGACGAGGACAAGATGCGCGCCCTCCGCCGCCAGAGCGCGGGCGATCTCGTACCCGATGCCGCGAGATGCCCCGGTGACGAGAGCCGTTCGTCCGCTGAACGCGCCCATCTCCGCTCCCTTCGCCTCGTCCGTTCACCGACGATCGCGGTCGGCGCCGCGACGGCGGCCGAGACGGCCGACCTTCTGCACGCTCACCTCACGCACGCGACGCTCGTCGGCGTCGTAGACCTGGATCAGCCAGTCCTTCCATCGCAGCGCGGCACCTCTCGACGGGATGCGCCCCATCTTCGTGATGAGGTAGCCGCCGATGGTCTCGTATTCGCCCTCCGGCAGATCGATGCCGAGCGTGCGGCGCAGGTCCGCGATGTGTGTATCGCCGCGCACGACGACGCGCCGCTCGCTGAGCCTGCGGATGTCCGCCTTCTCGACGTCGTACTCGTCCTCGATCTGTCCCACGAGCCGCTCGAACACGTCCTCCATCGTCACGAGGCCGACGACGTCGCCGTGCTCGCCGATGACCATGGCGAGGTGCGTCTGCTTCTGCCGGAATAGCTCCATCAATCGGTCGATCACCACCATCTCGGGGACGAACTGCGGTGGCCGCATGAGGTCGTCCACGACGAGCGGCGCGGGCAGGTCCTCCGTCTCGTGGGAGAGGAGGATGTCCTTCGCGAAGAGGACGCCGACGATCTCGCCCGGCTCGGCGCCCTCGACCGGCAGCCGCGAGTAGCCGCTCTCCGCGATGACGCGTTTGGCGTCCGCGATCGTGTCGCTCCGGCGGACGGTGACCATCTGAATGCGCGGCGTCATGATCTCCCGCACCGTGGTATGGCGGAGCCCGAGCGCCTCTTCGAGGAGCATGCGCTCCGCCGCGGGCAGCGTGCCCTCCTCGCCGGCGGCGGCGACGGTTGCCTCGACGTCAGCGCGGCTGATCACGTCCGCCGTCGCGCCGCGCAGCCCCATGGCGCGCGCGAGGCCGTGAACGATGCCGCCGAAGAGCCAGACGAGCGGCCGCAGGATGATGCTCACGAGCACGAGTGGCCCGATGAGCCGCACCGCGACGGGCTCAGGCACGCGCTTCGCCACCTGCTTCGGAAGGATCTCGCCGAAGATGAGGATGACCGACGTCATGATCCCCGTCGTCACCCATATGGCAGTCTGCGGATTGGGGATGTACGTGCTCACCAGAAGCGCCGCGATCGAGGTGGCGGCGATGTTCACGAGGTTGTTGCCGATGAGGATCGTCGTGAGGAGACGGTCGGAGTGCCGCTGCCAGTGGACGAGCCGGCGCGCGCGCCTGCCATGTCGCTCGATGGCCCTGCGGAGGCGCAGCCGGCCCATCGAGACCAGGGCGGTCTCCGATGCGCTGAAGAAGGCCGAGAGGGCCGCGAGCACGATGAGTGCGACGAAGCTGGTCGTGTGCGACATGCCTCAGCTCCCTGGCGCGCGGCACGCCGACCTGCCGCATCGCGTACAGTGCAGTGTACGCGCCGGGAGGCGATCCGCCAAGGAAGCACCGGCCCGAGGGGGCATGCGCGGAGAGGGTCGATCCGGCACGCGGGTGACCGAAGCCATTGTGATGCCCGTGCGTTTCGCGGAGCCATTTGCGATCATTAGGGATGATGCCCGGACAACCCCTTGCGGGCCGAGGAGCACCATGAAGCGCGACGACGTTTTGCGCATCCTTGCCGAACACTGGGGCGAGTTCGACCGCTTCGCCGTGAAGCGGCTCGCCCTCTTCGGCTCCGTCGCCCGCGACGAGGCCGGGCCCGACAGCGACGTGGACGTCCTCGTCGAGTTCGATGGCCCCGCCACGTTCAACCGATACATGGATCTTCGGATCTGCCTGGAGGACCTCCTCGGCGCCCGCATCGACCTCGTCACCCGCCGCGCTCTTCGCGACCGTCTTCGGCCCCGCATCGAGCAGGAAGCTATCGATGTCTCGTGACGACCGCCTCCTCTTCGAGGACATGGTCTCGTCATACCTGCCGCCCATTCTGCGGACATGGAACGCTGCCTCTCCGTGTGACGTGTCCTCACACTCCTCAACCGCCGTCATTCTGAGCCGCGTCGCCGCAGGCGACGTGAGCGAAGAATCTCGCGTGGGGAGTACTGCTCCATTCGTGAGGATATCCCCAGTATGAGATTCTTCGCTGCGCTCAGAATGACGGCGCATTGGACACGCTGCAGTCTGCCCCCAGGCGCCTTG
>Ga0315279_10002219_pt1 | contig 29944 bp, 20 predicted proteins | sample YL17G06_20_MG_FD_203694 | JGI IMG/M metagenome (GOLD analysis project Ga0315279, IMG submission 203694) | Sediment microbial communities from Yellowstone Lake, YNP, Wyoming, USA - YL17G06_20 | ecosystem: Environmental > Aquatic > Freshwater > Lake > Sediment | place: USA: Wyoming | collected...
GGCTTCCAACGCTTTCAGCAGAACTAATTCCCATCGGCCTTGACACCGCGGTTATTGCCAGTCCTTAGCAATGGTGCTCATTCTCTCGCTACTGTTACCCAAAATCAGCCGTTTTTGAACCAGGCCCTTTTTTACTCTGCTCATTATACATTGCTGAGCCTGCTGAGTTTCATCGAGGAAAAAATTTTGCTGAAAAATCTATGCAAGGTATTGACTTTGGTGTTTAGAACTTTACATTCGTACATCTATCTGGGATAGGTGTCGAAGATTAGCCCCCGCACCTGTGGCGGGGGCTGCCTCGGTCATAGGTGCCGAGGCTAAACCCCCGCCTTCGCGGGGGTAAAGGCGACTAGCAAGTGGAAGCATTGAAAGACGAAGCTGGAGACCCACATAAGCGCTGCCGGCCTAATCCGCGGGCCACAATGCGGATTGATCTGCTGGACAGCGGCGCCACGATAGCAAGCATACCTTTACTCTGCCGCGTTAGTGAAGCTATCAGCCGAACTGCTGAGTGGCTGGGCTACCGCAGTAAGCAAGAGTTTAAGACCCCTACTATTGGTGTCTCCCCGTGTATGCGGGGGCCAGACACCGCCATCTTTGCAGCCGTAACGTAAAAGCAGCACTTGCGAAAAGGGATCTATAGAAGATGAAGACGGAAACGAACCATAAATCCGCCCAACGTATGGCGGATAAACCGCCCCAAAAGACCAAAAGCACCCTCGGATGTGTCAGAACACTGGGGCCAGTTCCCAACCTGGAGGAGCACGTCCAACCCGATTGGTGGCGGTCCATTTTTAACGCGCTTTATCTTAAGACCGACGGCGACGTTGTAGACGACCCAGAGATTACCGTCAGAGAAGCTGACCTTTTCTCCGAGATGCTCGGCCTGTCGCCGAACGATAAAGTTCTGGACTTGTGCTGTGGACAGGGACGCATCTGTCTTGAGCTGGCGCGAAGAGGATTTACCGGCGTTGAAGGCCTCGACCGCTCTCGCTACTTGATTCAAAAAGCCAAGACCCAAAGTAAGAAAGAAGGTTTGAGCATTAAATTCAAAGAAGGGGACGCTCGAAAGCTGCCGTACCAGGCGGATACGTTCGATGTCGTAATGATTGCGGGCAACAGCTTCGGCTATTTCGAAACGCCGCAAGACGATGTCAGAGTTCTAAAAGAGGTTCTGCGGGTGCTCAAGCCCTGGGGGAAACTGCTTATCGACGCGGCTGACGGCGAACATTTGCGCAGGCGTTTCCAGCCGAGGTCCTGGGAATGGGTCGACAAGAACTATTTTGTCTGCAGGGAGCGTTGTCTGTCGCTGGACAAAAATCGTTTAATCTCACGAGAAGTTATCACTCACGTGCAAAAAGGGGTGGTTGCCGACCAATTCTACGCCGAGCGCCTTTATACGGGCCAGAACATGAAGGAGCTGTTGAGCAAGGCCGGTTTCAGCGATGTGACCCTTCAATGCGAGATGTCTCCTGATTCCCGTCGCAATCAGGACCTGGGAATGATGGAAAAGCGCATCATTGTAACGGCCAGTGTTAGAAAAGACTGGACGCCTATTAGAAGAAGAAAGCAGATGAACGGCGACCTTGCTGTTATTCTCGGCGATCCCACCAAGCCGGACGTCCTCAAGCCGTTGCGTATCTTTGATGATGATGATTTCTACACGATCGACCAACTGAAAGACGCGTTGCGGGAGCTGGACAGGTACAATATCACTTATCTGGACAACCACGACACATTGTACAATGACCTATTGAAACTCAAGGGTAAGGTTGACCTGGCATTTAACCTCTGTGATGAAGGCTACTGCAATGATGCTCGAAAGGAGCTTCACATACCCTCTTTGCTGGAGGTGCTTGGCTTTCCATATACCGGCAGCGGACCGCAGTGCCTGGCCTTCTGTTATGACAAGTCGCTCGTACGCGGTGTCGGCAAAGAGATACAGGTACCCGTTCCTGAAGCAGTTTTCATTAAGCCACAGGATGATACTTTCGAGCTTCCGTTCGGATTCCCGGTTCTGGTAAAGCCCAACTTCGGCGATTCGAGTTTCGGCATAACGCAGCGAAGCGTCGCCAACACCGTTGAAGAAGTTGTCAACGCCATCTCGGATATAAGAGAAAAGTTTGGCTATGAGAAACCGATCTTGGTTGAGGAGTTTCTGACCGGTAAGGACTTTACCGTCGGAATCATCGGAAACCTGCCGGATGCCTACACGGTTTTGCCCATTATCGAAGAAGACTATTCATCGCTGCCCTCGGACCTTCCGAGAATATGCGGCTATGAAGCCAAGTGGCTGCCTGATTCACCATATTGGAGCATCAAGTCGGTCGCGGCTGATCTGCCGGACGATATGGAGAAGTTCGTCATTGAGTGCTGTTTGAAGCTTTTTGAGCGGCTTGAGTGCAGGGATTACTGTCGTTTTGACTGGCGTGTTAGCGCTAAGGGTGAACCTAAGATATTAGAGGCCAATCCCAATCCAGGCTGGTGCTGGGATGGCCATCTGGCAAAAATGGCTAAGGTCGCCGGCATGTCTTATCCCCAGATGCTGGGTGCTGTCCTGACCGCAGCCGAGGAACGACTGGGTGTTCAGCAGGCCCGCAATGGACACGGCAATGGTTATCCGCTATTTGAGGGACCCACCTTGAAAAAAGCCACAGAGGCCCCTACTCCAGCCGCCGCAGCATCCTGACGGATTGACCGCAGAGGACAAAACCCAGTGGGCCGTTCTGAGTTCATTGTTCATCGATGAATAATGAACAACGAACAATGAACTGCTAAGGTCAATATGGGTACGCCAGATATTTCTTTCTGACCTCAAGAAAGTATCTGAGTTCTGGCTTCCAGCGGTTTCTGAGGTTTTCCAGCGATGACCGTTCTGTAATAGCCTGGCGAACAGATGACGTCCCACATAGATGATCGAAATGCTCAGCGTTCCACCGAAAGGTCTTCGAATACATCCCGAAGATTTCATTGACGATCATAATACCGCTGTAATATGGTTCGAGCAGGTCTCTATTGGTTATGGTGATCCGGACGCCGGGACATTTCTGGCTCTGGTATTTCGAGTTGGTGGGCGTGAAGTCGGTCGGCTCAAATCGCAATCCCGGCAGATTTAGCCGATTAAGCCGCACGGCGAGGCTTTTTGAATCGATCCAGGGTGCACCAAATTGCCTAAACGGCATTTCTGTGCCCCGGCCCTCCGAAACATTTGTGCCCTCCGGCAGACATGAGCCTGGATAAAGGGCAGCAGTTTGCATATCGGGAATATTGGGAGAAGGCTTGATGAATGTAAGGCCGGTCTGATCGTACCACATCCGGCGGCGCCAACCCTTCATAGGCACAACGGACAGGTCCGCCCTGGCTGCATTTTTCAGCCAGCCTCGTTGGTTGAACATCGCTGCTAATTCTCCCACGGTCATGCCATGTCTTACTGGAACGGGATGCATTCCCACAAAGCTGGCAAACGCCGGCTCAAGGATATTACCTTCAACTTTCAGCCCGTTTATCGGGTTTGGGCGGTCCAGAACGACAAAACGCTTGCCGCATTCAGCCGCCGCCTCCATAGCCAACGACATGGTAGAAATATAGGTATAAAAGCGAGCGCCTACATCCTGGATGTCGAAAACAAGGACATCGATATTGCTCAGCATTTCTGGGGTAGGCTTATTGGTTTTTCCGTACAGACTATACAGAGGCAGATTGTATCGGGTATCTGCCCGGCCTTCGATCGTCTTTCCAGCCTCCTCGGCGCCATCGATGCCGTGTTCCGGGCTAAAAAGTGCCGTGAGCCTTGCGTTATCGACGCCGCGAAATACATCTACTATGTATTGCCCGCCGCTGCTGTAAGCGGTATGGTTGGTGATGATGCCGATGCGTTTGGCGGCAAAGAATTGCTTATGCTCGCCGATATTATCGAGGCCCGTCGTGACCGGCTTGCCTGTCAAGTGCGGTATGGCTATGGCGATTGCGAGTGCTAGTTCTGCAAGTCTCATCGGCTGTCCCTGCAGTCCGCTGGCGGCGGACGCCTTACGACATTTTCAATTGACAATTGTAAATTGACAATCGAAAATTCCAGAATGCTCAGAAAAAGAGCCAGCGGCATATTGATGTACATCACTTCGCTGCCGTCAAAGTACGGCATCGGCGACTTTGGGCCTGCCGCCTACGAGTTTGCCGATTTTTTGAAAGATGCCGGGCAGAGCTTCTGGCAGATTCTGCCGCTGAACTACACAACGGCAAAAACCCGCTACTCGCCGTACAATTGTGCCTCTGCCTTTGGGGGCAACCCGCTACTAATAAGCCCGGACCTGCTGTATCGTGACGGCCTGCTTCGCAAAGACCAGATTAGGCCTGTGTCTGTTTTTCCGCAGACGGCCGTAGACTACGCACGGGCATCTTCGTACAAATCCCGGTTGTTGAGTTTGGCGTTTGAGCGGTTCACCGCTCTTCGCGGCTCGGGTCACGGGTCACGGGCGACGGGGCACGATTTCCAAAAGTTTTGCGAGAATAATAAATTCTGGCTGGAGAATTTTGCGACCTTCGTGGCGATAGCGCGCCCCTCGTCGCTCGTCCCACTGCTTCCGCAGGGGCAAGCCTGTCCCCGCGAAAGCGGGGATGGCTCGGGTCACGGAGCACGGGCGAAGGGACGCGATTTCGAGCGCGAATGCTTCCTTCAATATGTATTTTACAAGCAATACTTTGACTTAAAGAGTTATTGTGGACAACGGGGAATAAAGATCATCGGAGATATACCTATTTACGTGGCTTATGATAGCGCGGATGTATGGGCGCATCCGGAGGTCTTTAAGCTGACCAGGGCCAAAAAGCCAAGATACGTAGCGGGCGTGCCGCCGGACTATTTCAGCAGAACCGGGCAATTGTGGGGTAATCCGGTCTACAATTGGAAGTATCTGGAGGATACGGATTTCGCCTGGTGGATGGACCGTATCAGGCATAATCTTCGGTTGTATGACTTGGTCCGGATAGATCACTTCCGCGGCCTTTGCGCATACTGGCAGGTGCCGGCAGGCCAAAAAACCGCTATTGGCGGGGAGTGGGTGGAAGCGCCTAAAGACAAGTTCTTCGCCGCGCTATTCAAGCAAATCCCCTCTGCGCAGATTTTTGCCGAGGATTTGGGTCATATCACGGCTGATGTCAGAGAGATTATGGACAAGTATAACATCCCTGGTACGCGGGTCTTGCAGTTCGGTTTTGCCTGCCCTGAGCGCAGTCGAAGGGCCGGCGGCACCAACAGCAATCCCCACCATCCTGCCAACATAAGCGGAAACTGTCTGGTTTATACCGGCACCCACGATAACAATACCGCCAGAGGTTGGTTCCGAGATGATGCTACGGAGGATCAGAAAAGGAGGCTCTCCGACTATTGTGGGCGAAAGATCTCGGCAGAAAACGTGCATTGGGAAATGATACGTTTGGCTATGGCATCGCCAGCAAAAATAGCCATAATTCCGATGCAGGATGTTTTGGGATTGGGTGCAGAATCACGTATGAATCATCCAGCCAGGGCGAAAGGCAATTGGCTATGGCGGCTGCCTCACAGCGCCTGGTCCCGGCGAGCCGGCGTCGCCCGGCGAATGAGAAAAATGGTGGAACTCTATGGCCGAGATTGACTTTAGACATTGGTTAGCAGTTATAATCACCATTGCTGTATGCGCTATGTCGGTATCGGCTAGTGTCTATAATCTGAAGGTTGTCACCGATGCATCGCCCGACTATCACGATATAGAAAGCCTGATCCACAGCATAACTGCAAAGTGGGACACGCCCGCCGAGAAATGCTGGGCTCTATTCTACTGGAACCATATCGCTCGCAGACAGACCAATCCTATGATAGTGCACGGCCTTGAGTGCGCCGACCCGATTCGGCAATTCGACGACTACGGCTATACGATGTGCAGTACCATCGCCGGGGTCAATTGCGCAATCTGGGACGCTATGGGATACCCGGTAAGGTTCTGGGATGTAACACTGCACACGGTGCCGGAGGTCAAATATGACGGGCGATGGCATATGTACGATAACAGCATGTCGGCACTATACACGCTTTGCGACGGAGTTACTATCGCCGGGGTCGAGGACATCGGCAAAGAAGGTGGTTGTGCCGTATCCGCAGGCCGAGTTGAGCCCGGCCACATCGCCAGATACCACTGTCTTACCGCCAACAGCCACAATGGCTTTCTTACAGGGGCGGACTGTGCACGGAGTCTCGACCAGGAATACCGTTGTTTCAACCCCAACGGCTTGAAGTACCGGTACTACTATTACAATTGGGACCGCGGACATCGTTACGTCTTGAATTTACGCCAGAACGAAACCTACACCAGGTACTACCGAAGTCTCGGAAGCTCCAGTTCATACTATGTTCCCAGCCGGGGCAAAGACCCCGAAGCGGCGAATCCCCGCTACGGAATACGCGGCAACGGCGTCTGGACGTTCCGTCCTGTGCTGAGCGCCGATGGGTTGAGGTCCGCTCATAGCATCTCGGATTGTACGGCTGTCGAGCCTTCCGGGGTGGTTCCGACAAAGGCTGGCAGCACCGGACAGGTTATCTTCAAGGTCCAGGCTGCAAATGTGATCGCCTCGATGTCTATTCAGGCCGCATTCCGAAGGATAATAGATGCCGACCTAAACACAATATCTATCAGCACGACAAACGGCCTGGTCTGGAAGGAGGTCTGGACTAACCCCAAGCTGGGAGAATCTGCCGTCAATTTGAAGCTGGTAGATGAAGTCAGTGGAGCGTACGAAGTTCTGGTTCGAGTGAGCCTGCTGGGTAAGGACGACCCCCGCGACAGTTGTCTGGAACGCATCGAATTTAAGACAATCACTATGCTCAACAGTAAGACTCAGCCAAAGCTGCTGCTGGGCAGAAACACGGTCTATGTCGGACTGGGCGACCAGATAGAAACCGTCGTTTTCTGGCCGGACCTGCAAAGTGAGAACTACAAGCCCTATGTTATTGAGCAGAAGAACATCGTTTCGCGGGCTGAGCATCCCGGCTATCAGGGAGTTATGCACGCAGTTAGAGCCAACGAGGATGCGTACGTCGTGTTCAAAATGGATACGCCGGGCGACATCACGCGCGTAAACTATGGCGGTAGGTTCTATAACCGGGCGCCCCGCTCACACATCGACCTGCTGCACTCTTTCGACGGCGGAAAAACGTGGACTAAAAGCTGGTCATTGACGGAGACTTCGCCGCCGTGGGATGTGATTCACTACGAAACCATCGAGGATATCCCTGCCGGCTGCAGGTCTATACTATTTAAGTACTTGCTGAACGGTTCTGCGGCCGGCACAGATGCCTGCAGCATCTACGCCGTGCGAATGGAGGCCAATTACACTCCGCAGGACACGACATTTACGCCCGTTGAGATCGCCTTCAACTGGAGCGAGGTACAACGGGATTATTCTCTGGTCGAGCGAACGCATACGCAATTGGTTACAAGTCTGCCTTTGAAGTACTCGATCAATATTGGCGACTGCGACCACCCGCAGATGAACTGGCTGAGGGTAAATCTGGCAGGGGCAGTGAGCGGTGTGAAGTCCGGCTACTCCGACGGCACTGATGTGGAGGGCGAAAAATACGTTGGTCGCTGGGTCTCGTACGGCAGGAATCTGGCTGAAGGCAAGAAATACACGGTCTCGGTGCCGTCCAGGACCAATTGGGAGGCCGGCGATCCGAACGGTACGAAGCTGACCGACGGCGTGATAGGACCGCCATACGCCGGCGGCATAGGCCCGATGTACGCCTTATGCTGGCAAAAGGGCGACGAGCCTATAATCGACCTGGACCTGGGCCGACCGGAACTGTGCGGCGCCTTCAGAACCCATCTTAGCGCAGGCTGGCCATGGTGGGACGCAATGAAAGGACAGGTCCAGGACAAGGTTGAAGTGCTGACCTCTATCGACGGCAGCAGCTTTACCAGTCAGGGCTTTTTCAGCCTGAATTTGAGATCCAAAGACATCCCCATCAACCACATGATGCCTGATGATGAAACTGCAACCGGGTTTACTTACGACCTTGTGCCTGCGATGCCGGTGCGGGCCCGCTATGTCCGATTCCGAATTACGCCCGAACGTATCATCACCGTGAGCGAGGTGCAGGTGCTCGATTTTGTCCGATACGAGCCTTTTGATCTGGGCATTGCGCTACCCGATGAAGGTAAGTAATTCAGCCCGTTAAGAATAGGCGGAATTTTAGGTTTCGCTACTGCTGGTCAATCTGCGTGGGGCGCATCCGCTCTCCGACTTTCTTGAAGTGAGACAGGGCACTTTCCCGGCTGTCGAAATCCTTGTCGGTAAATAAAAGGGTAGTCTGCCCGATCAAGATTTGGTCTGCCTCAGCAAGAACCGTCTGCTGGCTGATTCTCCTGCCGTTGATAAAGACCCCATGTTTGCTCTTCATATCCAGCGCGTAATACCGGCCTGTTTCTTTATCAAAGCGGATCTGCATGTGCTTACGCGAGACCATGTCGTCTAATACCTGGATCAGAAGCGCCTCGTCTCGGCCAATCACATTTGTCCGATGGCCAAGCGGATAATAGTCGCCCTTCTGTTCTCCGGACGTTACTATTATGGAAGCCATTTCAGTGCCTCAGTTAGACCTCTCTAATGTCCGAGCTTGTGGTCCGGCGGTTTCACACCTTTCTTGTGGCCACCGAACCCGATGGGACTGGGATTATACTGGCCAACCAGAGTAACCGTGCTCTTAGCCGGAATCTTATCTTCCATACCCATGCACCAGTAGCAGGCATTTACAAGAAGGCGGCGGAAACTTTCGCTGCCTAGGTCCCCTGCGTGCCCCATGGTCGTAGCGAAAACACGGGCAGTTTTCCCCTGTTCGGCTGTATAGGTTTTGGTCCAGACTACGGGCACCAGTTTTTTATCGGGATTGGGTTCATCCTGTGGATTCATGCCCTTGAGCACCTGTCCCATGATTAGGGGCTTACTGTCCCCGCTTAGCGTTGTTATGGCATAGACATCGGAAGGCCCCCAGATATCCTGGACGCCTTTGACAATCGGATGGTTCTCCATACCTTTGGCGATGAGCCCACGTGTACTTTCCTTTTGGTGCTGCCCATAGTGGTTGATCCACGTCTCACCCAAAACCTGGCGTCCGTAGCCGCCGCTAAATTCCTTATTATCAAAACTATATCTGGCATAGGGACTGTCTTTGTGCTTGCGGTAATAGAATGGGTGCGTCGATGTTCGCAGTCCCAAGATAGGCTTACCTGAATTGGTGTAATCAATAATATATTTCATCTGCTCATCGGGCAGTTCACGGAAGCGGAGAAAGAGCACCATCAGGTCCGCGGTTTTGAGAGCTTCCAGACCGGGGATGTTGTCGACTGTAACAGGGTCGATTTCGCCTGTTTCTTTATTGACGGCGAAGAGCACCGTGCACTTGAAGCCGTGGTGGACAGCCAAAATCTTAGCCAACTGGGGCATAGATTCTTCCGAGCGGTACTCCTCGTCGCCGGTGACAAAAACAATGTGCTTACCCTCGCCCGGACCGTTGCCGCCCTGCAATACAACCCAGGGATCGTCGGCCTTGGCCGCGCTGCACAGTAGACAGCTCAGCCCCACAAACACAAGTGCCCAAAGCTCGATTGCATGTTTCATTCTGTTCATGCTTACCTCCTTTGTTTTATATACATCATCATTTCGTTAATGCGCCATTCGATCGATGAGAGTATCCAGAACTTGAAATGACTTATGCGCATCATGCAATGTATCAGATAGATGATTTTGAGCGACAGTGCCACCAGTGCAACCTCAATCATCAACAGCCGTAATCTGTCCCCGCTGATTACGGAGACTATAAGGGATGCAGCCACGACTATTATAAATATGGCGTTGGCGAGTTTGGTGCGAAATTTGGGCACACCCCCAATTTTGCCTACTATCGCTCTGACCCTTTCTTTTTCCTGCTGAAATTGCTCCAACTGTCTTTTAAGGTCATCAATCTCGTTCTGATGGTTTTCTGGTTTCTCGCTCACACGGACTCCTTTCGCCAAGAAGACTCCAGTTCGGTTCTCCGTTTGGCAATTGTAAATTGACAATTGACAATTGTAAATAGCTGTGAAGAGTTGATCAGCCTGTGGCGGACCAGCCGGCCTCTGGGGGGCGGCCCTATAATTGGCAGGCAGAATTTTTTATTGACAAAGTCGCCAGTATTTGACAAACTTGCCGCGAATTTGTGAAGCCATAAACGGGGGGTGGGATGCCAAAAGGCTCGCAAATAAACCGAATTTTCGGAAGTTGTGTGAATCGAAATCACTGCAAAAACTATCAGGAGTGACACAGAATGACCAAAATGGTACGAGAACCTGCGGTAGAGCCAAAGGCTAAATATTTAGCCCCGCGTTCCACGCGGGGTTTCGTGGCGGTACATATTAGGGCCAAAGGTGCAGCCTGCCTGGAACGCGGCTGGGTAATCGCCAATCACAAGCTGGTCTCCTTCCACGCTGCGTTTATTTCATCGGTGCTGAGTGTTCCCGCCGACGTCCAGAACAAGTTCGAGACGCTCCATTTCATGTTCGTAAGCTGGGAGACCTTCATCTCTTTAGCTATCTGGTATCTGTCCTGGCATATTGGCATTGCCATCCACGAGATGGGCCACTTTCTGACAGCCGTCAGGTTGACGGCTCTAAACAAAGACTCTCAGGAAAAAGCCGACGGCATTATTAAAGGCGGGGGCGGCAAGTTCGGATGGTACGCCAAGATGTTCTTTCTGATACCGTGGGGCAGGTTCTACGGTGTCAAGAAGGAAGGCGGCAACTTCGCGCCCGACGCACCGTACAACCTGGCGGTGGCGGCATCCGCACCCATCTGGAGCGGGTATTTGGCGATGATTTTTCTGCCGGTCGCTGCGATCGGCATAGGCGTAGGGTTGGCTGCGAAAATAGATGTCCTTGTCTACATAGGTCGGTTTTTCCTGGCTCCGGGGTGCGTGGCACTTCTGGATCGGCTGCTTGCTGACCCCGGCAAGCTGCGAGAATTCAGGGCCAGAGAAAAGGTCGCCGCGGAGCAGGCTGCCAGAGCGGCAGCGGCAATTTCAAAGGAAAGCTGGCTGTATCAGGTAAAGCAGGTAAAAGAGAAGTTGCTCAAGACCAGGATGCAAGAAGTCAGACTGCCGGACGGCACTAAAGTTACCGCTCCCTGGCAGTTCAGAAACTGCGCGATGGGCGGACGGCATACCGAGAAGGAATATCCGGAAAGCAACATAAGCATGCAGGAAAGCATGTTTATGCCGCTGTCAGCAAAGACATACGAAGACGCACAGGAAATGACGGTGAAATTACAATATCGCCTGAAGGAGATCATCGAGTCCGCACCCGGGGCGAAGGTTATGGGCGTCGGCAGCGAAGGGGGCATCGCCACCTACATAGATAAAGAGCCCAACGACAGAGTGCCTGAGCAGAGGATGTGGAGAATGATGAAGCAGGCCATCCTTGATTGCGAGTATGTGCCCGGCGTAGATATCGCGATTGCGCTTGATCCGGCTGCGTCGGAGCTGGAAAACGCCTACCGCGAAGAGACCGGGCAGAAGGACTCCGTCGGAATGTATCGCTTCTGGCGAGACAAGAGCAAGGTTGACATGAGCCGGGATGACATACTTGCACTTTACAAACAAGCCATGGACGAAGGGATACCCGTCCTTTCAATCGAGGACGGATTCGGTGAGATGGACCACACCGGCTGGAAACTCCTGATGAAGGAGCTCGGAGACAAGATATTTATTATCGGCGACGACCTGGTCACAACCAAGGATGAGAATATTGAGAATTGCGCCAAGGGAGGCGAAATCAACGCCGCTCTTATAAAAGCCAACCAGATCGGAACCCTGTCAGAAACGGTACTGGCAATGCTAACGGCAATCGGTTATGGGGCAGAGTTGGTTGTCTCTCACCGTTCCAAGTCGCCGAATGACCCCTTCGAGGCGGAAATCTCCACAGCAATGAACGCCCTCGGTATGAAGGCGGGCGGCGGGGCTAATACCGAGAGACTGCAAAAGTACGGTCGCGTCATGGAAATAATAGCCCTGGTTAAAGCCTCACAGAGAGAAATGACAGACCAGGAAAGGAAAGAAGTAGGAGAAAACGTAAGGGAACTGGTACAGATACTAACCGGAAAAGAGGACGTCACAATCGCGCGCGATGCGGCTGAAATCGACATCGCTGCCCTATTGATGAAAATGTTGGCCATTGAAGCCGTCAGCGGCACCGAAGAAGCAACCAATGCCGGCATCCCGTCTGCGGCGGCAACCCTGTTCTTGGGCAGGACTGGAGTAATTCGCTTCAAAGGCTCAACACCTCTGGGACAATCAGCCGGAATGGATGAGGCCGTCCACTATATTGACAGCATCATTACCGCCGGTGAGCTCACCAGAAAGTACCCGGACCTATTTAATGATGCCGGAGACGGCACATATCGGTTCAAGAAAGGCCTGGACTTTGTCGCTATCAAAGCTAAGAACGACCAGAAACTGCTGAATCGTTGGAAAGAGGCCAGACGCTACGACGGCAAAGGCTGCATGGAGGCGGTCAGGCATATCGAAACCGTGCTTGCCAAAGCCTTCACGGGAAGGAGGCTTGCACAACTCGGCAGTCTGCTTGACGTAGACAGAGAGTTGCTCCGCCTTGAGAGCGAACAGGCTGCGGCTGCAGGAATGATCACCAAAGAGGCTGCAGTAAAGGATAAGATACATGTGATGCAAAGAAAAGGCGTTCTGGGAATGAATGCCATCCTGTCTTTGTCGCTGGCTCTGGGTCGGGCAATTGCCGCCAGTCAAGGCAAGGAGCTATGGCAGCTCATTCGTGAAATGGCAGCCGAAACGATGGCAAAGTTCGTTGCGGCAAATGCCGGCAATGGCCAGAAAAAGGATTTGGCAGCTCTTAAAACTACGGACTTTGAGCAGTTGAAAACTCTGTTTAGAAAGACTGCTCAGCAGGCAATCGAGAAGAACGAAAAGATTTACGAGCTGCTTAGAAAAGAGCTACCTGTCTATCCGGCGTGATTTACGATTGACGATTGCCAATTTTCAATTGAAAGTCGTAAATCGAAAATCGGTCAGGCTATGGATGGGCAAAACATCATCCGAAAGCTCATATTCATGGTCTTTTTCGGCATCGGCGCGGCAGCCGTGGCCGGCTCGATACTCTGCGACGACCTGACTGCCTACTTTCGGAATAAGCTTCTGTTGGACGACGCGCAAGAAGCAATTACCCAACTGGAATCGTTAAACTCCGAGTATGATGAGCTGCTTAGTCAGTTAGACGCAGACCCCAACCTCTTTGAGCGGATTGCCCCGGCTGCTCTGGGCATCGAGCATCAGGAGCAAAACACCGTGTACCCTAGCGCAACTCTAGAGCAATTAGCAATTGCAAGACGTGCCCTGGCTCTGAATTCAAAATTCAAAATTCAAGATTCAAAATTGCCGACCAACTCGGTCCCGGCTTGGCTTAGTCGCTGTAGTGAACCCCGCCGGCGAATGGCGCTGTTTTTTGTTGGTGCCGGGCTAATCCTGACTTCGTTTATTTGTTTCGGCTCCCCCAAAAAGCTGAAAACTTAAAACTTAAAGCTAAAAAGTATGGAATTCCGCAGTTTTACACTTTGACTTTTAAGTTTTGAGTTCCTATAAACGCAAGGCCACTCTGAAGATTGCTCCGGTGGGCTTGGCGGTGAGGACTTCCACAAAACCATTGTGTGCCTGGGCAAATTTTTTCACAAGTGCCAATCCCAGCCCTGTGCCAGTTGTTTCACGAGTGGCCTCACAGCCACAGCGATAGAATTGCTCAAAGACCTTCTTTCGCTGGCGATGCGGCACCCCGGGGCCATGGTCTTCAACCTCAATCGTGACAAATTGAGTGTCGCTTCTCGTGTGAACCGTAATAGTCTTGTCATCAGCGCTGCGTGCGTACTTGATCGCGTTATCCAGCAGATTGACCACTATCTGAGTAACAGCATCACGGTCAAAAGCCGCCTGCGTAAGCTCGCCGAAGTCCTTCCTTATAGAAAAGCCGTTCTCCGCCGCGTAGGGCGTCATCATCTCGACAACTTCTGCAATACAAGCGTTGATGTCACCCAGATTGAAGGCGTACCTTTTTTGGCCTCTCTGGATTCTGGAAAAGTCCAGCACGTTCTCTATTAGTCGGCTGAGCCTCTCGCTTTCCTGCCGCATGCTTTTATAGTATTCAGTCAGCTTGTCTTTTGACTTGACCCAGTTCTTTTCCAGCATTTCCGAGTACATTCGGATTGAGGTCAGCGGAGTTCTGAGCTCGTGTGAGACAGCCGATATGAAGTCGTCCTTTTTTTGTGCCAGTCTGATTTGTGCCCGTGCGGCCAGCCATAAGCTACCCAGTGCCAGCATCACCGCCAGAAGCACCACCGTAATAATGCTGAAATACCAGTTCTGAATTTGACTTATCTGTTTAGCTATCCAGGCAGGATCAATTTCTTTGAGCTTCAATATCAGATCGCCGAAGCCGAAGTCCAATACGGCGGTGTACGCCACCGCTTTTTCACCAGCGCCTTCTGCTGCCTGGGCGGCTTGTGTTTGAACCAGCTCGAACGTCATCCCTTGGCGCATAAAACGCTCTGCGGATTCCTTGACTTCCGCGATCAACTGTTTTTCATTGAGCTGAAATCCCTGCAACAGGTGCCTGTCTTCAATTTGCACGTGCCGCAGCAGAAAAACCTGCCCACCAAACACAGATTGCTGAGCGTCCTGGCTGGGAACAATCAGCGGCACGAATGGTTCGATGCGTATCTGTACGGTGTCGGTTTGGCTCTGCCCTTGGGACACCTGAAGCTGAGGAGGCAGCGGGGCTGGCTGTTGCATCTGCGCCGGCGGGCCTTGAGCTATCTGTGCCTGGACAGCCGGTCTTTGGCGCACTGACTTGCTTTGCGCTTCGAGATCCTGGCTCTGAATCTGCTGCCGGGCGTCCCCGGCGGTTGTCTGCTGCCGGACTTGCTCTGCGTTCTGAGCCACATTAGATGTCACGATTGAGCGTTGTTGGTTGATGACCTGTGTCTGTCCAGATATATCTCGCAAGCTCTCGATAGCATATTCTTTCTTGCGCCCGCCTTTAGCCTGAGTTTGTTGCTCTTTGTCTTTGCTGGAAGGAAACTTGAATCCAGCCGAAGTGGAGCTCAACGAAGGCAGCAGGTTCTGTCTAATGTTGTTTAGGTAAGCGTCTACCTTGCCAACCTGTTTATCTTGCCCGCCTTGCTGCAACTGTTCTTGCCGGTAGTAGGGCGTTACAATTGTTCCTTCAGGCTCGATTTGAAAGTTGCCGTACGCGAAGTCGTTCTCCAGCCGGTCAGCAAGCGGCGAACGCAGCAACAGTCCGCCTGTGGCGGATTGCTGATCGGCTACCACGTTCTCGGGCACATAGTAGTACTGGTAGTCAGTCCAGGGACGGTGTTGCTCTCTCTTGATGAACTGGTCAAGTTTGCGTTTGACATCCTGCCGGATTTGTTCCGCCACTTCTGCGAATTGGCCCAGCCGGGCACCTTCCAGTCCCTGTGCCCGTATCTCGATGGCGCGGTATCCAAGCCAGCTCAACCCGCTCACAGCGGCGAGGATTATCGCAGACAAAATGGATAATCGCACGTACATTTAATGTTCCCGCAAAGCGTGGTCCCTGCTTCTATCGACCTCGGCAGACAGTACTCTCTCGCAGGTTCATTCACGCGAGTCATTGCGAGGCCTGCGAAGCAGGCCGTGGCAATCTCCTCTGGTGCGTGAGAGATTGCTTCGCGGAGTTTATCCTGAGCTTGCCGAAGGGCTCGCAATGACAACCCTTCAAATAGTATCTGACAAAGCGTTAAATCTCATACTTGTAGCCTGCGCCTCTGACCGTCTTGATGATCGTTGGATTGGCGATGTCAGGCTCGATTTTGCTCCTTAGCTTTGCGATGTGCATATCCATTGTTCTGGTGCCTAAATCGGTCAAAGTATCGTGCCAGACCTCCTTATACAGTTCTTCTCTGCTGATGACCCGATTCGGATTGGCGGCAAAATACTGGATGATTGCCGCCTCGCGTTTGGTGATCTCTATTTCTTTATCCTTGCGTCTGGCTTTTAGTGCCCCGACATCGATGTCCAAATCTGCAAACCTGAGAGTCTGGCCGACCGCTCTGGCAGGATCTATTCTTCGCAGCACGGCCCTAATTCTTGCCAGCATCTCTTCGAGCGAGAACGGCTTGGTAATGTAGTCATCGGCGCCCAGGTCCAGCCCCTTTATTCTTTCTCTTTCTTGACCTTTCGCCGTCACCATAATAATAGGGGTCTGCAGCGCGTTTTGTCGCCATATAGAGCACAGTTGCTCGCCGCTAATCTTCGGCAGCATCAGGTCAAGCAGAATCAAATCGAACTTGCCTTCGCTTACAATGCGCTGCGCCTCCAGCCCGTCTACGGCCGGCGTGACCGTAAAGCCGTGAAACTCGAGAAAGTCTATCAGGGCAGTCCGAATTTTCTGCTCATCTTCAACTACCAGTATGTGCGCATTCTCTTGCGAAGCCATATATGCCCTCATTCATATTATAAGCTAAACTTAGGCACGGGATTCGTAAATGTTTTGTAAAAAACCGCAGTGGTCATTTTACAAGCATTCCGCCTTGTTCTCAACGGATATTGTCACATAATGTGTGGGAAAATGAGGTTGCTTTGGTAGTTTAACCTTGTATGATATTCGCAAAGATTAGGAGAGCGATTATGTCTGAGAGAAAGGTTTCATTCGCGGCAGGACCTGAAGGATTAGTTCCAAGGGCAAATTTAGTCTGGCTTGTGCTTCTGGGGATTCTGGCGTCGTTTCTGATGGCGGATAGTTTCGGTGCTTCCGAGCGCGATTCGGCTCCTTCCCGCCCTGCCCTGCCTGTCCCGAGCGAAGTCGAGGGAAGCGAAGCGCAAGGGAAGGCAAAAATACCCGTTATTTTCGACACCGACATCTGTGACGATATTGACGACACGTGGGCACTGGTTTTGCTCCTTCAGTCGCCGCAGTTCGATGTCAGATTGATTACTACGGAGGTGGGCAACACCGAAGCTAAGGCAAAAGTTGTAGCCAGGCTCCTGGAAATTGCCGGCAGAACAAATATTCCGGTCGGAATCGGCCTGCAGCGCCATAAAAATGAGCACAGGCAAACGGCCTGGGCAAAAGATTATGACCTGTCGTCGTATCGCGGCACCATTTCTCGCGATGGCGTGCAGGCAATCGTTGATACTATTATGAAATCTTCAAGGCCGATAAAGGTAGTTGCCACCGGCCCTCTGCCCAATATCGCAGCGGCTCTTGAGCGCGAGCCGCGGATAGCTCAAAAAGCAGAGTTTGTCGGGATGCACGGCAGTATCCGCCGGGGATACGGCGGCAGCGCCACGCCCAACGCCGAATATAATGTCAAGGCCTTTGTCCAGGCCGCGCAAAAGGTCTTTACCGCCGGCTGGGATGTCACCATCACGCCGCTGGATACCTGCGGCATAGTGCAGCTAAAGGATCAAAAATATCAAAAAGTCTGCGATAGCAGAAACCCCTTGACGCGGGCGTTAATTGAAAACTATCGGGTCTGGTACAGGCGAGGGATACTGGATGAGCACAAGGATTTGAGCGAGGTGGAGGTCGACAAAAGGGTTGCTGAAAAGGTTGATTCCAGCAGCACAACGCTTTTCGACACGGTGGCCATTTATCTGGCTATGTCCACCGAATTGGTGAAGATGGAAAAGCTGCCGATCATAGTTACGGACGACGGGTACACAAGAATAGACGATAAAGGCAAAGTCATTAACTGCGCAACCGAGTGGAAAGATTTAGGCGCCTTTGAGGATTTCTTAGTTGATAGATTAACGCGATAGATGCTCTAACGCGGACTGAATTTGGCGATAGGCAAGGGCTGCGAAAATCAGAAAAAGCAAACCGAAAATTGTCGTGGTCGGCAGCTCTAACATGGACCTGGTAGTGAAATCCGCCAGGATTCCTTCTGTCGGCGAAACTATCCTGGGCGGAGATTTCATGATGAACCCCGGCGGCAAAGGCGCAAACCAGGCAGTGGCGGCAGCTAAGCTGGGGGCAGAGGTCTACTTTGTAGCCAAATTGGGCGAGGATGTTTTTGGAGCACAGTCGCTTGAGAACTTCAAAAAGGAAAAAGTTGTCACTAAGTATGTTAAGCAAACCAAAGAGGCTCCATCCGGCGTAGCTTTGATTATGGTTGATGGCAGCGGCAATAATATTATTGTTGTCGCCCCGGGCGCAAACCAGAAATTGTCGCCGGAAGATGTCAAAGAGGCCGAATCCGATATAGCATCTTCGGATTGTGTGGTTGCTCAACTGGAAGTGCCGCTGGAAACGGTCCAGTTCGTCGCCCACTTAGCCAATACTTCGGGCGTGCCCTTTATTCTGGATCCTGCGCCTGCGCAAAAGCTCGATTCGCAGATTCTATCGGCAACTGATGTGCTCAAACCCAATGAAACAGAAGCTGAGATTCTTACGGGCACAAAAGTGACGAACCGGGATTCCGCCCGAGCGGCGGCTGAAAATTTGTTAAAGCAGGGCGTAAAGGCAGTTATCTTAACTATGGGAGCTAAGGGCTTTTTGCTGGCCGACAGCGATCGGACGGAATTTGTTCCCGCCATAAAAGTAAATGCCGTTGATGCCACGGCGGCGGGCGATGCTTTCACCGGGGCTCTATCAGTCGGCCTGGCTCAAGGACAGGGGCTTTTCGAGGCAGCTCGTTTTGCCAACTATGTAGCGGCTTTATCCGTCACCAAAATCGGAGCACAATCTTCTATGCCGGGCGCGCAAGAAGTGGAGAGTTTCATCAAAGAACGGCACTTAATGGAGTAAGCGATGAGAAACGGTAAAAATCTCGTGGTGCACACGTTTATCTTGGGCGTGGCTTTTATATGTGTGCTGTCGGCAGGCTGTAAGCAGCGTGCAGATGCCAAGCCGAAGGTTGCTCTGGTGATGAAATCGCTGGCCAACGAATTTTTCAAGACGATGGCTGATGGCGCCCGCACGCATCAGGCCGAGCACGCTGACGAGTATGAGCTTGCCATTGTCGGCATCAAAAATGAGCTGGATGTCGCCCAGCAGATACAGTTCGTTGAGCTGATGATTGCCCAGCGGGTGAACGCCATAGTGATTGCTCCTGCGGATTCCAAGGCGATGGTGCCGGTCTGTAAACGAGCAATGGATGCAGGGATTATTGTGGTCAACATCGATAACAAGTTCGACGAAACCGTGCTGGCGGATAAGGGCGTCAAAATTCCGTTTGTCGGGCCTGACAACCGCAAAGGGGCAAGACTTGCCGGCGAATACCTGGCTAAAAAACTGAAAACCGGCGACGACGTGGCGATTATCGAAGGAGCGCCCAATACGTTCAATGGAATCCAGCGCAGACTTGGCTTCGAAGATGCGATGAAGGCGGCGGGAATGGACATCGTCGCTTCCCAGTCGGGCTATTGGGAAATGGAGAAGGCTAATCAAGTCGTATCCGGCGTCATCACCGAGCATCCCCAGCTTAAGGCGGTTCTCTGCTCCAACGACAGCATGGCTCTTGGGGTGCTGGCGGCGCTCAAAGCGGCAGGCAGGGCCAACGATGTCCTTGTAGTTGGCTTCGATAATATCTCAGCGGTGCAGAAGTTGCTCAAGGCCGGAGAGATCGTTTGCACCATTGACCAGCACGCGGATAAATTGGCGATATATGGCATCGAGTATGCCCTTGAAATGCTCAAGAATAAGTCCCTGCCGGCAGACAGGGAAACTCCGGTCGATCTTATCACGGCAGAAACCCTCAAATGACTTCCACGACCGGCAAAATGCTGCTGGAAGCTTGCCGAATCAGCAAGTCGTTTCCAGGTGTGCAGGCCCTATCTGAAGTTAACTTCGACCTGCGGCCAGGTGAGGTTCATGCTCTGGTCGGCGAAAACGGCGCCGGCAAAAGCACCCTGACCCGGATTATAGCGGGACTTGAACAGCCGGACGCCGGGCAGATGCTCCTTTACGGCCTGCCCCCGCGTCTCACGCCGCAAGGCGGGGCGGCAGGCCAACCCTATCAACCGCAAAGTAGGGCGGACGCCGAAGCTCGCGGCATCCGTATGGTGATGCAGGAGTTGCATTTAATCGGCAACCTTACGGTCGCAGAGAATATTTTCATCGAGAAACTGCCCAATACGTTCGGGGTCATCAATTATGGTAAGCTCAATGCTGCCGCCCGTGAGATAACACGGCAGGTTGGTCTGAGTGACGTGGACCCCGCGGCGCCCGTCAGGTCGTTGGGCATCGGTCAACAGCAGATGGTCGAGATTGCCGCTGGCCTGTCACAGCGATGCCGAATCATGGCACTCGATGAGCCAACTGCGTCACTGACCGACAAAGAGATTGAGCTTCTTTTCTCGCAAATAGCCAGACTGAAGGCAGCGGGCGTCGGCATTATTTATATTTCTCACCGCATCGAGGAAGTGACTCGCATAGCCGACCGCGTAACGGTGCTGCGGGATGGAAAGGTTATTGCGACGCGTGCAACCGGCGAATTGGGCATAGACCAGATTATTCGGATGATGGTCGGACGAGATTTGGACCGGGTTCATCTGCGTCATAGTGGCGCGCCGGGGAAAGTCGCCCTTAGCGTAGCAGGACTTTGCCTGGGCGAAAAAGTCAAGGATGTCACTTTTGCGGTCCACCGCGGCGAAATACTTGGCTTTGCAGGATTGGTTGGCTCAGGCCGCACCGAAACGATGCGGGCGATATTCGCAGCAGACCGCCCTGATGCCGGCCAAATCTACCTGCATGGGTCGAACCGACCGGCCAGAATCACCAAGCCAAGTGACGCGGTCCGCAGCGGCATAGCTTTTTTGACCGAGGATCGTAAGGAGCAGGGGCTGCTTCTGCCGCTTTCTGTGCGGGTGAATATTTCGCTGACGCGGCTGTTGGATGTCAGCCGGTTCGGCTGGATAAACACGTCACGAGAGCGAGATGTTGCCGGCAAGTACGGTGCGGTTTTGTCGGTGCGATGTTCATCGCCTGAGCAGCCGTGCAGCCAGTTGAGCGGCGGCAACCAGCAGAAAGTTGTCATCGCTAAATGGCTATATAAAAACTCCGATATACTTATTTTCGATGAGCCGACGCGGGGCATTGACGTAGGCACGAAGTTTGAGATATACCGGCTGCTGGCGGAACTGGCAGAAAAAGGCAAGGCCATTATTCTGGTTTCGTCCGACCTCAAAGAGCTTATGGCTGTCTGTGACCGCATCGCGGTAATGTCCGCTGGGCGTCTGGTGGCGACCTTCAGCCCCGACCAGTGGAGCGAAGAAAAAATCATAACGGCTGCGTTCAGCCAGTACGTTGGTGCCGCGCGGGCAGAAACCTGCGGTGAAACCGCCATAAGAAAATACCCCACGTGAAACGTGGGGCTAAATATCTCTCGGCGCGGAGTCGCCACTGATGAATAAAAGGGCAGTAGACCTGCTGATTTTCTTGAAAGATTATCTCGGCATGGCTCTTGCGCTTACCGTGGAGCTGGTGATTTTCGGCGTTTTTGCGGAGAATTTTTTTACTTGGACAAATTTCAAGACCATTGCCAATCAAATCCCGGATAAAACAATTGTGGCGGTGGGAATGACCTTTGTGTTGATAATAGCCGGGATCGACCTATCGGTGGGGTCGGTGCTGGCGCTGGGCGGCGCCGTGCTGGGCGTTTGCCTCGTTCAGCACGGCGCGTTTCTTCCTGTTGCCATTGCCGGATGTCTATGTGTCGGCGTTCTGTGCGGTGCAGCCAACGGATTGGTAGTCATAAAGTGGAAGCTCCCATCTTTTATTGTCACTCTGGGCATGCTGGAGATCGCCCGAGGCGCCGCTTATCTGGTGACTGGCTCAGAGACCATGTACATTGGCCGACCGGTGGGCGTAATCGCCACTACCTCGATTTTGGGTCTGTCGCTTCCCTTTGTTCTGGCAGTCGCTATTGTGGCGGTAGGGGAGTTTGTGCTGGCACGGACCATTTTTGGGCGATATATGGTTGCTATCGGCACAAACGAGGAGGCGGTGCGGCTTTCGGGAATAGACCCTCGCCCGATCAAACTTGCGGTTTTTGCCCTATCGGGCTTTTTGACATCGGTTGCGGCGGTCATAAATACTGCCCGGATGGAGGCGGCAGATCCGAACGCCGGAGAAGGTCTGGAGCTAAGTGCCATCGCCGCTGTGGTCATCGGCGGTACAAGCCTTATGGGGGGTCGCGGCTCGGTGATAAGCACATTTTTCGGCGTACTGATTATCGCGGTGCTGGGGGCTGGGCTTACCCAGATGGGGGCACAGGAACCCACAAAACGGGTCATTACGGGCTGCGTTATTGTAGCCGCCGTCATCCTGGACCACTATCGCCATCGCATTCGAAAAGCACATAAGACCGTGTAATACTTTTCTTGACAAATCATAGTAGATTTAGGATAATTGTAAAATAAACTTGGGAATCTAAAGGCGGAGGTAATACTATGCGCCTGCTGGTAAAACAAAAGGACGGTCAGACGAAGGAATATCAATTCGCCGAGGGCCCCATTTGCATTGGTAGGGCGGCCGACAGCCATATCTTTCTGGCCGATAGAACCGTATCGAAACAACACGCTACCATTTTTATAGCCGATGATGGCAAATGGATGGTCCAGGATATGGATTCGGCCAACAAAACATTCTTGAATGGTGAGCCGATCCACAAGATTGAAATCAAAGACGGTGACTGTCTGCACATAACTGACTTTACCATCGAAATCCATCTCGAAGATGAGGTCGCTGTCGATGAGACCGCTGAACTTGAAGATACGCTCAATCTGGAAGCTGCGCTGGCGACGCCGCCTCACGAGATTGTGGTCAGAAAACCTGATGCTGGCCACGCACCGGCGATGCGGTTAGCTGCTAAGAGACTGACGGATTTCTCCCAGGCTACGGAGGTTATCTCTGGGGCCAACAATATCGAGCAGTTGCTGCTGACCCTGTTGGATGTTACGCTGAAGCAATTCAGCGCGTTTCACACCTGGTGTGCCTTGAGAGAGCAGGCCAGCGGGCCGATGACGTACCACGCCGGCAAGAGAAGAGACGGCGGAGCGGTAGATTTGAGCCAGATAAAGCTCAGCGACAAAATCAACCAGGCGGTTGAGAAGGGACAGTCGCTGGTTCTGCCGCGAGTCGCTGCGGATATAGAAGAAAAGGAGAGAATACGCTCGGCTATGATCGCAGCGGTTAGGCGGCCGGTCGGCTGCTACGGGGTATTGTATGTCGACAACGCCATGATACACGAGCACTACAGTCTTAGCGACCTGGACTATTTGATGCTGTTGGCAATGCACACGGCGGCATCGCTGAGAAAGCTTCTAAAGGAGTAGGTTCAATCGCTAAACTGAGAGCATAAAAGTCAAAGCTAAAAGCGTGAAATTAAGATTTTTCACGGTTTTTCGTTTTACGCTTTACACTTTTAGTTTCCTGGGGCGGGTTCTCCTCATAGATTTATCGGGCGTTGGTTTTCGTCCTAAAACGTGCGGTTGCAAACCTCCATTATGGCCCTTTAGGCTGCTATTCGCAGTGTGCAAAAAATTGATAAAAAGCCACGTCAAAACAGCCGACATAGTAAAAGGCAAACTCGAGCAGACTTCATCGAGTTTCTGCAACGACTGTGTGGGCATGTGTCCACACCACTGACGGTCACATGAACAGAGAGCACAGGGCTATCAAGAGGTAGTGGAGAAAGTAGAGAAAGCTATGAAAATGTCTGAAATCAAGGAAAAGGCTGAGAGGCTTGGCATAACGCCTGGAAAAATGAAAAAGGTTGACCTTATCCACGCTATTCAAACAGCAGAACACAACAGGCCGTGTTTTGGAACATCAAACGGCCAGTGCCCGTATACCAACTGCTGTTTTATTGTAGATTGCCTCAAAACGCGTGTTCTGAGTCTGGCTGCATGCTGATTTTCGCCTGCTGACGTAGAGAGCCCCAGGATGGTCCTGCTACCTCAGTATGTCGGCTTCTGAGCAGCGCGTACGAGAGGCGTATAGGTGTCGGGCATACGATGACGCGGCCCGATGGAACGCCAGTAACCTACCCACGGAAGCGTTTCGCGGCAGTTCAGGTCAATCTCTGCCCAGAAAACGCCCTGTTTTCCCTCGCTGGATGCCACGATTCTGCCCATCGGGTCGATAACAAGGCTGTTGCCGTCGTACACCGAAGGAACCATATAGACTCCGTTGTCCCGGGCACGCACGCGAAATACGGTTTCGCCATTGGCACAGCCATCTTCATCGGGCAGCGTATTGCCCCACGTTGGGGCGAAGATGATTTCTGCACCTTGCAGGGCGAAAATCTCTTGCGGCTCGGAAAAGAACCAGTCATAACATATCTGAATCGCGATCGTTCCGAAGTCGGTGCCAAAGACCGGATAAGAATGGCCGGGCGCGATTCCCTTCTTCCATTCTTCGCGCGGCAGATGCACCTTGCGGTACTTGCCGGCCAGTTGCCCTTGGCGATCCAGTAAGACGGCGGTGTTGTAGATGAAATCACCCTCTCGTTCGGTAAGACCAGCAACGACCCAAATGCGGTTTCTTCTTGCTGTATCACCGAGCTGCTGCGTTGAGGGACCAGAGATCGGCTCGGCGCAATCTTTGATAGAACGGTCCGTTCCGACCTGCGTAATTGCTTCACCCAAACAAACGATGTCTAGTCCCAGTTTGCCGGCCGAGTCGATCTGTTCACAAAAAAGCTTCAAATTGTTTTCCGGCGTGCTGTTTCGGGGTCGCAGGTACACAGTGCCAACCTTTACCTTTCGGGAAGGGCAAGCCGGCACCAAGCGAACACTTACTTGTTTCCAGAGCACTGAGCCTTTGCCCGGCCATTTCACCTCCAGAGAAAGCTCAGCACCATCGGCTTGCTCAGGTGCCGCCAGATTGTCTTTGAACTTGCCGATGTCGCCGTCAACAATTGGGCCCCGCACGAGCATACCGGCAGGATGAATCAATTTGCTGCGGGAAGTCCAACTGATACGCATGAGCACAGAGCGATACGCGGCAGAGATATTTTGCAGTTGGCAAGTCCCTTCGACGGCGTAGTTCTGCCCGCCCTGGATGTTTTTGATTTCCTGTGTGACGCCCCCCACAGCATAAGGATTTGACGGCGCTTCGATCAGAAGTCCGCCAGGGACAGTTTTCACGGTACAGGCTGCCTTCTCCCAAACCGGCGTCCAGATAGACCAATGAGCAGGTAATCCGTTATCTGCAGACGGTGCAAACGTGGGATTCAATACAAGCTCGGCAGAGCCGTTGCTGCGGCCTGGGGCACATAAAAATGGACAGGTAACGGTAAGAACAACAAGAACACTTTTGTTTCCACAAACGTTCATCAGGCGTGTACCTCCATTTGCATTTAGATACTGTTACGTCAACTGTGTGCCATATCATAGCTTCCAAGAACCTAAGATCAACAACATAATTCACTTGCAGGGTCGTGGGTGTGTGACCAGGTTATATGGCAGGCCCGTGTCATTGCGAGGCCTGTAGGCCGAAGCAATCCTAACCTCTCACAGTGCTGAGATTGCTGCGCTCGCAATGACTAAAACCGGCTAAAATTTAACGTGTTACCTCGTGAACGGTTACTAGCCCAAGTTCGTCAGTTGTGAGGCTGTTTTGCATCTATTGGTCTATTCGTGGCATTTTACACTCAAAGTCTGTACTACAATTGCCGCAGAGGGGAAAACGCCGATAGACGCAATCTTATTGAGGATTCCGCCCTAAAAATTGCCTGAAAATTCCTCCAACTGACGAACTTGGGCTAGACTGCCGTTATCCGTGAATCAACATAGCGGGATATTGTCCGGCGCACGCTTTCGATGTCACAGGTTTTGGGCAAGAAATTGAAGAGCACGTCGAGGAACCCGCGTTCTCTTATCTGTTTCAAAGTCGCTGCAAAGTTCACATCATAAACCCATCCAATCAGCAGCAGTCTCATATCATTCATTGTTCGAAGCTCTTTGTGGTCGATCCGCCGGCCATGCAAGAGCCCATCAACGATCTTGGGCGAATACTCGGGATCATCCGGTAATTCCAGTAATAGCACTTGCAGCATAAAGTCCCCCGGATCGTTGTGGTACTGTTTGTGGTATTCGGTAATGACGTAAAGTATATCGACCTTATCTGCGTCGCGTATCAGTTTTGAGAACAGCAGGCACTGGTCGTCCAAATCTGACGGCAGCTCCTTGCGGCCATGATATTCAATTGCCTTTTCAATGACTTCTCTTTCCGCCTTATCGAGTGGCGCAAGCACATTCGTATCCCGCAATACTTGAAGCCCTAGTTGGCAATGGTTGACGCTTCTGGCATCGTTGTAGGTTTTATACCTGACGAACTGCTCAAATCGCCCGATGTCGTGAAAAAGGGCTATAGTCTCAGCAATTCGTTTTTGATTTGCGTCCAGTTCAAGCTCGTCAACAAGTTCGAGCGTCACGCTGCACGTTCGGCGACTATGCAACTGCTTCATCTTGAGGTTGGAGTTGACGTATTCATCTTCACTAAAGAAGCTCGTCACATAGTCATCAAACCAAGTTCTGAATTTCTCCAACAGGTCTTGTTCCATAGATGGGCTACAGCTTTTGCCGTTATGTAGTGAGCTAAAGTGCCTAAAGTGACCTAAAGTTCAAAGTTATGATCTTAGGCACTTTAGTCACTCAACACTTTAGGCACTTTAACTCTTTGTCTTCTTTTCACGGTGAGCCTTTGCTGTCTTTGCTTTTTGTATCCTTGATGTTCGGTTCTGTCAACTTTTCCGCGCCAATCGGGAGGGCAAACTCGGCGAATACGAAACCGTGGTTGACGTCCTTAAAAGCCGGCTTCGGGAGCAGTTGCCCATAGTCCGCATATAATTTAGTGCGGGTGATGAGAGTAATACATGCTTTGCCTGAACCTTTCGTCATCAATTCTCGCAACTGCTCGATATCAAGCAGGCGATGCTTCGAGTCGTCGTATCCCAGTCCGTACGCAAGCTCACCGCCCCTGCCAAGAAGGAAAACGTCCCTGCGCTTGTAAGACCAGCAGACTGCGGATGCCAGATAGTTGTCGGAAACAAGCGTTGTATCAGGACGGACTCTGTGCCAGTTCTGCCGTAGAAACTCGCCCGGCGCCTTTCCATCTTTAAACTGGTTGGGCATGACAAACTGCGCACAGAACATGAAGACTGTGGGGCCGATGGCAAAATACGCCAGCTTCTTTCGAAAATTTGTGGCCCTGCTGGCACAAAGCAGAAACAGGGCGTATGTCAGAAAAGCGGCAGTCACAAGCACTACTTTCCACGTTTCTCGCTGCTCATAGAGTCGCAAGGCAGCAGACATCGTCTGGCTCAGAATTAGAAAAATCACAAGTGCTGCTACTATCGCCAATAGGATATGCACGGCGACCGTGAATGCCTTCTTCTTTCCGGTCGCAAAATACTTCAGCAGACCCGTACTCACGAGAACGGCAAGAGGTGGAAAGCACGGTAGGATATAGGTGCTGAGTTTGCCTCGTGAAGCTGAGAATAACAGGAACGGGAAAATAAGCCAGCACAGGGCGAACCGGACGAGAGGGTCTTTGAGGGACCCCGCTCCGCGGGAACCCAAATGTGTGTCTCTCAGACCAGAAATCGCGGCTGGCAGGAGCATTATCCAGGGAAATGCACCCCCTAAGATGCAGGGAATGAAAAACCAGAATGGCTCAGGGTGCTGTCCACCTTTGGGCGATATGAGCCGGTGGATATGTTCGGTCCAGAGAAAGTAGTGCCAGAAGTCGTTCTCTCGGACGTATATCATCAGGCACCATGGCAGTGCTACCAGAGCCGCCGTTACAACAGGTACCCACAGAATCCTGGATATCTCCTTTGCTCGGCGCTGCCAGATCAGAAATGGTATTATAGTCACTGCGGGTACTGCAAAGGCAAGAAAACCCTTTGTGAGAAATGCAAGACCACAGGAGATGCCGGAAAGCACGAGCAGGCATGCCTGTTTCCAGGGCCGGTTCTCCATATAGGCGAAAAAAAATAGTGTCATCGCTGCCGTCAAGAACATGCAAAACATACTGTCGAGAGTGCTGAAAGTGCCGACGGCGAAGACTTCCAAACAGGTCAGGAACGCCGCCGCGGCGAAAACACCCGCAAAATATCCGCCAGCGTACCTTCGCGCAAGAAAGAACACAAAAAACGCAGAAATGCCGGCGGCTACAGCCGAAAAGAAACGTACGGCAAACGCATTTTCGCCAAACATGGCAATGGCTATGGCGTTGAGCCAGTAACCAAGCACGGGTTTCTCGAAATACCGCAGACCATCGAGATGCGGGACGACCCAATCTCCTGTTTCCAGCATTTCTCTTGAGATTTCAGCGTATCGGAATTCGTCAGGGATAACCATCGGGCGCACGCCAAGCGGAACAACGTATAGCAGGAAAAATAAGACTATAATGATAACAGAAGATCGTCTCATAGATCAAGTTCCTACCAAGTCGACGCCAAGCCAATCGTTTCAACTGGGAAATTCGTCCGAACACCGATGGTTTCCCCGGATTCGTGCAGAGTAAACACCACACAATCCCTATGGCCGATTCTGCCCTCGAAACGCAGTTGGATTCGTTTTTTCACGTCTTCCGGCAGATTATCGAAGCTTTGCTTCTTGGCTATGAAGTACGAGTTTTTCCGACACTTAAGAAGCTCGTCTGGAGACTTGATGAAAATGGGCATAATCGGCTTGTCATAGTTCACCATGAGTTTAATGTCTTCCGCGTCAGGACCTATCTGGTAGAAAATGAGATCCCCCGGTCGCTCTTTTTGCAGCAATTTCACTTTTTCCACAAATGGCCTGGTACACTCCAGACTCGCGTTGATAGGCTGGACGACACCTATGCTTACAATAATAAATGCTGTGACTCCAACAACTACAGAGGCCATATCCTGGTTCGGATAGCCTCTTAATCTTTTGTTCAAAGTTCCGGCAATTATGCTCAAACCGATCAACAATGCCAGCGCGGCTAGAAAATGAACATCGACAGCAAGGCCAAAGTGCCTGCCGAAAGAAAGAACACCTGCTGTCACGATGGTCCCCAGCAAGGGCAGGAAAGTGCAAACGGCCAGAAAGGTCTTCCTTGTCGCAAACAGAATTCCTTTTGGTGAGGAGTCGACCAACAAATAGGCGGCAACCAGCGAAAGTGGGGGGATGATAGGCAGAATATACCGCATCTTTTTGGCTGCCGGAACTGACATGCCTATTAATACAATCAGAACCCAGCCAACCATATAACCGATAAACTCGTAATCCCTGTCTTCCCTTCTCAAGATATGTCTGGAACCAGCAATGACAACCAGAACAGCCAGTGGATAAGATACAGCGCAGATGGATAGACCGCCGTACCAATAATAAAAATGGCTTACTCTGCTTTCAACCATGCGTCCCGCTGCCTGTGCGTCAACTACCCTTCTGACAAAAGTATCTCCACCCTGCAAATGTGCGGCAACTAACATTGCCGCACTGCATACGCTCAGAAGGCCTAGTGTAAGAATGCCCATGAGCAGGAGCTTCTTGAATTCTCTGCGACATACGTAATAGGTGCAAACGACACCTGCGGGAATAATCAAGCCAACGAGGCCACGGAAAGAGTAACTCGCCACAAGTATCAGCGGGATAAACCACAGACGTTTTCCTCTCCCGCAGATAGTTGCTGAATAAACCAGGTAGAAACACAGAGCCGTTGATAGGCAGTTGTATTGATCCAAAGAAATACTGCGTGACTCGCTGAAAAACAGGTATGTAGTTGTACTGTCTATTTTCACTAAAGTCTTGTAAGTCTTTATTACGAATATCTTTCCATGGGAATGGTCCCAATGGAAAGGAACTGTCATGGAGCGGCGATTTGAGATACGAAAACGCGAAATT
>Ga0315279_10002220_pt1 | contig 29941 bp, 23 predicted proteins | sample YL17G06_20_MG_FD_203694 | JGI IMG/M metagenome (GOLD analysis project Ga0315279, IMG submission 203694) | Sediment microbial communities from Yellowstone Lake, YNP, Wyoming, USA - YL17G06_20 | ecosystem: Environmental > Aquatic > Freshwater > Lake > Sediment | place: USA: Wyoming | collected...
AGGCCGGCTCGTCGGCTTCGCGCAGGGGATCGTCCGCCCGGGTAAGTCCGGCCCGGTCGGGTGCGTCAAGTGGTTCGCGACCGCCGAGGACGCCCGCGGGCGCGGCATCGCGACGACGCTCTTCGATCAGATCGAGTCGGCCATGGCGCGGCAGGCGGTCGTCACAGTGAACGTCGCCGGGCTCCCGCCGAACTACACGGCGCCGGGGATCGACCCGCGGTACACCGACGCGTACGTCTTCCTCGAGCGCCGCGGCTACAAGCGAACGGGCCAGGCGTTCAACATGTCGTGCGACCTTCGCCGCAGCGACTGGGACACGCGCGAGGAGGAGGAACGGCTGCGCTCCGCAGGCATCATCGTGCGGCGCGCCGGGCGCGACGACCAGGAGGCCGCCTTCGCGTTCCTGCGGGCGCACTTCGCCGGCTGGCTCCGCGAGGTCGCCGCGTGCTACCTCCGCGAGCCGATCGGCCTCCACATCGCCCTCGACGCGACGGCGGGCGAGCCGATGCCGATCGCTGGCTTCGCCGCGCACGACGGCAACAACCCCGGCATGGCGTGGTTCGGCCCGATGGGCACCGATCCGGCCTATCGCGGCCGCGGCATCGGCCGAGTCCTCCTCCGCCGTTGCCTCGCCGACCAGCGCGCGGAGGGACACACGCACTCCATCATCCCGTGGGTCGGCCCCTTGAGCTTCTACTGGCAGCACTGCGGCGCCGTCGTGAGCCGCATCTACTGGCAGATGGAGAAGAAGCTCGGCTGACGCGCATCCGAGCGGGGTCGCCGCCCTGACGTGCGCTGCGATCGGTCGTATCTTCGGTACCCCGACGACATTCCCGACCCGAGGAGGGCCTCATGACATCGCGCGAGCGCCTGCTCACCGCCATCCACAACGGCAAGCCCGACCACCTGCCCGCGCAGGTACACAGTTGGATGGGCTACTACCTTGCGCGCTACCTCGGCGGCATCGACCAGTGGGCAGCGTACGAGCGCTTCGGGCTCGACATGGTCATCTACGCGGGCGCGCAATCCGTCTGCGACGAGAAGACCCTCGCCAACTGGATCGTCGAGGAGCATCCCGGCACGACCGGCCCGGACGGCGTCGTCTCGTGGCGGACGACGATCCACACGCCCGGCGGCGATCTGGCCATGGCTCACGCGCGGAACGAGATCACCACGTGGGAGACCGAGCACCTGATCCGGTCCGAGCGCGATTTCGACCTCTTCGAGAAGTACGGCCCCGTGCCGACGTTCGACTGGACGCCCACGATCCGCGCGAAGGAACGGCTCGGCGACCGCGGCATCGTGCGCGCGGGCGGCGGAGGCTACGGTCAGGGCAGCCCGTGGCAAGACCTCTGCCACATGATGGGCACCGTCCCGGCCATCATGGTCGCCATGGACGAGCCGGACCGCATGCACCACATGCTCGCGGTGATCCTGAACAAGCGGCTCGCGGCGCTCGAGAAGTCGCCGCCGAACCCGTCGGATATCGTCGAGTGCGGCGGTGGCGCGGGCTCGGACACCGTGATAAGCCCGGCGCTCCACCGCGAGTTCTGCCTGCCGTACGACCAGAAGCAGCACGCCGTCATCCACGAGAAGAGCCCGCACATCCGCATCGTGTACCACCTCTGCGGCGGGCTCATGCACATGCTCGACAACGTCGTCCAGAACGGCGCCGACGGGTTGGAGACGATGACGCCACCGAGCATGGGCGGCAACTGCGACCTCGCCGAGGCGAACCGGCGCGTCGGCGACCGGCTCTTCTTCATCGGCGGGTTCGATCAGCAGGCCGGCTTCGAACGCGGCACGCCGGCGGAGGCGCGGCGCCTCGTCTTCGAGTGCCACCGCGGGCGACCGCAGGGCGGCTACATCTGCTGCCCGTCGGACCACTTCTTCCACGGCTCGCCCGAATGCCTCCAGGCCTTCGCTGACGCTGCGAAGGAGTGCCGATACGACTGATGCGCCGGACAGGAGCGCCGAGGGAGGACCGATGGGCAAGCTCGTGCGGCCTCCGGCGACCGCGTTCGGAATGACGTCGCGCGTGAGTTTTCCGGCACATGCTCACGCGCTCATCCTGTGGCACGCTCTAGACACGCCCCTCGGAATGAGCGGCACTGGCTGGCCGTAGGACGTACCGCTTCACGTACAACGCGCCGTCATCCTGCGCGCCCTTCGGGCACGGTGAGGACCGACTGAGCGAAGCGAAGGAGGACGAACGCAGAGCGTTCGCCGCAGAGCGTTCGCCGGAGAATCTCGTCCTGGGTATGCACGTGCGCTGCAAGGCCGAGATTCTTCGCTCTCGTCCCCTGCGGGGACGCGGCTCAGAATGACATCGCGTATGAGGCGACCGGCGCATGCTCACGCAGTCATTCTGTGGTGTGTTCTCACCGAGTACATCGACGGGCAGGCCCGTGACACGGAGAACCTCGATGAAGCCGAACTCGCTGAAAGAGGCGTTGAAGAACGGCGGGCACGCCGCCGGAATCATGGTGCGGAAGTTCGTCGACGCGGAGGCGGGCATCATGCTCAAGCAGGCGGGCGTCGACTTCGTCCTCATCGACAACGAGCACACGTCGATGGGGATGGAGTCCCTCGGCATGCTGTGCACCGTCTTCCGCCTGGCGGGCGTGCCGCCGATCGTTCGGGTGCCCGACGGCGACTACCACCTCATCGCGCGGCGTCTCGACGCGGGCGCGATGGGGATCATGGTGCCGCGCATCCGCACGCGCGCCCAGGTGGAGGAGGTCGTCGCCTGCGCGAAGTACCCGCCGGAGGGCAAGCGCGGCTCGGCCATGCGCCCGCTCCTCGTCGATTACGAGTCCACCGGGACGACGGCCGGCGACCTGGACTGGGTGAACCGGCAGATGTTCATCGCCATCCAGATCGAGACGCGCGAGTCGCTGGAGGACCTCGACGGCATCATCGGCGTGCCCGGCGTGGACGCCACCATCATGGGGCCGCACGACCTCTCCATTGCGCTCGGCATACCGGGCGACTACCGCCATCCCCTCATGCTGAAGGCCATCGACGACATGATCGCCGCGTGCAACCGACACGGCGTCGCCCCGGGCATCCACCTGCGGAGCATCGAGCACCTACGGGAGTACCGCGGTCGCGGCATGCGCCTCCTGCCCTGCTCGACCGACGTCGAGTTCATGCTGGAGGGCGTGACGGCGGCGATGCGGCAGCTCAAGCAAGCATAGGCTGCCGCATCTCGTCGCATTCCGCGGGCCTACGCCTCCTTCGCCGCGTCGAGGATGCGTGCGACGAACCCGCCCGGCGCACATGCCTCGGCGATCGTCTCGCCGCGCCAGGCGAGCGGGTAGCTCCACACGACCATCGCATCGTAGTAGTCGTGTCCGTGCGCCGTACCGCCGGTGATCGTGTTGATCGCGCACGGCTGCGCCCACGGCATGGCGTGCGGTCCGCGGAAGACCGTATTCGCCATGCGCCGGCCGATCGCGTCGCCGACCTCGCGGTCGCCGAGGTAGAGGTAGACCATCGCCGCGGTGGCGTTGCACTGGTAGAAGCAGTCGCGCGACCAGACCGACGCCGCGTGCGTTCCGCCGACCGAACGCGCCGGGCCTCCCTCCTCGCACGGCCTGCCGTCGGGGAAGACGGCGTCCACCATGCCGTACGGCGAGGCGGGCGCGTTGAGCCGCGCGATCGCGGCGAGCGCCGCGAGGATGCGATTCTGGGGCACCGGGTCCGGCACGCCGAGCGTCCGGGCGCTCCACACGCCGCTGAGCTGCGCGGAGAAGCACGCGTCATTCCGCCGCTTGCCCGCCGGATCGTCGTACGTCCGGTAGTAGCTGCCCGTCCAGAGGCGCCGCTCCAGCGCCTCCTGCCCGCGTCGTAGCACCTCCCGCCAGTTCGCGCCGGACTCATCGTCACCGACCTGCTCCGCGAGCCGGATCGCCGTCCCGAGCGCCGCGAGCCCCTTGATCGCCGTGTAGCTCGACACGCCGTACCACGGCCACTGGTCGAGGGGGTTGTTCGCCGGGAAACGCTCGTTCCCGAAGACGTGCGGCTGCTCGTCCACGAGGCCGTCACGGTCCGTGTCGAGGGACAGCATGAACTCGATGGCGTCGCGCGCCGATGGGTACCACTCACGTCTCGTCGCGTCATCGCCGGTCCGCTGGCAGTAGCGATGGATGATCTCGGCGTACTCGCCGGCGCCCGCGGTGTGTTGGCAATGGTAGCGCGGGTCGCGGATGCCCCAGCCGGTGATGCCGAGGCTGAAGGGTGGCTCGCCGTCGCGGAGCTGGAAGTGTCGGATGGCGCGGAGCGTGGAGAGCTCCCATTCCGGGAAGAGGAGGAGCGCGGGCCAGTTGCCGAAGAAGCGGCACGGCATCGTCTCCGTCGAGGGGCAGGTCGTGATGCTCTCGTTCACGACGAACAGTCCCTCGTCGCCCCACCAGTCGTCGGGCCGGCTGCGCGCGAGCCACCACGCGTTCTTCACGAGGGCGTACGGCGCGGCGACGAGTGTCTCTTGCATCCACGGCGGCAGGTCGCTCCCGTAGACGGCATCCTGCCAGCGAAGGATGCGACGGAGCCAGCCGTCGGCGCGCGCGGCGGCGTAGGCGACGACCTCCCGCGCGGAGGCGAACCACGTCGCGTACATCGGCCGCTCGACCCGGTTCGACGACTCGCGCAGGTGCGGCTCGTGCCAGCCGAGGATGAACCGCACGGAGGTGCTTCCGCCCGCCGGCACGACGCGGGGCGCGGCAAGTGCGATCACGTCGCCCTCCGTCTCGACGTACGCCTCCGTCGCGGCGACCGCGTACGTCCCGTGGACCGGCCCACTGCCCGGCAGCGGGTCGTAGCCCGCCCATGGGTGCATCACCTCGACGCCCGACAGCATCGCCTCCGCGAAGGGCGACGCCGTCCCCGCGGGAAAGCCCTCGAGCGCCCAGATGACGTCGGCCGACGCGGGCGCGTCGCCCCGGTTGTGGAGGATCACGTCGAAGATGATGGCGGGCGTATGGGTCGCGCGCACGTCGCCGGGGATGATCGGCGCGAAGGCGCGGACGTCGATGGCGAACGGCCCTGGCGCCTCGGCGCGGACGTCGGCCACCGGCAGATGTCCGACGTAGCGGATGTCGTACGCCTGCCCGCGCCCTTCCACGAGCGCGGCGACCTCGACCGTCCGTTCGCCCGTGCGGAGGCGGAGCCAGACGCCGTCGAGGCGGCGCGGCGTGTGCCAGTCGTGGAAGATCGCACACGCACCGAGGCGCAGGTCGGTGTCGAGGACGACGTAGCCCGTGCCGATGCCGCCAAGCGGCATCCCGCCGTCTTCGAGGACGCCACCGGGGTACACCGTGCTCGATATGGGCGCGTCGAGGCCGCGAACGGAGAACGTCTGCAGCCGCGTCGCGTCGGCTGGCGCATCGAAAAGTCGATCCATGGGTCCCTCCGCATCAATGCCGGGGCGTAACGCGCGCGCCCGCCGCCTGCTACGCCCCGGCCTCGGCGGCTCGACGCGTCCCCTTTGGGGCGACCACCGGCTCTCCCGGCTGATGAACCGGACGCGGCGCGATCGTGCCGTCGGCGAGGCGGATGAACGTCTCGTACCCGCGGCGAGCCACGCTGACCCGGATGATGCGCGCGCCGCGCTGGAAGCCCTCCGCACCGTAGCAGTTGTAGCCGGTGCACCGGCCATACACGAGGTCCACGTCGCCGAGGCGGCCCTCGTAGTCGTTCACGTGATCGTGCCCGACGAAGCTCGCGACGACGCGGCCCTGCATCGCGTCGAAGAGGCCCATGTCGCGGTCCTGCATGCACACCTTCTCGTACCGGTACCCCGTGCACGCGCGCGTCTGCCACAGCCCGTCGTACTGCGGGACCGGGTTATGCATGAAGAGGAGCCCCGTGATACCGTCGCGGCGCGCACCGATGAGCCGGTCCGCCTCCGAACGGAACCAGGCGACCTGATCCTCGGCGACGTACCCCCATGCGAGGCCCTTCGCGTCGTCGCCCATGCCCGAGTCGAGCCCCCAGACGATCGCGCCGATCTCCCGCGCTCCTCCGGAGCGTAGGATCGGCAGCGCCCAATTGCCGTGGCCTGTGAGGTCCGCCGGGCCGCGATCGTACAGCGAACACCGTCCCTCGGCGAGCAGGCCGTCGATGACAGCGTACTCCCACTCCTGCGCGTCGTGATTGCCGTAGACGAACGTCCAGGGGATGCCCTTCCCGTCGAGGAACGCGACGAGCCGTCGCCACGTGCCGACCGGGTCGCGCGACCACGTCGGATGGACGATATCGCCCGAGAGAACGACGAGGTCGGGCCGGTCGCCGTCGATGACGCGCGCCATGAGGGCGTACGTGTCGTCATCGGCGGGCAGGGCGTCCTGCAGGTGCGTGTCGGTGAACTGGGCGATGGTGAACGTTCCGTCCGTGCGGAACGCCAGTTCGGCCATGTGCGGCGATCCCGGGTCGTGGAGGGGCGATGGAGACGCGAGGACGGCGATCTAGAAGAGAAGAAGGTACGGAGTGATGCGCTCCCCAAGGGTCGGACAGGCGCCCGGAACGGGCGCAGGCGGCCGAAACGGGCGCAGGCGGCCGAAACGGGCGCAGGCGGCCGAAACGGGCGCAGGCGCGTCGGCCCGCAGCGAAGCGTCTGAAGGCGGTGCGCGCGAGCGTCGCTCCCTGCGGGCCGATGCGGCAGTGTCCCGCCGGGCCGGGTCAGCGCCGCGCGCGCCTGACGATCATCCAGAGGAGTGCGCTGCCCGCAGCGGCACCGACCGCGCTCCATGTGAGCGCGCGCTGCCAATGGTGACGGGGGATCAGGTCCTCCGGCTTGCGAGCTTTCCGTCCGGGCTCCGGGACCGACGTATCGCGCGATCCCTCCGCCGGTTCGTCGCCGGCGAACATGGCCTGGCTGGACTGCTCCTCGCCCTGATCAAGCACGTCGTACGGGCCCTGGACTTCGGGCGACGACTCCACGCCGGCGCCTCCATCATGGGAGGAGGCCGTCACCTGCTCGGTTCCGGCGCTCTGCGCCTGGCCAACGTCTTCCCCCGCCGTCCGCTCGCCCTGGGCTTCCGGCCATTCCTGCTCCGTATATTCTTCGGTCATCGCATATCCTCCCCGATCACGGCCGCGAGAGGCAGCCGTGGACGGCGAAGTTGGCGTAGATACGGACATTCCGTCCTGTGGATAACAACAGCGTCCGCACCCGCGTTGTTCCGGTTTTGCGCGGGCGCGAGGGCACGACGGCAGGCAAGGAGGGCGCGCACATGGGCGAACGGGCCGTGGTGCTGGCATCCGGCGGCATGGATAGCTGCGTGACCGTCGGCCTCGCGCGCGCCGCCGGACACGAGCTGCACCTCTGCCACGTGAACTACGGCCAGCGGACCGAATCCCGCGAGCAGAAGGCGTTCGCCGACATCGCCCAGCACTACGGCGTCCCCGAGAGTCGGCGGCTCGTCGTGGACGTCGGGTTCCTACGGCAGATCGGCGGCTCGGCGCTCACCGATCCGGCGATCCTCGTGCCGGAAGGTCAGCCGCTCGACCGCGGCGGCATCCCGGTCTCCTACGTGCCGCAGCGCAACGGCAACCTCCTCTTCATCGCCGCCGCATGGGCGGAGGTGATCGGCGCGACGAGCATCTGGGCCGGGATGGTCGAGGAGGATTCGAGCGGCTACCCCGACTGCCGACGGAGCTTCTGCGATGCCCTCGAACTCGCCATCGCCCGCGGCAACGACGACGCGCACCCCGACCCGGCCATCATCACGCCACTCGTCCACATGCGGAAGGCGGACATCGTCCGCGCCGGCCTGGCGATCGGCGCGCCGCTCCACCTGACATGGTCATGCTACCAGCGCGAGGACCGCGCGTGCGGCCGGTGCGACAGTTGCCTCCTCCGGCTGCGCGGGTTCCGCGAGGCGGGCGCGGCTGACCCCATCCCCTACGCTTCCGAGACCGGGTAGGGTGTGTCTGGTAAAGCGGGAGGCCTGCCTCGCCACGTTGTGATCGGTGTAGGAGATGCCGGTGCGACGGACATGTGCCCCCAGGGGCATGGCGGCGCCATGCCCCTACACGCGATTGTGACCATTTGTCAGACACAGCCTAGCGCGGCTGCTCCCGAAACGCGAAGAGGGGCGGGATCGGCCCGTCCCTCCTCGGAGCACTCCGTCCGTGCCGGCATGCCTCGCGCCTCAACGCGGGCCGTACTCGTCCGAGCCCTTGAGCGGCAGGGGCACCATCCAGACGTTGCGGTAGCTCACCGCGTCGCCGTGGTCCTGGAGCAGGAGCGGCCCGGGCTTGCCCTCCTCCTTGTCGAGGGCGCCACCCGTTGGCCCGCGAAGGAGGGAGTTGTTCTGGACGACGATGCCGTTGTGGAAGACGGTCACGCGCGCGTTCTCGGCCACGGCGCCGCCATCGCTGAGGCGCGCGGCGCGGAAGACGATGTCGTAGGTCTGCCATTCGCCGCCCGACTTGCAGGCGTTGACAAGCGGGGCATACATGTCGTAGATCGCGCCGCAGTCCCCTTTGCCGGGGACGGCCCAGCCGGACGAGTCGAGCACCTGCACCTCGTAGCGGCCCTGGAGGTACACGCCGCTGTTCCCCTTGGCCTGACCCTTCGCCTCCGGCATGCTCGGGCTCCGGAACTCCAGGTGGAGGTAGAAGTCCGCGAATTTCTCCTTGCTCACGATATCGCCCGTGCCCTTCACCACGGTGGCGATGCCGTCCGCGACGCGCCAGCCCGCGGGCGAGCCGGTGCGCGTCGTCCACTTGTTCAGGTTGCTGCCGTCGAACAGGACAAACGCGTTCGAGGGCGGTTGGAGCTTCTGCGGCATGGCTTCCTCCTCGATGCGTGGGGTTCCCGTCGCAGGCTGAAGACGGTCTGCGCAGGGCGTTCGTTTCCGTACCCATTTCCATCTTGCCCGAAGGCCGCGTCGCCGGTGTGCTCGGCGACCGCGGCCGCCATCCGTCCAGGCGTGCTCACGAGAGGCCGTACTCCCGGAGCTTCCGGTAGAGCGTGCGCTCGCCGATGCCCAGGATGCGCGCGGCCTCGCGACGATTCCCGTTGACTTCCCGTAGCGCGCGCTGGATCGCCTCTCGCTCCAGCTCTTTGAGCGAGACGGCCGGCTTCCTCTCTTCGGGCGCCACTCGCTCCTCCTCGGCCATCTCCACGTCGACCACGCGCTGGTCGGGGACGTGAGCACGCTCCTGCTCGGCGTGCGGGCCCCGCCAGGAGCCAAGTGCCCCGTCTCCGATGGATTCGGCGATCATTCGGCGGAGCTCGCCCATCTCGGCGCGCAGCTCCAGGAGGGTCCGGTAGATGACCTCCAAGTCGCGGTTCTCCGCCGGCCGCTGGATGATCGGCGCCGGCAGCAGATGGCTCGCCTGGACCCGCTCGCGGAACACGTCCGGCACTTCCTCCGGCGTGATAACGTCGGCGCTCGCCGTCACGAGCATCCGCTCGACGACGGTCCGCAGTTCCCGCACGTTCCCCGGCCAGTCGTACTGCAGGAACAGGTCGATCGCCTCTTGGGTCACCGTCGGCGCCCGGCGACCGTTCTCCTCGCTGAACCGCTCGACGAAGTACTCGATGAGAAGCGGGATGTCCTCCCGCCGCTCGCGGAGCGGAGGCAGATGGATCTCGAACACGCGCAGGCGATAGTACAGGTCCGCGCGGAATTCGCCGTGGCGGACGGCGTACTCGACGTTCCGGTTCGTGGCGGCGATGACGCGCGCCTCGGTCCTGAGCAGGTCCGTGCCGCCGACGCGGCGGAACTCGCGCTCTTCGAGCACGCGGAGGAGGCGCACCTGCATCGCGGGGCTGACGTCGCCGATCTCGTCGAGGAAGACGGTGCCGTGGCCCGCGGCCTCGAAGATGCCCCTCTTCTCGCGCACCGCGTCGGTGAAGGCGCCCTTCTCGTGGCCGAAGAGCTCGCTTTCCAGCGTGCCCTCGTTGAGGGCGCTGATGTTGAGCGGGAGGAACGGGGCGTTGTGCCGTGGGCTGAACGCGTGGACGGCGCGCGCGACGATCTCCTTGCCCGTGCCGGTCTCGCCGGTCAGCAGCACGGTGCTGCTCACCGGGGCGATCTGCACGATGCTCACGACGACCCGCTGGATCGCCTCGGAGCGGCCGATGAGGCCCATCTTCCGGGCGAGCTCCTGGCGATCGCCCGGCCGACGGGTCGAGCGCGACCATCGTTCTCCTGCGTCGCCCGGAGGCATCGTGTCCATGGTATCGTCCGGCCCTCATGCCGTGTCCGTCAGAGCGTGTAGTCCGCGCGGAGGTCCCCCTCGCGAAGGATGACGAGATCCTTCCCCGAGAAGGTCAGGTAGCGCTGGTGATCCAGCCGCTTGAGGACGCGCGTGACCGTCTCCCGCGTCGTACCGGCCATGTTCGCCAGCGCCTGATGCGTCGGGCGGTTGCGGATGATGACGCCTCTCGGCGTGCGCTCGCCCATCTCGTCGCAGACCTGCAGGAGCGCCGCGGCGATGCGCCCGCTCACGTCCATGAGGGCCAGGCTCTCGATCTTGCGATCCGCCTTGCGGAGGCGCGAGGCGAGCGCGGCAAGGAGCTTCATCGCCATCTCCGGCACGCGCTCCAGCAGGCGGAGGAAATCAGGCCGCCGAAGCATGAGGAGCTCCGTCTCCCCGGAGGCGATCACTGTCGCCGAGCGCGGCTTGCCGTCGAGGAGCGACATCTCCCCGAAGAAGTCGTTCTCGCCCAGCATCGCCAGGATCACTTCGCGCCCGTCCTCGCTGATGATCGATACTTTGACCTGCCCCCGCACGATGACGAAGAGCGAGTCGCCCTCGTCCTCCGCCAGGACGATGAGGTTGTCCCGCGGGTAGAGTCTCGCGACGACGAGCTCGCTCAACTGCGTCAGTTCCGATTCGCCCAGGTCGGCGAACACCGGCACGCGCCGCAAGAGTGCCCTCACATCCGCCATCGTCGCCTCCACTGCCGAGGGTCACGCTCCGTTCATCGGTCGAGCGCCATGAGTTGCAGGGCGGCGGCTCGTCCCATGTCGCTGCCCTCTCCCTGCATGGTGATGATCTTGCGGTAGAGCACGCGCGCGTCCTCGAGCTTGCCCATCTTCTCATCCGCCTTCGCCGCGCGGAAGAGCGCCGTGACCGCCCAGCGCGACTGTGTCTGATTGTAATAGGCGAGCTTGAGCCATTCCACGACCGCCATGCGGTACTCGCCCATGTTGAAGTACGCCTCGCCGAGCCCGAAACGTGCCTCGGCCACGTCCGGACCCGTGAGCATGTCGAGCGCCTCCTGGTAGGCCGCGACGGACTGCGGGAACTCGCCGAGCTGGTTGAGGTCCTCGGCGATCTTCACGCGCATGCGCCCGGCGTGCTCGTCGGCAGGGAACCGCCGGAGGAACGTGCGCATCGTGCGGATCGCCGGGTCCACCTGCTGCACCTGTTCGTACGAGAGGACGAGGTTCCACATGGCGTCGGGGGCGTACGTGCTCGTCGTGTCCATGTCGAGGGCGCGGCGATAGGTATCGGCGGCGCGCTCGTAGAACTGCGAGTTGAAGTACGTCGTGCCGAGCTCGAACGCGGCCTCTTGGCGGAGCGGGCTATCCGGATAGAGCCGGATGATACGCTCGAACGCCTGGACCGCCGGCTCGATCCGCCCGCTCGACGCGCACGCGCGGCCGTCGGCGAGCAACGCGTCGTCCGCCCACTGGCTCTCCGGATGCTCCTCGACGACGCGGGCGAACGCGTTGATCGCTCCTTCGTAGTCGTTGGCGCCCATGAGCGCGTGCCCACGCTCGATTGAGAGCCGCACTTCGTCCTCGGCCGTCAGCCCGCCGAGGTCCCGCAGGGATCGCTCCCGCGGCTGCGCGTCGTTCGTCTTGGCGAGGCGGTAGAGGCTGACGATCTCGCCCATGCGCGCCGCTTTGTCGCCCGACTCGGCCTGGAGGACGCGGCGGTAGCTCACGAGCGCCTCCTCGAACGAGTTGAGCTCGAACTGCACGTCGGCGAGCATGCGCCACGCCTGCGGCACAAGCCGGCTGCGCGGATACCTTCGCTCGAACCCCGTGAGGGCCGGCAGCGCGCGCTCGAACCGCCGGCGCTCCACGAGGATCTGCGCCCAGCGGAGCGTGAGGCTGTCGGCGTCGGGCGCCTCCGGTCGCGCGGCGAGTTCGGCCGCGAGTGCCCGCTCGGCGTCGTCGGTCCGGCGCAACTGGAGGTACGCCGCCGCGAGGTGCCGCGCGCCCCAAGCCGCGGCCACCGGGTCCTGCGAGGCGGCCATCTCCTGCGCGATGGGGGTGACCTGCTCGTAGGAGCCGGTCGCCTCGTACGCCGTCACGAGTTTCCCCCGCACCTCGTTGAGGTTCCGCGTCCCTTCGCCGCCCTGGAGGAGCTTCTCGAGCTCCCGCGCGGCGAGACGCGGCTGTCGGCGTTCCATGAGGATGACGGCGAGCTGATAGCGGGCATCGGGCACGAGCGCGCTGAGGGGTCTCTCCGCGATGAGCCGGCCGAGCCGTCGCTCCGCCTCCTCCTGCTGCCCCTGCTGGGCGAGGATGCGCGCGGAGCCGTAGAGCGCCTGATCGAGCACGGGCCCATCCGGGGCGATCTGGAGCGCCTCGTTGAACTGGCGCAGCGCCTCGTCGGGCGAGCCGCCGCCCGTGCGGGCCGGCGCGACGGTCGCCTCCGCCATCCGCACGAGGACGAAATCCCGCCGATCGCTTTGCGGATAGCGGCCGAAGAAGCCGCGATACGCATCGAGCACGCGCCGCTGGCGCGACGCGGAATCGACCGTGGCGAGCGCGGCCTCCGTCGTCTCGATGAAGGCGTCGTCGGCGCGGCTGCTCTCCGGGTATCGTTCGGCAAGGCGCGCGAGGGCGGCGAGTGCCTCACGGCGCGCCGCCGATGCGGCGGTGGAGTCGTGCACGAGGCGGGCCCTCGTCGCCAGGCGCAGGTAGCACTGCGCGAGGAGGTGCTCCGCCTCGTCCGGCGACGCGGCGCCCTGCTCCGCGAGGTACAGACGCAGAAGGGAGATGGCGCCGGGGTAGTCCTTCAGATACTGCACCTTGATCTTCGCGAGCTCGAGCATCCGTTCGCGCCGGCTCGTGGCGGCATCCGCGTTCGTCTCGAGCTCGCTCGACTCGACGCGGATCATCGCGAGCATGGCACCGGATAGATCGGGCCGGAGGAAGTGCTCGATGAGGGTGAGGCTATCCCGCGCGGCCGCGGCGAGCGGATGCGTGCCGAAGCGGCGCGTGACCTGCTGGTATGCCTCCTCGGCCTCGTCGATCCTGCCGAGCGCACGGAAGCACCGCGCGAGGCCGAACTGCGCCTGCGCCGCGACGTCGTCCGTGCCGCCCGCGAGACCGGCGTACATCGTCCGCGCCTGGTCCGGCTCGTCGAGCGGCCCCTCCCGGAGGGCCGCCATCCGGAGGACGAGCCGACGGCGCGCCGCCTCATCGCGCGTCCGCACGTGCTCCCGCTCGTAGTAGGCGAGCGCGCTCGCCGCGTCGCCGCGCCGGTCGTAGTAGGCCGCGAGCTCGTCGAGGGCGAGGACTGCCTGTGCCGAGTCCGTGTAGGTGGCGAGGAGCTCCTCGAGGGCGAAGACGCCCGCCGCGGCGCTGTCGCCGGCCGCAAGGTACGCGCGGCCGAGGCCCAGCATCGCATCGGTCCGACGCGCGCCCGTGGGGTAGCGCGCGAGGAGATCGCGCCAGTTGCTGATCGCAAGAGCGGGCGCGTGTTGGAGTTCCCGGACGCGCGCGAGGTTGAACACTGCCGCTTCGCCGAGCGCCGGCGACCCAGCCCGGCGCGATGCCTCCTTGTAGAGATCCGCCGCCTGGTTCAGATCCTCGGGCCCGCCGGACGCGTTTCCCGCGGTCTTGCTGCGGTTGACGAGGTACGTCGCGAGCGCCATGCGCGCCTTCCACGTCCGATCGTCGCCGGGCACCTGAAGGACGAGCCGATCGCTGAGCCGGCGCGCCTCGGCCGGCTGCCCCTGCGCGAGCGCCGCGTCGGTCCCCAGCACGAGCGCATCGGCGACATCGTTCGTCGGGTCCTGCTTCTGCAGCACCGGGGAAAGCGTCCGCATCGCTTCGGCGGCTTGACCGCGCGCCAGCCGCGCCTGCCCGAGGAGCACCCGCGCACGATCCACCGAGTTCGACCGCGGGTAGCGCTCGAGCAGCCGCGTGAGCGCGCGTTCCGCCCGGTCGAACTCGTTGAGACGGATCAAGCTCGCGCCGCCGCCGAGGAGGGCATCGTCCGCAAAATCGCTCTCCGGGTACGCGTCCGCGAGGTCGAGGTAGGCGCGCGCCGCGTCGGCGTCCTGCCCGGCTTGCGCCCGCATGTCCGCCATCTTCAGCCAGAGCTCGCGCACCCGCACGTCTTGGGGGTACTTGACGATGAAGCCCTGGTACGTGTCCGCCGCCCGCGCGTACCCCTGCCGCTCCGCGTACGCCTGTGCGAGGAGGAGGAACGCGTCCGGCGCGAGCGGGCTCGCCGGATGGTTGTCGATGAACTCCTGAAGCTGCTGGCCCGCAAGGTCGTACATGCGGTCGCCCATCAGGTGCTGCGCGAAGGCGAACTCGCCCTGCTCATCGGCACCCCAGGCCACGGCCGCGAGGGCAAGACCAGCGGCCAGCAGGCAGGTGCACCACCGGGATGGACGCGCCGGCACGGCAGTTCCTCCTATCCACGTGAAGAGGTCGGCCACTTTGGCAGATGGAGAATGTACGCCGCGGGCACTCGGCGGGTCAATTCGGCAGGAACCAGCGTCCAGGGCGATTGCATGAGCCGGCGCGTCCCGGTGGCTCGCCACCGTCTCACCGCGCACTTCAGGCCAAATGGCTCCATCGCTATGTCGTCGATGTTGCGAATGATGCGAATGATACGGATTCTGATTGCTCGACCTGCACGCCGTCGCCTGTGCTGCCTCGCGCACAGAACGCGGTCATCCCGCGTGCCCTTCGGGCACGGGAGCGGTGTTCGCCGGGGAATCCCTTTAGCTCGGGATGCCGCTCCACTTGAATGCATACGGCGGATACGGCGAGCCTCCGCCCGGCGGCACAACCTCATGCGTGCCAGCACGTTCAGCAAAGGGATTCCTCGTCGCCTGGCGGCCCTGTTGGGCCGCCCCGCTCGCTCGGAATGACCGGGGCTTGTACGTGTGGCGACAGATCGTACTGCCACCGATGCGTCGTACCATGCGTACGGCCCGGTAAGAATCCGCACAATGGGGATGGTGCGTCGTGCACCCTCACGCAGAAGGCGACGATGCAGCCCCTTTCTGTGACCACCCTGAACCAGCGTCCGGGCTGCGCGGGACGCCCCGACACCGTTCGGTCACCGGACGAGCACCATGCGACGGACGAGGTCCGCCGCCGGCGTGACGAGGCGCGCGAAGTAGACCCCGCTCGTCGCCGGCTTGCCATGCTCGTCGCGCCCGTCCCACGTGAAGCGGTGCTCGCCCGGACCGAGGTAATCGCCGCGCACGAGGGTGCGCACAGGCCGGCCCATCATGTCGTAGACGACCAGGGTCACCGGCTGCCCCCAATCGAGCAGCACGGGGATCGTCGTGCTCGGGTTGAACGGATTGGGCACGTTCCGGCCGAGCTCCGCGCGCTCCGGCGTCGTCGCACCGGCGGCGATCGCCGTGGAGGGCTGGTACTCGACCTTGTACGAGAACTGGATGCTCGTGCCCGCGGTGGCTCCGTTCGCGCCGAGGAGGACGATGTCCGATGCGTGCTCCCAGTGGCTGGGCCCAAGCGTGATCGTCGCCGTGTCGCCCTGGAGCGGACTGAACGGTGACGGCTGCAACAGCGCGATCACCTCGTTCGGCATCGTGATGGCCATCCGCCACGCCCAATCGTGCTGGCTCGTTCCGAGGCCGGTCAACTTCACCGTAAAGCCACCGCGCGAGCCATCCGGCGGGATGCGCAGGAGGTAGGTGCCAAGGTGCGACGTGGAGACCGTGTCCCGCACGGCATGGCGGGTCGAGAGGTTCGGGATCGAGACATCCGTGTACGGCGAGTCGAGCGGCGCCGGGCTGTAGTTCGCGCCTTCCTTGAAGAACTCTGGCCGCGCGCGGGACCCGGTATAGTAGCTCCACACCCAGAAGTCGGCGAGGAGGTCCTGTATCTTGGCACCGAGGGTGTCCTGGAGTGCGCCGATGATGACCGCCACGTCCGTCGAACCCACCTTCCGCTCTCGCTCGAAGGTGCCGCGAATCGCGCGCACCGCCGTGTCGGTGAAGCGCTCCCGAAGGCAGATCGGGAAGACGGCGCCGCTGTACGGCGTCACGGCGCCGGACGCATAGCTGTCGAGCCCGCCGGCAGGCTGCCCATACATGGTGCCGTGGTACCAGTACGGCTTGAGGTACTGATAGTAGTCGTTGATGTCGTCGTACATCACCTCTTCCATGGAGGTCGCTGTCATCTCCATCCACCACTGGTCGGTCGGTCCGGCGGTGTAGAGGAACTGGACGGCATGGAAAAGCTCGTGGGCGAGCGTGACCCTGAGGCCGCGTGCGCCGCGGCTGTCGAAGATGAGCTGCCCGTTCCACGCGCCGGCGTAGACGCCCTCGCTGTAGTCGTTGTCGACCTCGAGGTAGCCGTCCGGGCCCGGGTACGTCAGACCGTAGACCGGGTTCGAACCGGTGCCGAGGTTCAGGAAGTAGATGTCGTACTGCTTCCCGCCGTCGCCGACCGCGGTATCGTAGCCCATGCGGCCGTACGCCTGCAGCACCGAGTCGGCGACGTGCGCGGCGAGTTCGATCCAGTCGGGCACGCGGTCGCCGTCGATGTTCGCAAGTGGCACCTTGCGCGTGCCGGTCGTGTCGTAGTGGAGGCGGAACGCGCCGCTAGGAGAGAGGTAGCTGGCCTGGAGGGACGGTCGCGCCGTGGTGGCTGCGAGCCTTGCCCGGGCGGCCTGCTCGTTGCCGCCGCGCGCCGGCTTGCCCCAGGCGGCGCCCGGCGCGTACGGCGCGGCCAGCGCCGCCACGGCCATCAAGGCGCTGATGACGGTTCGCATGTGTATCCCCCCCGGACGGCGCGATGTTGAGCCGCCGCGCTGCGGTCCGGCTCACCGCAGCAGCACCATGCGGCGCGACTGCGTGATGCCTTCGGCATCGAGGTGGACGATGTAGAGCCCGGCGGCGGCCGGTCGCCCCTCCGCGTCGACGCCATCCCACGTCGCGGTGTGATCGCCCGCGCCGAGGTAGACGTCGTCCGTGATCGTGCGGATCGGCCGGCCGGTCACGTCGTAGATGGTCATGGTCACCCGTGCCGGCGTGCTGAGCGCGAACGGGATCGCCGTCATCGGGTTGAAAGGATTGGGCCGGTTCTGCCCGAGCGTGACGATGAGCTTGTCCGGCGCCGGGCGATCGAGCGTCGGGTCGTAGGTCGCGGTGTACGAGAAGTTGTACCCCATCCCGGCGAGGGAGCCGTTCGCCCCGACGAGGATGACGTCCGTCGCCCTCTCCCAGCCGCCAACGGAGATGCGGCCGTCCTCCGGTTCGTAGATGATCACGGTGTCCGGGTCCGCGACGGCGATGCGCCAGGCCCATTTGTCGGCCCCACCGCCGTTCGCCGTGAGACGCAGGCGGAACCCTCCCTCGCTGCCGTCCGGCGGGAAGCGGGTGATCCAGCCGCCGAGGTGCTCCACCGTGTTCGTGCCGGTCACTTCGGACTTGCGGAAGAGATCCGGCACGACCCAACGGTCGGCCTTGATGTCGCTGCCGTTCGGCGGCGCATAGGCGTATCCACGCGCGTCGCGGAAGAACATCCCTGTGCGGGCGCGCCCACCGGTGAAGTAGGCCCAGACCCAGAACGTCGCCAGCAAGTCCTGGATCGGCTGCCCCATCTTGCTCTCGACGGCGCGGATGATCACCGACACGTCGCCCGACCGCGCCGTCTGCTGCTGCTTGAAGCTGTAGAGGATGGCCGCCTGCCCATGTTCCGGATCGCTCTGGTCGAGGAAGTGACAGAAGACAGCGGCGCCGTACATGTGCGCATCGCCCCCGGTGTTGTGATCGAGCGCGACGGAAGGATTCTCGAACATCGTGTCCTGGAACCAGTTCGGGTTGAGGTACTGCCAGTAGTCGTTGATGTCGGGGTAGAGCACGTCCTCCATGAAGGTCGCCGACGCTTCCTGCCACCAGGCGGCCTCGCTGCCGCTCCAGAACGTGAACTGCGCCGCGTGGAACAGCTCGTGCGCCAGGGTCACGCGGAGCCCGGTCGCGCCGCCCGTGCCGTAGATGGACTCGGCATAGTCGTTGTCGATCTCCATGTACCCGTCGGGGTACGTGTACCCGTACACGCGGCTGTCGCTCAGCTCGGTGATGTAGATGCCGTAGGGGCTGTATCCATTGAGGGGGTTCGTGTAGCCGAGGCGATTGCACACGACGAGCAACGAGTCAGCCACGTGCGCGACCAGGTCCACCCAGTCGGGCGTGCCGTTGCCGTCGAGGTCCGTCCGGGCGACGGGGCCGTCGTTGCTCGCCGTCCGCGTGAGATCGTAGTAGATGCGGAACTTGCCCGAGGCGCTCAGCGTGTTGTAGGCGGTGGGGATGCGTTGCGCGACGCGTGCCGCACGAAGAGCCATGGGCGCGGCCGCACCCTCGCCGGTATGGGCGACCAGTCCACAGCCTGGGGCATAGGACCCATCCGGCAGGCGGATGACGAGCGCCCGCGCCGGCAACACCATCACCAGCGCGAGTGCCGGGAGGCACGCGTAGAGCCAAGTGCCTGTTTGCGCAAGAGAGCGCATGAAGGAGATGGTCCGGATGCCCGCGCCAAGAGCACATCCCGTGCATGCGGGCTTCCGCACGCAGGCACTAGGCATGTGCCGGGTCATGCTGCCTCCACCGGCGACGAGAGACCCCGGACAGCCCTCTGGCTCCTCTGCCACGCCTTCGATCCCCGTCATCCGCCGGACGCGGAGAGGGCGACTCGCCTCGCCGGCCCGGCCCATCGTGAGGAACGCACATCGCGCAAGAAGGAGAGCAAAGAGCAGGCCAGCGCAACCACTTGAACCGTCCGGATGCCGACAGGTTCCCCATCTCTCCTTGGATCACGCGGCAGCGCCCCCTACGTTCTCCATGAAGAACGCGCCGGACCGGTTCTCCTTTCCCACCCACTGGAACGTGCCCCATGACATCCAAGGAACGAGTGCTCGCCGCGCTCCGACGCGATCCCCTCGGGCGCCTGCCCGATGCCGTGCCTATCGGCGAGTTCGCCATCGACTACCCCATGTTCGAAGCCGTGCTCGGCCGCCCGTCGTTCTGGCGCGGCCACGTGAAGACGGCGAAAGCGCTCTGGGAAGGCCGGCGCGACGAGGTCGTCGAGAGCATGATCGCCGACGCGATCGAGTTCTTCCACAAGACCGATCAGGACATGATCGCCGTAAACCTCGTCCCCAGCAAATATAAGCCCGTCGAGCCGTGGGTGGAGATCGGACCGGACAGGTATCGCGATCCGAAGGGCGACATCTACCGCGTCTCGCCGAAGAGCGAGTGGCTCTGGTGCATCGAGCGCGCGAACCCCTGGCCCGAGTACACGATCGACGACTTCCCCATGCCGGAGCAGCTCCGCGAGCCGGACGACTCGTCGTGGGAGCTCGTCCGCGCGATCGTGAAGGAGTTCGGGAAGACGCACTTCATCGCGGCTCGCAGCGGCGACGGCACGTTCCCGCTCCCCGGCGGGATGGAGCGCGGGCTTGTCCTCATGCACGAGCAGCCCGAGGTGGCGAGGCGCATCGCCGAGGTCCAGACCGCGCAGACGATCTTCATGGACAAGCTCTGGGCGCGCGAGGGTATCGACGGGCTCCTGCCGGGCACCGACTACGCCGATACGCGCGGCCCGCTCGTCTCGCCGAAGGTCATCCGCGACCTGTTCTACCCCTTCATGCGCGAGCACTGCGAGGCGGCGCACGGGCTGGGCCTGCCCGTGCTCAAGCACGCGTGCGGGAACAACTGGCGGCTCATGGACATGTTCGTGGACGCGGGCTACGACGCGTACCAGTCCATCCAGGAGACGGCGACGATGGACCTCGCGCGGCTCAAGCGGGAGTACGGGAAGAAGATCGCGCTCTGGGGCGGCGTGAACACGCACACGCTCGTGGACGGCACGCCGGACGACATCCGCGCGGAGGTGCGCCGCGCGATCCGGATCGCCGCGCCGGGTGGCGGCTTCATCCTCGGATCGAGCCATTCGATCCTCGTCGGCGCGAAGTACGACAACTACATGGCGATGCTCGACGAAGGCCGGAAGGCGGGTAAGGGCGTGGTAGAGGTGTAGAAGGGGGAAGGAGGGACCTGTACTGCGCCCCTAAAGTTGGACAGTTTTTTCGGGTTTGTTTTGGGGTAGTGTGGCGGCATGGTGCTGCTGCCAGCCCTGCTCGAACTCGGCAGGGGTGAGATAGCCAAGCGCCGAGTGGATGCGCTTGTGCAGGTACACGTCCTCGAGGAACCGACCGATGTGGGCGCGGGCGTCGTGGTAGCCCTCGTAGTCGGACAGGGCGACCTGTTCTTCCTTGATGGTGCGGATGAGCCGCTCGGCGTAGCGATTCTCCGTCGGCATGCCCACCGCAGCCCGGACGACAGCGCTCGCGCGGGAGATCCTCGGCTGGGGCAGCCGGTCCACGTGCTCCGCGACGAGGCGAATGCGAACCTGGTCGAGGTGGGGGCAAGGGAGGGGATAGAGCATGTGAGCAGTCAGGTTCCGCTTCGAAACCGGTACCTGCGCCTTGCTCCCGTATCGGATACCGTGGCGTTCGCCGAGGGCGCACTGCGAACGGGCGAAACGCGTCGTGACGGGGATCGCGGTACGCCAGCACCGGTGCAAATCCGGTGCACTTGGCTGCGAAAAAGGGCGAAAGACGACAAGAGGGTAGGCCCATCATATGCTCATGTATATCGTTGCGTTATTGTGTCGCAATCTGTTGCGGGGAGCCGCTGAGTATACCTCTTGAAGGGACTTTTAACCTGTTGGTCGCGGGTTCGACTCCCGCCGGGCTCATCTCCCCCTCGCTCTCCGACCGTCTCGATGAGACCTGTCGACAAAGCGCCGCGCATCGCCTCCGCGTTCCGGACTCGTGCCTGCAACCTCCCGGTGAGCGACACGCCGAGAGGGCAGTGCAGCGGGTACATCCCGCCGCTTGCGTACATTCCCACGCATCCGTAATCTCATGCCCTCACCGGGAGGTGCCGATGCCAGAAATGCCAAAGGTTGCCGCCATCATCACGGCGTACTTCAAGAACTCGCACGCCGACGTGATCGCCACGCGTTTCATGGAGGGATTCCCCTCGGACGAGGGGGTCGTTCCGCCGAAGAGCAAGCTCGTCTCGATGTACCTCGACCAGATCGACAAGAACGACATAGGCGTGGCGAAAGCCGCCGAACACGGCGTGCCGATCTTCCCGAGCATCCGGCAGGCGCTCACCCTCGGTGGGAAAGAGCTTGCCGTGGACGGTGTCCTCGTCATCGGAGAACATGGCGACTACCCCCGCGACGAGTGGGACCGTCAGATGTACCCTCGCCGCCACCTGTTCGAGCAGGTCTGCGGCGTATTCGCCGAGACGGGGAAGATCGTGCCGGTCTTCATAGACAAGCATCTGAGCTACAACTGGCCGGACGCGGAGTGGATGCTCCGCCGCGCCCGGCAGCTTGGCGTTCCCCTCATGGCCGGATCGTCGCTGCCGGTGGCCTGGCGGCAGCCGGAGTTGGAGCTGCCGCTCCAGACGGACGTCACCGACGCCATCGTCCTCGGGTACGGCCCGCTGGAGGCGTACGGCTACCACACCATCGAGGCGCTCCAGTGCATGGTCGAGCGCCGGAAGGGCGGCGAGAAGGGCGTCAAGGCGGTCACGTGCCTGAGCGGGAACGACGTGTGGGACGCGCGGAAGCAGGGCCGCTGGTCGAAGGAGCTCTTCGAGGCCGCACTCAGTTGCGTGTTCACACAGAAGAACGAGCCTCCACAGACGGGATGCGAGAAGCCGTACGCGTTCCTCATCGAGTACCTGGACGGACTGAACGCCGCCGCCATCATGCTCAACGGCTACATCATCGACTGGGCGTTCGCGGCGCGGGCGAACGGCGGGACCGTCTCGACCGAGATCGCGCTCGAATACGGCGCTCCGTTCTCCCATTTCGGCTACATGAGTCGGAACATCGAGCGGATGTTCATCACGGGCAAGTCGGTCTATCCGGTGGAGCGGACGGCGATCTCCACCGGCATCACCGCCGCGATGATGGAGTCGAACGCGAAGGGCGGCGCCCGGATCGAGACGCCGCACCTCAGGATTCCGTATCGCTCGTATGAGAAGCCGCCGATCCGCGCCTATGGCCACACGCGGCCGGGGAAGGCGGAAGAGGGGTACAAGCCGATCGGGTACTTCGAGGGGGAGTAGGGCGTCGCAGCTTACGGGAAGCGGCCAAGGGTCCCGAGTAGGCGGGTGGAACGGGAATATCCGGACGAAGTACCCCGGGCGCAGCGGCGCTCGGCGTCGCCCCATCCTTTCCCACCGCGGCTCCGCGCGGCGGCTCCGCGCGACGGTTCCGCGGGCGAACGGCGCGGCATGCGGGTAGCAGATTGGAGGGTATGGTGACGAGGCGAGCAGGGCCCAGCGCGGCGCGGCGCAGCGGACCGACTCATGGGTGGTGCCATTCGCGCGGCCCAGTACCGTATCTTTTGGTCGAGTGACAGGTTGGCGCCGGAGGTGCCGCAAGCGTGGTATCGGCGCGCTGCGGCGTCCCGGCGCGGAGGATGTCCGGATGCGAGCAATCCTTGCCGCCTCTCTCCTGCTGGCCGCCGGGACGATCGCCTCGGCAGCGGGCCCGCTCACTGCGGTCGACGTGATGCAGCGCGCGGACGCCCTGATGCGCGGGACTATGTCTGAGGGCGAGATGGAGATGACGGTCGTCACGCCCGACTGGCGGCGGACGATGCGGATGCGCTTCTGGGAGGACAGCAGGGACGACCGCATGTTCGTGCGCGTCCTGGCGCCGGCGAAGGACCGCGGCACGGCGTCGCTCAAGCTCGGCAACGAGATGTGGATGTACCTGCCGTCCATCGAGCGGAGCATGAAGATACCCCCCTCGATGATGATGCAGAGCTGGCTCGGCTCCGATCTTACGAACGACGACATCGTGAAGGAGAGCAGCTACAAGGACTACGACCACACCTTCCTCGACACGACGGTCATCGACGGGCAGCGCGCCTATGTCATCCAGTCGATCCCGAAGCCGGATGCGCCCGTCGTCTGGGGGAAGATCATCACCTATGCGCGGACATCCGACTACCTGCCGCTGCGACAGGACTACTACGACGACGACGGCCAGCTTGTCCGGCGGATGACGTACTCCGACTTCCGTCGCATGGGCGGGCGGACAATCCCCGCGACGTACCGGCTCGTGCCGCTGACCGCTGACCGACGCGGACACGAGACTACCTTGCGCATCCTCTCGATGACGTTCGACCGGCCGATCCCCGGCGACACGTTCACCCGGGCGAACCTGGAGCGGGCGCGATGAAGCTCCTGGCGCGGCTCGCCTGGCGGAGCATCTGGCGCAACCGGCGGCGCACGCTGTTGACGACCCTCGCCATCGCCTTCGGTATCGGGTTGATCGTCATCACGCGCGGGCTTCAGGAGGGCTCGTTCGCCCAGATGATCGACGTCGCCGTCCGGCGCTCCCCGGGGCACATCCAGGTGCACGCCCGGGGTTACTGGGAGAAGAAGGATCTCGCCCACACGTTCCCGATGGCCGCGGTCGACACGGCCGGCCTCGTGCGCATCCCCGGCGTGGCGCACGTCTCGCCCAAGCTCCTCGTCGATGCCCTCGTGGCCGTCGGGGAGGACAACTCGACCGGGGCTCAGGTCGTCGGAGTCATTCCTTCGCTGGAGCAGGCGATGACGGTCTTCGGCGATTCGGGGATCATGGAAGCGGGCCGGTTCCTCATGGACGGCGACACGACGGACGCGGTGATCGGCACGACGATGGCGCGGAACCTGCACGCCCATGTGGGCGACGAACTCGTGCTGTTCACCCAGGCGCGCGATGGCTCGGTGGCGGCGGCACTGGTTCGTGTGCGCGGCATCTTCCACGTCGGTGAGCCGGACATGGACGGGTACCTCGTGATGGCGAACCTCGCGCTGATGCAGAACATCCTGGTGGCGCCGGGACGGGCCAGCATCATCGCCCTGACCGTCAAGGACGTGCGGGACGTGGATCGCGTGCGCGCCGGGATCGAGAGGCTCCTCGCGACGCGCGGCGGCTCGGCCCGATGGGAGGTGATGACGTACCGCCAGCTCCTGCCCGAGCTCATGCAGGCGGTCGGGTTCAAGCGCGCGAGCAGCGCCATCTTCCTCACACTCCTCCTCGTCGTCATCGCCTTCGGCATTCTCGACACGATCCTCATGAGCGTGATGGAGCGCTTCCACGAGTTCGGCCTGATGATGGCGCTCGGCATGCGCGGGCGGGCCATCGCGGCGATGGTGTTCATCGAGGGGCTCCTCCTCGCCGTGATCGGCCTCGCGGTCGGCAACGCGATCGGGTGGGGAGTGAACGCGTGGTGGCAGCGACACCCCGTGCGGCTTGGTGGAGTGGCCGAGGCCGTGGAGAGCGTCGGGTTCCAGCCAGTGCTCGCCGCGCTGCCTGACCTCGGCCAGCAGGCGACGTGGTCGGTTGTCGTGCTCTGCATGACGCTGGCGGTGGCGCTCTGGCCGGCGGTCGTCGCGGCGCGCTTCCGCCCGGCCGAGGCGATCCAGCAGGCATAGGAAAAGCCGATGGGTGGCACGCTCGCGCGCATCGCCTGGCGCAACATCTGGCGCAACCGACGGCGCACGCTGTTGACGGCCCTCGCGATCGCCTTTGGCATCGGGCTGATCGTCATCACGCGTGGGCTCCAAGCGGGGTCGTACGCGCAGATGATCGATGTCGCGGTCCGGCGCTCGCCGGGGCACATCCAGGTGCACGCCCAGGGCTACTGGGAGAAGAAGGATCTCGCCCACACGTTCCCGATCGCTGCGGTCGACACGGCCGGCATCGCGCATATTCCCGGGGTCGCGCACGTCTCGCCCAAGCTCGTCGTCGATGCCCTCGCCAGCGTCGGGGAGGAGAACTCGACCGGGGCCCAGGTCGTCGGAGTCATCCCCTCGCTGGAGCGCGCGATGACGGTCTTCGGCGATTCGGGGATCATGGAACCGGGCCGGTTCCTGACGGACGGCGACACGATGGGCGCGGTGATCGGCACGACGATGGCGCGGAACCTACACGCCCGGGTCGGCGACGAACTCGTGCTGTTCACCCAGGCGCGGGATGGCTCGGTGGCGGCAGCACTGGTCCATGTGCGCGGCATCTTCCACGTGGGTGAGCTGGACATGGATGGGTACCTCGTCATGGCGAACCTCGCGCTGATGCAGAACATCCTGGTGGCGCCGGGACGGGCCAGTATCATCGCCCTGACCGTCAAGGACGTGCGGGACGTCGACCGCGTCCGCGCAGAGATCGAGGGGCTCCTGGCGACGCGCGGCGGCTCGGCCCGATGGCAGGTGATGACGTACCGCCGGCTCATGCCCGATATCATGCAGTCCATCGCCTTCGATCACGCGAGCGGCATCATCTTCCTCATCCTCCTCCTCGTCGTCATCGCCTTCGGCATCCTCGACACGATCCTCATGAGCGTGATGGAGCGCTTCCACGAGTTCGGCGTGATGATGGCGCTCGGGATGCGCGGGCGGGCCATCGCGGCGATGGTGTTCGTCGAGGGGCTCCTCCTCGCCGTGATCGGCCTCGCGGTCGGCAATGCGATCGGCTGGGCGGCGAACGCGTGGTGGCAGCAGCACCCGACGCCCCTGGGCGGCGCGGCCGAGGCGATGGAGAGCGTCGGCTTCCACCCGGAGCTCATCGCGCTGCCTGACCTCGGCCAGCAGGCGACGTGGTCGGTTGTCGTCCTCTGCATGACGCTGGCGGTGGCGCTCTGGCCGGCGGTCGTCGCGGCGCGCTTCCGCCCGGTCGAGGCGATCCGCCAGACATAGGAGGGACCGATGGAGGGCACGCTCGCGCGCATCGCCTGGCGGAGCATCTTCCGCAACCGCCGCCGGTCGGCCGTCATCGTCGCGAGCGTCGCCGTCGGTGTGGCCGGAGCCATCTTCATGAACGTCTTCATGTGGGGCATGGCCGAGCAGATGGTCGCCTCCACGGTCAACTCGTTCCTCGGCGAGATCCAGATCCATCGCAACGGGTTCGCGGACAACCCAGTCGTCGGCCTGACGATGGACGCACCACGGCCGGCCATCGCCGCGGTCGAACGGCTCGACGGGATGGTGCGCGGCTACGCGCCCCGCGTCCTCACGCGGGGCCTCGCGGAGAGCGCGACGAATGCCTCGGGCGTGCAGATCATTGGCGTCGACGCCGCGCGCGAGTCGACGCTGACCTCCGTCGCGCGGCGCATCGTCGATGGGACGTTCCTCACCGGGAGATCATCGCCGCGACGCAAGGAGGTCGTGATCGGCGACGCGCTCGCGGGGAAACTCGGCGTCGGCGTCGGGAGGAAGATCGTGCTCGTCGCCCAGGCGACCGGCGGGGAGATGGGTTCCGACGCCTTCCGCGTCATCGGCATCTTCCGCATGCCGTCGGAGGACCTCAACCGCACGCTCGTATGGGTCGACCTCGCCGACGCGCAGAACATGCTCGGCATCGACGGCGGGCTTTCCGAGGTCATGGTCATGCTGCGGCACGAAGGCGACCTGACCGCCGCGCAGGATGCGTTGGCCCGTGCTCTCGGACCCGCCTACGAGGTGCGGACGTGGCGCGAGGCGAGCAAGGCGATGGTGGTCCTCATCCAGTTGTTCGACGTGAGCACGCTCATCATGATGGCCATCGTCTTCTTCGCCGCGACGTTCGGCATCGCGAACACCATGCTGATGGCTGTCTTCGAGCGCACGCGCGAGTTCGGCATCCTCCGCGCGCTCGGGACGCGGCCCGGCGCGCTCTTCCGCATGGTGATCTACGAGGCCGCGTTCATCGGCGCCTTGGGCATTGCCGGCGGGATGCTCATCATCGCGATCCTCTACGTCGCCGGACTCGGGAAGGGGTTGGACCTGTCGATCTTCGCGCAGAGCCTCGCCCTGTTCGGCACCGACGCGGTCATCCGGCCGCGGCTGCGCCCGGGGCTATTCGCGGTGTCGCTCGCGATGGCGGAGGCGATGACGGTGCTCGCGAGCATGTGGCCGGCGCTCCGGGCTGCGCGCCTCCAGCCCGCGGACGCCATCCGGCGGCAGTGACCCGATCGCGGCGGCACGATTGCAGGCGGACAGGCACGGGAGGGCAGCATGAACATCGTCGAGGTCATCGGCGTCGAGAAGGTGTACCGCACCGACCACGTCGCGACGCAGGCGCTCCGCGGCGTGGATCTGGCGATCGGCGCGGGCGAGTTCACCGCCATCGCCGGGCCGTCCGGCTCGGGCAAGACGACGCTCCTCAACCTGATCGGCTGCCTCGATCTGCCGACCGCCGGCCGAATCACCGTGGCTGGGCGAGACGTGGGCCAGCTCTCCGCAGCCGAGCTTTCGGACCTGCGGCGCGATCGCATCGGCTTCGTCTTCCAGGCATACAACCTCATCCCGGTGCTCACTGCGCGCGAGAACGTCGAGTTCGTCATGCTGCTCCAGCGCGTTCCGGAGAAGGAGCGCGCCGGCCGCGCCGAGGCGATCCTCCGCGAGGTCGGGCTCGCGGACTACCTCGACCGACGGCCGACGGAGATGTCCGGCGGGCAGCAACAGCGGGTGGCGGTCGCGCGCGCCATCGCCTCGGAGCCGGCGCTGGTCCTCGCCGACGAGCCAACCGCGAACCTCGACTCGACGACCGGCGCGGCGCTCCTCGACCTCATGCGGTCGCTCAACGAGGAGAAGGGGATCACCTTCGTCTTCTCGACGCACGACCGCATGGTGATGGATCGCGCGCGGCGGCTCGTAAGCCTGCACGATGGGAGGGTCGCCGCCGATGAGGCGCGGTGACCGCATCGCCGGCCTCCCGTCGGCCACGGTCGCCGCCATCTGCCTCATCGCCCGCGCGGCCGGCGCAATCTCGGGGGATCTGCGCGGCTACGTGAAGGACTACCCGGCGACATGGCGGCAGCGGAACGGCCCTATCGCCGGCAGCGTCGCGCGGGCATGGTACAATAGCACGCGCGGGCGCGTCGCGTCGCGGCTCATGGCGGGCAGACACCTCACGCTCGCTGCGGACTACGACGGGCGCCTCGTCTTCGCGACCGGCGCCGACACCGCGTTCGGCCTCATCCCGGCCGCGGGCGGCACCGGCTTCGTCGATCTCACACGGACGCCCATCAACGAGGAGCACGCGCAGCTCGTCCAGACGCTCGACCGGCTCTACGCGCAATGGTACTCCCGGCGCGTCGTCGCCACGGTCGGCCGGCAGCGCATCGCGTGGGGCGTCGCGACGTGGTTCAGTCCGCTCGACCGGTTCGCGCCCTTCGCCCCGGCCGAAATCGACAAGGAGGAGAAGGCCGGCGTCGATGCAGCCGATCTCTCGATCCCACTCGGCGCGCTATCGAACGTCGAGGCGGTCTGGTCAGGGCAGCGAAGGACCGGCCTGCCGGGCATCGCCGCGGGCGGCATCCTGCAGAACCTCGGCGCGCGGTTCAGGACGACCCGCGGCGCCTGGGATATCACCCTCGTCGGTGGCTGGTTCGCCGGCGCCGACGCCGCCGGCGGTTCGCTCGCGGGCTCGATCGGCGGCATCGGAATCCATGGCGAGGCCCTCGCGAGCCACGGCGGCGTTCGCCGGACTCTGATCGAGGCGCGCCCGGGCCCCGACGACACGCTCCGCCTCCGCGAGGTCCGCGGCGACTTCGTCCGGGCGACCGTTGGCGCCGACTACGGCTTCGGCTGGCACAATCTGACCGTCGCCGGCGAGGCGTACCACGACGGTTCCGGCGCCGCCGACAAGAGCCGGTACGACTGGACCGGCCTCGCCACGGGCCGCCGGGTCGGGCTCGCGCGGTGGTACGCCGCCCTCTCGGCGAGCCTCCAGGTCACGCCGCTCTTCACCGTGACGCTGCCCGTCCTTGCCAACCTCGATGAGCCGGCACTGCTCGTCATGCCGATGGCCGAGTACTCGGTCGGCGAGAACCTCGACGTGCGGGCCGGCATCGACCTCTCCACCGGCGGCGCGGGCTCGGAGTATGGCGCGGTCAAGGAGTTATATTACGCCATCATCGCGTGGTACTTCTGAGTGGTGAGTGGCCATCGGCCTTGGTCCGCATTTGCGCGCCTCGCGCGACGCGGCGTCGTCACCGGGAACGTGCGCTGCGCGGGCGTGCGGCTGGCGAATCGCCAACGTAACATAAGCCGTCTTATCGGACGGCGCGACGGCATCAGCGCTGACCGATAGGACTTGCTTATGTTGCTGTCCGACATCGACTTCCTTCGCGGGCGCGGGCGCGGCGTCGATGGCCGGGGGCGCGTCGTGTGTGTCGGTGGCTTGGGCGAGATCTGCGAGGTGGGCGACGTCGAAGCGGATGTAGCCGGGGCCTCGGCGTGCGATGATGTCGGGGAACGCGGCTGCGAGCTCGGCGACGGCGCGGCGGTGTGACCTTGGCGACAGAGATCCGGGCGGTGATGCGTCTCCGGTTGTCGATCGGCCTTCGGGGGTGCAGTGTGCGAGGGCGTCGATGAGGACGTACGCAGCTCGGGGGGTGAGGGTTCGCCAGGCGTCGCGGTGGGTGAGGGTGTGAAGGGCGGGAAACAGGCTGTTGGCGGGCATGGATGCACCTCCAGGTGGTGCGTATCTTCGTGGTGCCGGCCTCCAGGGGCCGGCGGCCGGCGCGTAAACGCCGGCGTCGGGGATGGTAGGGACTCACGGGCGTGGGCGCAAGTGGGTCCCCCTCCCCGGTTTTGGGGGGGTCGCGCGCGTGCGCTTCCTTCGTCGGCCATCGGTGGCCGATTGAGGGCTGATAGGAGAGGTTATGTCAGGTCGGTCGGTAG
>Ga0315279_10002221_pt1 | contig 29939 bp, 23 predicted proteins | sample YL17G06_20_MG_FD_203694 | JGI IMG/M metagenome (GOLD analysis project Ga0315279, IMG submission 203694) | Sediment microbial communities from Yellowstone Lake, YNP, Wyoming, USA - YL17G06_20 | ecosystem: Environmental > Aquatic > Freshwater > Lake > Sediment | place: USA: Wyoming | collected...
CTGGGAGGATGCCAAGGAAAGATATCTCGTTGGTCACAGGATCGCGGTCCATCCCCGCTGGCACCGCAAAGGCATCGCGAACAAGTTCATGGATTTTGCCCTGGAACATGCCAGGACGAACGGCTTCTCCTCCATGCGCGTCGACACCTATCACAAGAACCTGCGCAGCCAGGCGCTGCTCGAGAAGCGTGGCTTCAAGAGGCGGCCCGGCCACATCAACTTCCCGGAATGCACCGGGCCGTACTTCTGCTACGAGCTTCTGCTCAACGAAAAGGGCCGGGGCAAGCGATGAGGCCGACACATCATTTTAAAGAGCCGCTCTTTCGCTTGCGCTCGCCGATGAAGATGACATCCACAAGGTCCTTGCACTTCTTCGCCGTCGAATAATGGAGCTTCGGGTCCTTGCTGTAATATGCGATGGTGAAGTAGGTGTCGCTGCCGCAGTCGTCGTACCAGACCTTCACCTTGTTGTAGGCCCTATGTATCTCGTCGTAGGGCGTCTCCCAGAGGAACCCGTACTCCGTATCACCGACGAAAAAGGAATACGCTAGGGACCAATGGTCACAGTCGCTCACCATCGCATGGAACCTGGCCAAGGTGTTCTTGTCCGCCTTGGCCCTGGCCTTCTTCGTGTCGATGTGCACACCGCCCTTCTTGGCAGCATTTGAGAGCTCGTCGGCGGTGAAGAGCGTTCCCCATTCATGGACCGTCAGGCAGGTCTCTATTATTTCGATGAGCTCCTCCCTGGTCGTCCTGTCATGCTCGATCTGACACCCTTGCGCGATGCGGCGGAGCTCCTTGATGGGCATCTTCCTCATTTTGCCGTGAGGGTCTATCTCGGACGTCTCCTTCATGGGGCCCCTTCCGCTTAAAGAAATATACGACAATCTATATAATTTCAGGAGGTTCAATCACCCGAGGGAAGGATCGTGACCCATATGCAAAGGAAGATGGGACGGACCGTAGGCAGGGACGACATCATCCAAGCCCTCAAGGCCGCCTTGGAGCCCCTTCCCTTTGTCAACGCCATGTGGGAGGGCGGGGCCATATCCTTCGGCCGGCTCGACAGGTATTCGGACATCGACCTCCAGATCGACGTCAAGGACGATGCCGTCAAGAGGACGGCAGCCGTCGTCGAGAAGGCCCTCGAACGGCTCTCCCCCATCGAGAAGAGGTACGGGGTCCTGAACGCCTCCCACGGCCACTGGCAGTGCTTCTATAAGCTCGAGGGGACCACCGACTTCCAGCTCATTGACCTGTGCATAATGAAGCACGGCAGCAAGGACAAGTTCCTCGAGCCCGAGGTCCACGGCCCGGCGGTGTTCTATTTCAACAAGGGCAACTCCGTCCGGCCGAGGCCCCTGGACAAAAAGGCCTATGCGAAGGCCCTCCGGGCCAGGCTCGGGCGCATCAAGGCCCGCTTCGAGATGTTCAACTGCTTCGTCGAGAAGGAGCTCGATCGCGGGAACTCCCTAGAGGCCTTTGGCTACTACTACAGCCTGGTCCCGGACTCGCTCGTCGAGGTCCTGAGGATGAGGTACTATCCGTTTCACCACGACTTCAAGACCAGGTACCTCCATTACGAGCTCCCCCCTAGGGTGGTGAAAAAGCTGAAGGGGTTCTTCTATATCAAGGACGAGAAGGACCTTCGCAGGAAGCACCGGGCGGCGGTCCGGTGGTTCCGCGAGCTAGTGGCTGGCCTGGACCTGAGAAAGGTGGAAAAAGATTGTAGGTTCCTCGATATGAGGTTCAGTTAGGGCTTTTCAGGCGGTCCCGGCGGCGGGGCCTCGACCTTTGGCTGGGCCTCTGGCGCTCCCGGAGGCGTCTCATTGGTCTCGGGATATTTCGGCCCCTCCCTCTGCGGAGGCGCCTCGGTCGTCGGGGCCTGGGCCTGACCGATGATCAGCGGCGGAGGTGGGCCCGGATAGGACGGCTCCGCCTTCTTCTTCTTCCTCATGGACCATGCCAGTAAGATGATGAGCACGACCACTACGACCAACAGCACGATCAACAGGAGCGTGAGCGTGTTCACAGTGCCGCTCAGGTCCTTCGGCTTGGTCACCTTCGGCGGGGGAGGCGGTGGTGGCGGCGCCTTTATGGTCACAGAGGCCGAGGTCCTGGCCTTGGCGCCGTCCGAATCGGTGACCGTGAGGTTAACCGTGAATGTCCCGATTCTCGGATAGATGTGCCCGGGCACAGGGCCCGTGCCAACGGAACCGTCACCGAACTCCCATAAGATCGTGACCGGCCCCTCCGGGTCCGAAGAGTTCGTTGCATCGAAGTAGACCGTTCCGTTGAGCGTGTAATTGCCGAAGGTCCAGAAGTCCGCCTTGGGCAGCCTGTTCAATACCTTGATGGGCTCCACGGTGGCCTTATCGGTCTGGCCTGCGGAATCCCTGACGACCAGCTTCACATTATAGGTCCCTGGCCTCCAGTAGGTATGCTGTGGGTTGGCCTCGGTCGAGTAGTTGCCGTCTCCGAATGTCCACAAGTAGGTCACGGGCCCTTCCAGGTCCGAGGACTCGTCGCCGCGGAAGCCCACCGGCTTGAAGGTCATGCCGGTGGCCGAGGCCGCCGAGGCCAACGCCTTCGGAGGCTCGTCGATTATGGTGACGTTGACCATGGTGCGGGCCTCGGACCCGTCGTCGTCCCGGACCGCGAGACGGATGGTGTAGGTCCCGGGCATAGCATAGCTGTGCGTGGCGACCATGGTCGAGGCCGTCGAACCGTCGCCAAGGTCCCACTGGTAGGCCGCTATGGACCCGTCCGGGTCGGTGGCGTTCGCCTTGAACGAGAAGTCCGTCTTGATGTCTCCCTTCGATGGGTCGGCCAGGATGGAAACCGACGGTGCCCTATTATCTATGATGACCCTGAGCTCGTAGGATGCGTTGTTCTTGTCATCGTCCTGGACCGTTAGCCCGACCGTGTATGCCCCGGCCTTGGCATAGGCATGTTCCGGGTCCTTCGCGTTCGTAGCGTTCCCGTCGCCAAGCGCCCACTGGACCGTAACGGTTCCGTCCGGGTCGAATGCGTTGGAGAAGAACTTAATCGGGACCAGGGTCAGGGCCCTGGTGGGGTTGCAGTAAGGGAAGGCGATGGGTGGCCTGTTCAGAACCTTGACGGGCATCGTGGCCTTCAGGGACTCGGCACCGTTGCCATCGCGCACCGTCAGTGAAGTTGTGAATGTGCCGTCCTTGGCGTACGAGTGGGTCACGACCGGCGTCAGCACCCAGCCCGTGGACTTGCCGTCCCCGTAAGAGAAGTTGTAGCCCGCTATGCCCCCGACAGCGTCCGAGGAGAGCGACCCGTTCAGGGTCACGGTCTCGTTCGTCAGGACCGTCACGGGCGTGACCGCCAGTATGGCCCTGGGCCTGTCGTTCACGCCGGTAGCGATGAACGCCGAGTTGTTCGTCTCGTCCGTCTCGACGATCTCGTTCTTGGGGTCGAGCACCACGGAGATGTTGTGGTTCCCCATGGTCGGCTTCCAAATGGCCGTGGTCGTGTTCTTTCCGCCTGCCGGGACCCAGATGCGCTTGCCACTGAAGGGGAACCCGTTGTCGTAGAATGTGACCTCCATGTTCGTGGCGTTGACGTTCCCCGTGTTGGTGATGTTGGCCGTGACCGTCACGTTCTCGCCCTCGGTGGGCTTCATGTCCGAGAGCGTGAGGTTCCCTGGCGCGATGGCCACATCGACATAGATCAGCCGTGACATCTCGGCCAATGCCGCCACGGCCAGCTTCGTGGACTTAGTGATGAGCGTCATGTTCAGCTTGTCCACGGTGTCCGAGAACTGGTGATAGTATGGGCTGAATTGGTTCTCGATACCCATGACGCTCGGGGCCCCAATGGCGTAGAACTCGTTTATGTCCGATGGGATGGAACCCGAATGGAGGACAAGGTTCGGCCTCAGGCCTATCTTGTACCGGTTGTTTGCGTCCACTAGATAGTTGACCTCCCATGTGGAGGCCGCGTTGTACCACAGGTCGAGGTCGTACTGCCCACCGACGGAATAACCGATCATATCGTAGTCTATGCCGCCCTGGACGTTCTCGTGCCAGACATTGGACATGTTCTGCGCGTAATAGGTCGAGCCGTAGAGCCCTATCTCCTCGCCGTTGAAGAACACGAACTTGATGGTGTCCTGGAAGTTGTATCCGCTCAGGACCCGGGCCGCCTCGAGGATGGCTGCGGTCCCTGAACCGTCATCGTCGGCCCCCGGGGCTCTCTGCCTCACCTGGCTGTAATCGTCGAACTGTATGGAGTCCATGTGGCCGTACATGTAGTAGATCCTGTTCGAGCTGGCGTTCAGGCCGGGCAGCGTGTAGACCACGTCCGTGGCTGTCACCATCTTCCCGAGCATGGAGCTGTATACCGTCCAGTTGTGGTAGCTCACCAGCAATCGGCCCATGCCGGTCCCGGAATCATTGAGCCATTGGACACAGTTGACGTTGCCCTGGGCATTGTAGAACCTTGAACCGAAGCTCACTAACTTGGTCTCGTATGATAGAAGGTACTCCTTCGAGACTGTACCCACTATCTTCTTTATGGCCCCCTGGACGATCGGTGGCGGGATGGTCACCGAGCGTGGGCCTAGGACCTCCGGCCTCGCCGTCTGTACCCCCTGGACCATAACGGCGGTAACGGTCTGGACAAGGAACAGGGACACAATGAGAAGGACGACCGTGCGGCGCATGGTGTTGTATATGTGATTTTTACTATATTAGTGACATCCTCCCACCTTTAAAAAGGTGGGCTTCCAACGGGTGAGCACCGTTCCTCGAACGGAATTCAACCGAATATAGTTCTTGTTTCACAGACATCGCTTGCCTTGCAGTCGAGCCACAAGGTATTGGCAACATCTCCACAAGCGTAAGTTCCCGCTAGTCCGGCGGTACGTCTGGCTACATAGAGTATGATCCTTGCCGAATTGATGTCACGGTCAAGCACAAGACCGCAGTAGGGGCAATTATGTATCCGGACCGACAGGTCCTTGGGCACGATCGCGTGGCACCTGCTGCATTCCTGGCTCGTGCCGGCAGGGTCCACCACGACGATCAGGACACCAGCGCTTCCAGCCAAGTATCCCAATATCCGTATGAACTCCCCCCAGCCCGCATCTGATATATTTCTGGCAAGTGGATTGTCCTTAAGCAATTTCTTGATGTTGAGGCCTTCTATGGCGATGAGGTCGTAAGTTGCGATGAGAATGTGAGCGACCTTCCAATGGAAGTCCTTGCGCTGGTTCGCCACGCGTTCCTGCTCCCGGGCCAGCTTCAATCGTCCTTTCTTGCGGTTCTTGCTGCCTTTGGCCTTCCGGCTGAGACGGCGCTGTAGCATCTTAATCCGCTTCATTGCCTTTTTCAGGAACCTCGGGTTCTCGACAATCCCATTGTCCGATGTCGCCAGGAACTTCTCCAGTCCCATATCGATGCCGACCTCGTGCTTGAAGTTCCATTCCTTCTTGGAAACTTCGAGCTTTTCAGCGATCTTGGGGTCATCGGAAATATCGCAACAGAATACAACGAACCACTTTCCAGAGCGGGTCCATTTCACGCTCATTGTCTTGATTGTACCAATTACAGGCCTGTGACGCACGATCGGGACATTGCCGACCTTGCCGATGTAGAGCAATTTATCGGAAACGAACTTGAAACCAGATTGTGGATAGGTGATGGTCTTGAGGAACTTCTTGTATCTGGGAAAACCGGCCTTTATGCTCTTTCCCATCCTTTTTTCCTTGAGCCTTCGGAAGAAATGCTTGTAGGCCTTGCTGATCCGATCCGAGACGTTTTGCAAGACCTGGGAATGGACCTTGTTGAACTCGGTATCGAGCTCCTTGATGCGCGTGATCGCGTGGTTCATGTCGTTCCGAGATAGGTTCTCGCCGTTTGCATGATATTGGTCCCGACCGAGTAGAAGTAGGAGATTATAGAGCTTCATCACGAGGAAGAATTGCTTCTTCAAGCGGTTGGTCTGTTTGATAGTAGGATATATCCTAAATTCGAACATCCGCTTGGCCATGGTATATCTTTGTTCGAGGACGTATATATGCGTAGGGGAGGGTCCTGTGAAAGTATCGGTCAAATTTGAACTTGAAAAGTGAAACTACTCCCGGGTGTGGTCTGTATCTCGCGACTGAAGATCGCGAGTTTTAGCCGACCCCCGGACCCCCACGACTTATAATCTTTTGGTAATAGTGGGATCCATGGCAACTTGGCCCTTCTATCTCTTGAATATCCTCTTCGTGAGGACCGTTGCATAGCTGCCCTTCGGGAGCGTGAATGCCAGGACCATCTTGGACCTTGCCAGGCCGCCCTTTCCAGACCTGTCGTTCAGCTCGTCGGAAGATGGCCCAACAAGAGAGAACCCCTCTGGCCTCACGGTAACTTCCCTGTCGTAGACCTTGAAGAAGCAGCCCGTCCTCTTCTTGATGTTCAGGTCCTCCAACGCAAGGCCCTCCCTCTTCAATATCCCCTCGATGACCTTTCCCTCATAGGGCGATGGGTCGAGCTTGTGACTGACGGTCTTGAAGGTCCGCGGGATGCCCTCGCGCTCATCCTCCTCCAGGCGCTTGAAGAACACCAGCTCCCCCAGGTCGTAATGGACCGTGAAGAGCCTTTCCCGTCGGACCTTCGACATAAGCACGGCCTTGATGCACTCGTTCCAGAGGTAGCTCTGGTAGGCCGACATATAGAGCTCCCGCAGGTTGCGGGGTATGGCCTTGAAGGCCCTCGACCAATCCTTGGTCGCCTTGTACACCTCGATGACCCTCGCCAGGATGCCGGTCGCAGCCCTGACATTCCCGAGGTCGTCCCAGTTCTCCAGGATGGTCCTCTTGTCTGCCTTGATCTTCCCCTTCTCAGAGTGCGTGTAGGCGGTGAGGAATATCTTGACGGCCCTCTCGAGGTCGCCCTTGATGACATGTCTCGCCATGAACTCGCCGTGGATGACGCTCCCGAACCGCTGGGAATCGAAGTAGTTCGGGAACCCGAACGCCTCGAGGTCCCTGGTCCTCTCGGGGATGCCCTGGAGGTCGACCTTCCGGAGGTCCCTGACGGTTATCTCGAACCGGTTGGCCTTGAGGTCGCCCAGGTCCAGGGGCTGGCCAAGGTAACCGATGTGCTCGAGCCTGAAGTTCTCTTCCTCGACGGACGGGGCCTTGTACTTCGACGGGATTGTGAGGTACTGCCTCGTGACCGCATGCCTGTCCTTGAGGCCCGCGATGCCAAACTCCTTGTAAGGGACCCCTAGCCTCTTTGACAGATAGGCCAGGAGCGTGAAGGTGTCGAGGCCGCGCTTCTCGAGACGGTACAGCCCGAACCCGAGGTCCTCGTCGGAAACGTCAAGTTCGGAGACCTCCTCGACCTTGAAGTCCTTCAGGGCCTGCCGAAGCTTCATCGCCTTGTCCATCGATGTTGTCAATCTTCAATCTTTTGGACGGAAGATTTTTAGTATCCTGTCATGATACTATCGAAGATGCGGTCGTAAAAAGATATGATGCCTGTCGTAGATGCCGATCTCGAGACGAACATCCCGGGCCTTTATCTTGCGGGCTCGATCATCGAAGCCGAGTGCATACGTGTGGCCGCCAATCAGGGCCACAGGATAGCGAAGCGCGTGGCTGGCCTCGTGAAAGGTCTCGGGAAAGCACCGTCCGGCGTCCAGGACCTGATTATCATTGGCGCCGGCCCCGCGGGCATTAATGCCGCTCTCACAGCCAAGGCCATCGGACTGGACGTACTGGTCTTCGACCAGTACTTCCCTGGCGCCACGATACTCGGCATGCCCAGCGGGAAGACCTTCGAGGTCAATTACAAGGGCAACAAGGACCCCGCCGAAGGGCCGCTCTGGTTCGAGGACTCTCCGGCACCAATGCTCCACTCGAAATGGATGGACCAGATCAAGGCCAGCGGCCTCACGGTCAATGAGAACGAGCCCGTGACCGACATAGTCCGCGACAAGGACAGAGGCCTCTTCAAGGTCAGATCAGTATGCGGGACGTACCAGGCGCGCTTCGTGCTCCTGTGTATCGGGAAGGCCGGTCAACCCAGGCAGCTCGATGTCCCGGGCGAGCCCGAGCTTGCGGAAAGGAAGAGGCTGCACTACAGGTTCAGGGGCCCGGGCACCGTCAAGGGCAAGGACATCCTTGTCGTCGGGGGAGGCAACACCGCTGCCGAGGCCGTCGTCGGCCTGGCCCTGGACAACCATGTCACGCTGTCCTATCGCAGGGCCGAGTTCGAGCGTCTCACACCCAAGAACAAGGACGCTCTTGATGCCCTCTCGAACAAAGGGTCCGTCCATATCATGCTCAACAGCGTGGTCATCAAATTGGAGGGGGACAAGGCCCATATCCTGGTCAATGACGAGAACATCGAACGAAGGTTCGACGAGTACTTCGTCCTCATAGGCTTCGAGCTTCCCTTGGACTTCCTAAGGAAGATAGGGGTCGACCTCAAGGACCTCTGATTTTATGGCCTCGAGCAACCTTTATTAGGTTGCAAGATTCATCCCCCCTTAGAGGGGTGTCAAAGATGACCTCATGGAATAAGATAATACCGATTTCGGTGCTTCTGCTGTGCTTTGTGATCGCAGTCCCAGTCGAAGGAGCTATCACGGCCACGACGCCAAGCTACTCTTCAGGGGACTATTGGAACTATGGGGACGTAGGGGCGTCCACGGAGGACATGAAACTCTCGGTCGGGTCCACTTCCGCCACGTTCAACGGCGTAAGCTGCATCGAGCAGAAGGCCCAGATTTACTCCAGTGGAATGTGGATCAACACCACGATGTATTACAGGGCATCGGATGGGGCAAATGTTGGTAGCTACCTTGAAATGACAGTCTCCGGATCGACGATGAAGGTAACGACGATAGCCAAGCCTGCGACCCCCCAGTACAGTTACCCGTTAGTGGTCGGTAAGAAGTGGAACACCCACTATATCATGCAGACCACGACCGAGATGACGATTTATGGGATGAACCTCAAGACGACCACGAACTCGACCTATGACTGGAATTTCACGGTCGCCAGTGAGGAGACGGTCACTGTGGCCGCAGGGACCTTTGACACACTGAAGATAACGAGCTCCAGCGGTGGAGGGTCCGTATCCACCTCCTGGTATTCACCGAAGGCCGGGACATTCGTCAAATCCGAGAGCACCTCCGGTGGGTCAACATCCACCACGGAGCTCAAGAGCTACCAGTTCAAGAACGCACCCAGCGGCGGTGGCGGCGGTAACGACAACGGCGGCCTCTTCAGCGGCATGATGCTGTATATCATCATACTGGTCATCATTATCGTGGTCATAGTTGTGATCGTGGCCGTGATGATGAAGAAGAAGAAGGCCCAGCCGGCAGCACCTGGCATGGCCCCGGTCCAGCCGGGCATGCAGCCTGCCCAGCCGGTGACCCCCGGCCAGCCCCAGGCGCCCCCGCAGCAGTACCAGCCACCACAGTATCAACCACCACAGGCCCAGCAGCCGCAATACCAGCCTCCCGAACAGGCACAGCAGTACCAGCAGCCGGCCCAGCCGGCCTATGACCAGACCCAGCCGTACCAGCAGCAGTACGCCCCACCACCCCAGGCACCCCAGCAGTACCCGCCGCAGCCACCTCAGTAATGAGGCCAAAGCAACATAAACCGTCGAGGGATAGACCCTCGACGGTCTGTCCTTATTTTTACTTTCAATCGGACCAGGCGATCAGGATTCTATCCAGTGACAAATCCCACCGTGCGCACCTTCAAATACACATCTATTTATTGCACCCCTGATGGAACCACAATTCCTGGGCGAGACCGCGGCCATCATCGTCTCGCTCTTCTGGTCGTTCTGTTCGATACTCTTCACCATCGCAGGCAATAGGATTGGCGTCTGGAGCCTCAACGCCATCAGGATGCTCATGGCACTGGGGCTCCTGGCGACGGCCCACATCATCCTGCTCGGGACATTGGTTCCCGATGCGAACCAGGGCCAGTGGTTCTACATGGGCCTCAGCGGCGTCATCGGCCTTTCGCTCGGCGACCTCGGCTACTTCGGTTGCCTCGTGTACCTCGGTCCACGCAAAGGAGTGCTCGTGATGTCGACGCACCCTATCGTTTCTGCCCTGGTGGGCTTCGCCGTGCTGCACGAGGTCATGGGCCTATGGGCCATCGTCGGCATGGCCCTGTGCCTCTCGGGAGTGACCTGGGTCGTGCTCGAGCGCGAGGAACCGGAGGAAAAGAAGGCCGATGTGAAAGGCAAGGAAGGCCGAGCGGAATACCCCGACCCGCTGGCAAAGAAGAGGAGGAACTACGGCGTCATCCTGGGTACGGCCGGCTCCGTCGCCCAGGGCTTTGGCCTTATCATCAGCAAGTACGGCATGCTCAACGCCGCCTCCGACATCGACCATCCCTTGAACCCGCTCTCCGCGACGCTCATGAGGATCGTCGTGGCAGTGATCTTCTTCTGGGTCGTCATGCTCGTCGTCACAAAGATGCCCGAGGTCCTGAAGGGCTTCAAGGACAGGAAGGCCATGACCTCCATGTTCGGCGGGGCCATCTTTGGGCCATTCCTGGGCGTGTGGCTGTCCATGGTCGCCGTTCAGCTGGCGCTGGCGGGCATCGCAGCGACGCTCATGTCCCTCATGCCCATCATGATAATTCCCATCGTCTGGATCCTCTACCGGCAAAGGACCAACTGGCGCGGGGTTATAGGCGCATGCATCGCCATACTCGGAGTGGCCGTGATTTTCCTGATGCCTTCATGATCCCGGAACGGATTTCCCGTCTGACGGATCATTTCTCAGGTTTCTGCTCCTGGAAATACCTGCAGCTGACATCGAGCGTCCAGTCGTTGCCAGGGTCCGTCCTTGTAATGACCCCGGGGCCGCGCTTCAATGTGTTAGGCCCGGCGTTGCCCATCACGATGGTCACATTATAATCCCCCGTGGCCACCGAGCCAGTGAGGTTCATCAAGTCCCACTGGAGGGTCACGGTGACACGCCCCTCTTGGCCCACAGCGTTCGCCACGGGCCCCTGCTCCCCCTTCTGGCCGTCCGGGGCCACGACCTTTAGGCTGAATTGGTCCGGTTGGTTCGTCCACAATTGACCTGGAGGCGCCTCGTCGGTCCATAATAATTTGAACGTGGTATTGATGACATTCTGCAAGCTGATGTTCACCTTGATCTCCGTGTTCGATTGCGCCTGGGAGTTCCCCTTTATCTGTCCCAGGTTCTCTGTCACGGCCAAGTAATCTGTGACCTTGATCAGGACGATCTCGTCCCTGTAGAACCTGTCCGCGGGCACACCCACGGACGAGACCAGCAGGAGGGGTATGAATATGAGCACCAACACGGGCGTGGCCTTCATGTTCCATGCACGGCCGAGGCCGCCCTTGAACGGGACACCGCGCCTTCCATCAGGTCCGGCCTTCTCCTCGGCCGGGGCCTCCTTCATCGTGTAGTGCCGGTTGTACATCAACAGCCCGGCCACGGTCAACAGCCCGATGCAGGAGACTATTGCCCAGAAGATGGTGGGCTTGTGCATCCCGACGGAGAATTCCGAGTACATGAAGCCGCTGGCCACGGACCCGATGGTGTTGCCGATGCCGATGGGGATGAACGCGTAGCCCATGTATATAGCGACCTTGTCCTTCGGGGCCAGCTTCGAGACGTAGCTTATAAAGCTGGGGTGCGTGATGAACTCGCCGAAGGAGAAGACTATGATGCCGAACATCCAGGCGTACAGGGTCTTCCAGAATGCCAGAATGGACATGCCCAGGACATAGAGCGTTATGCCCGCGATCATGAGCTGGATCGAGCTGTACCTTACGGAGTACTTGTCGACGAGCCTGCTCAGGAACGGCCCGGCGATTATGATGGTCAGCGGGTTGACGATCCCTATCCACGCGATGGCGAACCACATCGGCCTCAGGCCGAAGTCCACGATGTAGACCGGCAGGAAGGTCATGTTGAAGGAGTACACGAACCAGAAACCGGAATATATGACGAGCAGGATGATGAACTTCTTGTCCTTCAGGATGACCGGGAGCTTCTTCAGCGAGTCCATGACCGTCCTGCTCCAATCGGCCTTCACCGGGTCCTTGAACAGGATCAGGCAGATCGCGACATTGATGCAGACGAGGAACCCGGATATCAGGAACGCCAGGGAGTAGAGGCCCGGGTCGTCAAGGGTGCGCTCGATGTAGAACCCCACGATGAACGGGAAGATGAAGGCGCCCAGGTTTATCATCCAATAATAGATGCTGTAGCCAACGTCCCTGTCCTTCTCTGGCGTCACATGGGCTATGGTCGCCGACACCATCGGCTTGAAGCAGCCTGCGCCCACGCCGATGGCCAGGACCCCTACGAAGAGGGTCGCGGCATCATGGGCCTTCCAGAAGTCCAGGTAGCCCAGGATTATCAGGATGAACGCGAAGATGAAGATGTTCTTGTAGCCGACCTTCTCGGCGAGGGCCGAGGCCACGATGGGCGCGAAGTACAGAAGGAACATGAGGACGCCGAGGGCTATTCCCACGACCGAGTCCGAGATATGTACGTTGTAGATGAAATGGTAGGTCAGGATGGCCATCATGGTGTAGAATGCGCCCCTCTCGAAGAGCTCGAAAGTGTTGACCAGCCAGAAGGTCCTGGGGAACCTGTAGAAGATGGCGCTGAGGCCGGTCCTCTCGGCCTGGGCCGTTGCCGTCCCGCTCATTGCGTCCCTCGCATCCGTAACTAGGCTGGTATAATAGATATTTGATTATATTGGTTTCCTTCTTTAAATCCGAGGCTTGGAGCCTCCCTGATGTTGGTCATTCGCCAAACACTTCGGAAGTCTTTATATTATAAGCCTTCAATGACCAATGGGTCGTTGGCTTGCGAGTACGATTCATCTACCCAGGGGCTGAATGGGCCTATAGCAAGGAACGGGTCAAGTCCGACCCCTTCTCCCCTCCATTGGGCATCCTATACCTCGCCTCACAGCTCAAAGCCGCGGGCCACGATGTCAAGGTGGCGGACTTCTATGCCGAGCATTATACCAAGAAGCGGCTGAAGGAGGTCATCGCTGACGCGGACCTCATTGGTATGACCCTGACATCCTTTACTATGAAGGACGCACTGCCCATAGCCAAGCAGATCAAGGCCGCGGCCCCGGAGGTCCCCTTCATCATCGGTGGCCCCCACGTGACCTTGTACCCATCGAAGAGCCTGGACCTCACGGGGGCCGACATCTCGGTGGCCGGCGAGGCCGAGGGGTCGATAATCCCGTTGGTCGAGGCCATAGCATCGGGGGGCTGTGAGGGCCCGATGCTCAAGGAGATCCCAGGTGTGACCTTCAGGACCAAGGACGGCTTCGTGTCGGGGCCACCAGGAACCTTTGCGAAGGACCTGGACGCGCTGCCTTTCCCGGACCGGTCCCTCGTCGAGGACTACGACTACGGCTACCTGCTGGGCTCCAAGATCTCCAAAGGCCGCTTCACGACCATCATCACCTCGCGCGGTTGCCCCATGCGGTGCCGGTTCTGCACCCGTGTCGTCGTGAGCATGGGCAGGTACCGGGCCCGCACAGCGGAGAACGTCATCGAGGAGGTCAAGGCCGTCCATGACGAGGGCTACGAGACCGTCATGTTCGTGGACGACAACTTCATGGCGAACCGGCGGAGGACCCTGAGGATACTCGAGGGCCTCATCAAGGCGGACCTCGACATGGAGTTCATAGCCCAGGGCCGCGTGGACGGAGTAGACGATGAGATCTTCACGGCCATGAGGAAGGCCGGTATCCGTGTCCTGCTGCTCGGCATCGAATCCGGCAACCAAGAGGTCCTGGACTTCTACAAGAAGAAGACGACCCTGGAACAGATCGAACGCTGCGTCCGCATGGCCCGGAAGCACGACATCGTCACTGTGGGAACGATCATCCTTGGGGCCCCTATAGAGACCCGCGAGCACTTCCAGAGGACGGTGGACTTCCTCAACGGGATCCCCGTGGACCTGGTCCACTTCTTCCAGCTGGAGCTCGCCGCGGGCAGCGACATGTGGAAGGAGGCCGTGGCGGACGGCATCATCACCGAGGACGATTATCTCGTCTATGTGGGCAAGGAGAAGGGCTACGGCAACATGACCTCCGACGAGATCTTCCAGTGGGTGCAGGAGGCCCACAAGAAGTTCTACATCCGCCCCGGCTGGTGGCTCGACCAGATCTGGCAGGGGTTCCGCCGACGGGACTTCCGGGTCCTGAGGATAATCGGCAAGGTCGTCAGGAACCGCAAGAGCGAGGTCTTCGGGACCTGAGGGCCGGTCCCTCGTCATTAGAAGGGATCGAGGTCCGCACCGAAGGCCAAGATTCCACAAATTTAAATATATCGCATCCCCTTTAGAAAAGCGGGACCGTTCCTTAGGGGTCATCATGGTCCCGCCGCGTCCTGCGGTGTCTTCAAGGGGAGAGAGGGCGAACATCAACGTTGGGAACCGATGGCAAGGTCCAAGAAGGGCGCCCTGGAAGGAAAAGGAAGCCCGGCCCCGTCGAAGGGGCCCGGGAAGGAGGCCGCTGGTTCTGAGGCCAAGGAGAGCCAGGCCCAGCCCTGCACGGAGGAGCAGAAGAAGACCCGCCTGACCCTTCCCATGATGGCCGCCAACCAGGCCGCGTTCTCTTTCGGCAACAACGTGGCCCCGCCGTTCTACTCGTACTATCTCATCCGCCTGGGCGGCAACGCCTTCCACCTGGGCATCATGCAGGCCCTCAATTACCTCTTCACGAACGGCCTCCAGCTCCCAAGCGCATACATGAGCGACCGCCAGGGGAAGAGGGTCCCGTTCATCGTAGCCGGCATCGGTATCTCGGCCCTGGTCTTCCTGCTGATAACGCGGTTCCAGGACCTCTGGCTGATAATCATCCTCATCAGCATCCAGGCCGCGGCCCTGTCCATCTACTTGCCGTCCTGGTCGGCCCTTATCGGTGACGAGATAACCTGCGCCAATAGGGGCACGGTCCTCTCCGAGATCACGGAGGCCTCCATCGCCGCGGGCCTCATGGGCGCCGTGGCCTCGTTCCTATTCCTCTCGATGAGCCCCGACAAGGATGCCAACTCCTTCGCGCTGCCGTTCCTTGCGGGCGCCGTCTCGTTCTTGCTGGCCGTCGTCTTCATCCTGGTGATCAAGGAGACCCCTGCCAAGAAGGTCGAGAGGGTCCTGAAGTTCAAGGAGGCGGATTCGAAGTTCCTTTACATGACGAAGGTCCAATGGGCCTACAACTTCTTCATGTCCATCTCGTGGCCCCTGTTCCCCCTCACCATCGCAAAGGTCCTCGGGGCCACGAACGGCGAGATAGCCATCCTCACGCTCATAACCATCCTGACGACGGCGGCCTTCCAGCCGCTGGCAGGGAAATTGCTGGACAGGATCGGCTCGGTCCCGATGATACAGGTGAGCCGCTACGTCTTCGTCCTCGTCCCGTTCGTCTACGCCTTCGCCAGGAACATCAACATGCTCTATGCCTGGAGCATATGCGAGGGCATAATGGCCGCCCTGGTGAACGTCTCGTTCATCTCCTACATACTCGACTCGAGCCCGCCGGACACAAGGGCCGAGTACTTCGCCTACTACAACATGGGCCTCGGGATGGTAACCTTCGCCGGGACCTTCCTTGCGGGAGCGACCGTGGTGCTGTTGCAGTACTACTTCCCGGGCTGGTCCCTGGCCTTCATACTGATGATCATATACATGGTCAGCGGGGTCGGCCGGCTCGCCTCGGCCATACCGTTCGCCCGGCTCAAAGAGCCGGATAAGAACCCCTCGCCCCCAGGCCAGATGGCCCACGCGAGGATGGAACTGGTGCGCATGCTGAGGCGCAAGCACTGAGCTACCATGGGACCTACTTCTTCTCGGGCACGTTGCCCTTGCCGTAACCGATGGTCTTGACCGAACCCTCGAACTCGCCAAGCGTGTCCGGGTCGTCGATGGTCGACGGTACATTGTACTCCTGCCCGTCGGCGATCTTGCGGATGGTCCCACGCAATATCTTGCCCGACCTGGTCTTCGGGAGGCGCTTGACCACGGCGGCCTGCTTGAAGCATGCCACGGGGCCGATCTTGTCCCTGATGCTCTGGACGACCTCCTCGACGATCTTCTTCTGGTCCTTGGTGACCCCGGCCTTGAGGACTATGAACCCGATGGGCACCTCGCCCTTCATCTGGTCGTAGGCCCCGACAACGGCGCACTCGGCGACATCGGGGTGCATGGCGATGACCTCCTCCATGGCCCCGGTCGAGAGCCTGTGGCCTGCGACGTTGATGACATCATCGATGCGGCCCATGACCCAGACGTAACCGTCATCGTCTATGAAACCGCCGTCGCCGGTGAGGTAGTAGCCGGGGAACGGGTCCATGTACGATTTCCTGAACCTGGCCTCGTTGTGCCAGAGGTTCATGAAGGTGCCCGGGGGAAGCGGGAGCTTGACGACTATGACGCCCTCCTTGCCCCTGGGCAGCTCCTTCCCGTCGGCCCCCATGACACGGACGTCGTAGCCGGGGGACGGCTTCGAGGCCGAGCCGGCCTTGGTCGGCAGGAGGCCGAGGCCCTTGAAGTTGGCCGTGATGCCCCAGCCGGTCTCGGTCTGCCACCAGTGGTCCAAAACGGGCTTCTTCAGGAGCGCGGTCGCCCAGTGGTAGGTGTCCGAGTCTAGCCGCTCGCCCGCCAGGAACAGGGTCTCGAACTTGGACAGGTCGTAATTCTTCAGGTACTCGCCCTTGGGGTCCTCCTTCTTGATGGCCCTGAAGGCCGTCGGCGCTGTGAAGAGGGCCTTGACGCCGTGCTGGGATATGACGCGCCAGAAGGCCCCCGGGTCCGGGGTCCCGACGGGCTTTCCCTCGTAGACGATCGTCGTGCAGCCGTATAGCAAGGGAGCGTATACGATATAGGAGTGGCCCACGACCCAGCCGATATCTGATGCGGCCCAGTAGACGTCCCCGGGCTTCATGTCGTATAGGTTCTTCATGGTCCAATATAACGCAACGGCGTGGCCGCCATTGTCGCGCACGACACCCTTCGGTAGGCCGGTCGTTCCCGAGGTATAAAGGATGTAGAGCGGGTCCGTGGCCTTGACGGTGACGCAGTCCGCGGGCTTGGCCTTGGACAACTGCTCCTCCCAGTCGAGGTCGCGGCCTGCCTTCATCTCGGCCTTGGCCTGGGGCCTCTGGAGGATGACGCAGCTCTTGGGCTTGGATTGGGACAGGTCGATGGCCTGGTCCAGGAGCGGCTTGTATGCGATGACCTTCTTGCCCTCGATGCCGCACGAGGCGGACACGATGACCTTGGGCTTCGCGTCGTCGATCCGTATGGACAGCTCGCGGGGCATGAAGCCGCCGAACACGACGGAATGGATGGCGCCGATCCTCGCGCAGGCGAACATGGCGATAAGGGCCTCGGGGACCATGGGCATGTAGATGATGACCGTGTCTCCCTTTGAGACGCCCTGGGCCTTAAGGACGCCGGCGAACCTCGATACCAGGTCCTTGAGCTCCTTGTAGGTGATCTTGCGGACGGTGTTGCCGGTGACAGGGCTGTCGTATATAATTGCCACCTGGTCGGCCCGGCCCCTCTCGACATGGCGGTCGATGGCGTTGTAGCAAGTGTTCAGCTCGCCGCCAACGAACCACAGGTAGAACGGTGGGTTGGAATCGTCCAGGACCTTGTCCCACTTCTTGACCCAGTCGATGTCCTTCGCAGCCTCGGCCCAGAACTTCTCAGGGTCCTTGATGGAGCTCTGGAAGACCTCGTCGTACTTGCTTGCCATGTCACGTCCCCCGGTATCCTCTATCTTCGCTATCTGCCTGAACATTGGCATCGGTAATAAGTTTTATCCATGAACGATAGTAAAAACTTATATGTCGACATAGATTTCTCGTGCCAGGTGATCGGAATGGAATGGAAGAAATCCCCGGAAAAGCTCGTCAAGTTCATCAATGAGCGAATGGCCCAAGAGAAGTGCGAGCCACGGAAGATGTTCGGGTACCCGTGCTATTTCATAAACGGTAACATGTTCATTGGTCTGCACCAGGACAACCTCGTCCTAAGGCTCGGCGAGGAGGACCGCACGGTCACCATGAAGAAGGACAAGGCCATCAAGGTCTTCGAACCCATGCCGGGGCGCAAGATGGGAGAGTACGTCGTCGTTCCGGCTTCCATCTATTCCAACAAGGCTGCCTTCGATGCACTACTCGCCAAGTCGATGAGGTATGTTTCCTCCTTACCGCCAAAGGAGAGTAAGAGGAAGAAAAAGTCCAAGTGACCCTTGCTATACTCGGCGTTCTTCTTTGCCTTTCCAGGGAATATATATATCCCCTAAAAGATTTGCACAAGCCCAAGGTCGTCAGTATCATGGCAAAGGACTCAAGCCCTGAGGACAAACGGACCATCCGGATTTTCGCAGCGGCATCCTTTCTCCAGGACTATGGCTCTGATATGGTGTTCCCTGTCTGGCCCTTTTTCGTGACGGTCTTTCTCAAGGCCAACCTTGCCATGCTCGGCCTGGTAGATGGTATCGGCACGGCCATGGTGTCCCTGTCCCAGGCCGTCTCAGGATATCTCTCCGACAAATGGCACAAGCGCAAGCCGTTCATCTGGTCGGGTTACTCGATGGGAGGCGTCGCGAGGTTCGGCTATGCCATTTCCCCATCGTGGCCCTGGCTGATACCCTTCAAGATGGTCGAGCGCACCGGCAAGCTTCGTGGGGCCCCGCGGGACGCCATGGTCGCCGAATGTTCGACCTGCGATAACAGGGGCGCGAACTTCGGTATCCTGCGGACCATGGACAACCTCGGTGCGGTCTGCGGTGTCATCTCGACGCTCCTTCTCTTCGGCATCCTTGGGTATGTCAACTTGCTCATCTTCGCTGCCATCCCTTCCTTCCTTGCGGCCCTGGTGGTCCTTTTCTTCATCAAGGAGAAGACGAGCAAGAGGCCCCCGGTCAAGTGTGACCCGACCGAGAAGGAACAAAGGAAGGTCTCCTTCTGGGACTTCAGCCCGGACTTCAAGGCCTTTACCGTCGTGGGCCTCCTGTTCGCCCTCGGCAATTTCAGTTACTCGTTCCTGATAATCTTTGCCAATAAGGTCGGGATGACATATCAGCAGACCATGCTGATGTATCTCTTGTTCTCGGTCGTGGCCACGATACTGAGCTTCCCTTTCGGCAAGCTTGCCGATATGGTCGGTCGGAAGGCCATCACCCTCGCCGGGTTGGTCGCCTTCGCGCTCATGTGCATGGTGGCCCTAGAGACCACAGAGGTCTCGGCCCTGTGGCTCATAGTGGCGGTCTTCATACTTTATGGCGTGAACCTGGGGGCACTCGACCCGGTCCAGAAGACCTTCGTATCCGAGCTAGCCACTCCCGAGCTCAAGGCCAGCGGGCTGGGCTTCTACCAGATGGCCATAGGCCTCGCCTCGTTGCCGGCCTCGATATTGGCCGGTATCCTGTGGGATGCCTACGGGAGCTGGGCACCCTTCACATTCTCGGCGGTGATGACCATCGCGGCCTGTTTCGGACTGGCCTTCGTCGGAGAACCCGGTCGTCGGTAAAATAAAGAATTTACGGACCCGCCGGGATTCGAACCCGGGTCATCGGCTTCGAAGGCCGAAAGGATATCCGAACTACCCCACGGGCCCGCATAATAATCCCATGGACAATATATGGATGTTTCTAGGACCATCAATGACCATGCTCTGTCATTGGAGGACATGATAAAGAATCTGTGGGTACGACAGGCCCGTGACCCCTTAAGGGAGGGCCGTCCCTACTTGTCCTCTCGGACGACCTCGCCGCTCGTCGCATCTATGACGACCACGCCATTAGTCCCGACGACGCCCCAGACGGGCAGATAGATCAGGGCGATGAGGTCAACCTTCACCGCGTCGGCCTTGGGCCTGACCTTCTTCTTCTCGAAAACGGTCACATGGCGCTTTTCCTGCTTCTCCTCGATGACACGCGTATTGAGATCTATGATGAACTCGGTCGCGGCCTTCCTTGCCACGTCCTCGGCGACCTTGGGCTCGAGCTTCATGTGTGCGGTGTCGAGGTTCCTCACGAACTGCGATCTGCGCGTCCACCGCTCGACCTCCTCCGTAAGGGCATTGACACCGACGGTACCCTCGGCCTTGTACGGTTTCTTCCCGTGGCCCTCGTCCTTCTCCAGGACGACCTCGCATTCAAAATCGAAAAGATAGTACGGCACGAGCTGGAGGTCGTACTTGAACGCGTGCTTCACCCGGTTCTGGGCCAGCTTGGCCGCGGCCTCGAGGCCAACGACGGGCGTGAGTATCATCTCGTTCTCGATCAGCGCCCGTTTCACCGTGGGCCCCGTGGCCTCCTCGACGGGCACATTGACCTCTATCTCCTCCTTGCCGTCTGCGCCGATCCGTCCCCTGCGGGCCTCGCCCGCGGACCTTTGCTGGTCGAAGAGCCCCAGGACCTGTTCGAAGAGCTCCTCGCCCATGTCCCTCTTCAGGCCCTCGGCCTCGGCCAGGATCATCTTCCCAAGCTCGGCCTCGAACCTCTCCCGGCCCCACATGAGGACCTTGCCCTTCTCCGCGACCCTCATGGCCTCGGTGCTGAAGTTCGTGAGCGCTATGAATATCCCCTTCTCGGCGCCCTCCTGCTTGATCACATCGGCGAAGAACCTCACATCGTCCGCATCGACATAACGCCTCTTGACGGCGATGATGACCTTCAGGCTGCCCTTGTGGGCGACGGCATAGCCTTCCTCCAGGTTCCCCTTGAGGTCGAACCCGTAATAGATGAACATCTTCTGCAGGAGGTCGTAGAGCGACGCCATGTGTCTCCCTGGACATAGATGGTATCTGTTTAAGGGTTAAAAAGGGTGTCCGTTTCCGGGCACGGCGGCATAAGTACGGTGGACGGGAAATTTCATTAGGTCCCGAGCCCTTCCAATCCTCGATGGTGAAGCTCAAGGACCGGAAGCCACCGGACTTCCGTAAGCAGCGCTACGACCTGGTGGAGAGCCTCATGCGAAAGGGCTACCTCAGCTCGGACGCGGCCATCCAGGCCATGCGGTCGACCCCTCGCGAGTCCTTCGTTCCCGAAGATTTTCGGTCCGCATCCTATGTCGACCATCCGCTGGAGATCGGCGAGGGCCAGACCATCTCGGCACCGCACATGGTGGCCATCATGGTCGAGGCACTGGACCTGCAGCCAGGCCAGAAGGTGCTGGAGATCGGGGCGGGCTCGGGATATCACGCCGCCGTCGTGGCCAACATGATAGGTCCAATAGGCCACGTCTACACCGTCGAGCGCATCCATGTATTAGCCGACCTCGCGGAGCGGAACATACGCCTTGCGGGCCTGGCCGACCGGGTAACCGTGATAGAGGGCGACGGGTCCAAGGGTGACCCGGAGCATGCACCCTACGATCGCATCTTCGTGGCCGCGGCCTCACCGAACATACCGAGGCCCCTCGAGAAACAGCTCAAGGAAGGAGGGAAGATACTCGTCCCAGTCGGTAAGTACCAGCAGGACCTCCTTCTCGGTATTTTGAACAATGGTCGGCTGGACATCCGCGACCTGGGCGGGTGCATCTTCGTCCCGCTCATCGGTGAATATGGGTTCTGAAGCCCCCCTTTCGGTTTCTGATTATTCTTTTTGAGGAGGTTTACGCAACATTTTTAAAGTCCTGCCCAGTACAAATCGGGAAGTGTCCTCCAAAAAGTCGAGCGAGTGGTCTAGTATGGCGAAAAAGAAAGACGCAGATACGGGCACTGGGAACAAGGACGATCGGCTGTCCGAAAAGGGCACGCTGGCCGGCCTCTCTGTATGGCACCTCATCTGGATCGTTCCATTGATAGTGGCCATCTTCTACGCTCTTTGGGATTTCATCGAGGTCCATTATTTCACCACCACCGAGACGACCTCCATGCGCATCGTCTATTCGGTACGGGGAACGACGGTCGCCTTCGTGGTGACGGTCTTCGCCGTGTATTATGTCCTCAGGGCCCAGAACCGGCAGGAACAAAAGCTCAGGAAGGCCCTAACGGAGCTGCAGGCCCTGGACGACACGAAGAACAACTTCCTGTCGAACGTGTCCCATGAGCTCAGGACGCCCTTGACGACCATCAACGGTTACGTCAAGTTCATGCTCTCAAAGAAGACCGGCGAGCTCAGCGAGAACCAGGAGAGGTACCTAAGGATCATGAGCGAGGAGTGCGACCGTCTCCAACACCATATCGAGGAGCTCCTGTTCATCTCGACGCTGGAATCCAAGCCCATGGTGCTCAAGCACCAGAACATCAACCTCATGGAGCTCGCCGAGAAGATCAAGGCCCGCATGAGGCCGAAGGCCGAGCAGAAGGGCATCGACCTGAGGACCGAGGTGAAGCCCGGCCTTACGATGATCAATGACGAGGACCGGGTGTTCCAGCTCGTGAGCAACCTGGTGGACAATGCGTTGAAGTATACGAACGAGGATGGCAAGATATTGCTGACGATCGACAAGGTCGGGGACGACATAGAGCTCAGGGTCACGGACTCGGGGATCGGTATCCCGCCTGACAAACAGGAGAAGGTCTTCGAGCGGTTCTACCAGGTGGACAGCTCGGTCTCTAGGAAATACGGCGGTACCGGGTTGGGCCTCGCCATATGCAGGGAGATCGTCAGGGCCAGTAACGGCAATATCGAGGTGATCTCGCCGTTGCCGAAGGACAGCCTCAAGGATCTCGGGGTGAGGTCCGACGAGGATATCGTGGGAACGATGTTCGATATACGCTTGCCTGTTAATCTTGCATCAAAGAACGGATGACCAAATGGGAGGGTTTGACATGGTTGCCAAGAAGAGGACCATATTGATCGTGGACGACGAGATCAACCTCGTACAGATGGTGACAGACATCCTAGAGGCCGAGGACTTCAAGGTGCTCCCGGCATACAACGCTGACGAGTGCCTGGCAGCGCTAAAAAAGCAGAAGGTGGACCTGATACTGCTCGACCTCATGATGCCCAAGGTGGACGGCTGGATGCTGCACAGGAAGATAAAGGAAAGCAAGGACTGGAAGGACATACCGATAATCATCCTGACGGCCAAGACCGACGCCCTGGATAAGAATGTCGGGATCGAGATAGCAAAGGTCAGTGCTTACCTTACGAAACCCTTTGTGCCCCAGGACCTGGTGAACAAGATAAACGAGATATTGAACAAGTAGCATGACCGGTTCAATGGACGAAACCTTTCGCCCACCTTTACTTCCTCAGGGCCACGGTAGGCTTCATGCCCATGATCTTGCCCACGAATGATGAATAGTCGTGGTTCTTCGTCGTTATCATGTTGTTCAAAGAGAACAGGAGCCTCCGGGGAGGCTCTGAGAACACCTCATGTTCCTTGTAGACCTGCGTGAAGGCCGCCATCGAGTTCTTGAACTCCTGGAAGTCCCTGAACATGTTAATCATGATGATCTCGTTCTTCCCGAAGGCCGTCAGGATGCCTGGGCCGATCCTCTTCAGGAGCTCGGAGACATAGAACTTGAGGCCCTCGGACATGGCCATGTTGAACTTACCATGCGTCACGACGAGCAGCTCGAAACCTATCATCTCGAGGTTCGGGATGTTGATGGTCCTAATCATGTTCTGGGACATGAGCTTCTTCCTGGTCTTCCCGATGGTCATCCTCGAGGCGTTCACCCGGTCAGCAAGCTCGATGTCATTGAGGCCGGGATACTTCACAAGGCCAAAAAGCACCGTCCTCTCCTTGTTGGAAAGCACCGCGGGCATGGCCCCGATCTGCGAGAGCGGCCTGACCTTCTCCTCCTCCGCACCCAGGCCCTGGAACCCGAAGGCCTTCTCTAGAAGTGGCGCATAGTCGAAATAGTACGGTATCTCGCAAAGCTCGAACGGGAATTGGACCGATGTGATGTTGTTCACGAAGTAGCTGATGCCCTTGTAGGCGCCCTCGATCTCCTCGACGTTCCTTCGGGCGTCGGTGTAGTTCTTGGATATCTGTATGAAGAAGTCCTGGTTGGCCTCGCTTATGGCGTAGACGAACTCCTCCTTGTTCAGGACCCTCCGCCCCTCCTTCAATTTATTCTCAAGGGACGGGTGGGAGGAAAAGACGACATAGGAAATGGTGAGCATCTCGGCCCCTAGATATTGCATGTTCGGGATGGCTTTGGTCTCATAGTAGCCCTTCTTCTTCAGCTTCATCCTTATGGCCGTGATCGTCGGGACCTTCATCCCGAGTATCTTCGAGAGGGTCTGGTCCGTGCTCCCTGAGTACTTGACCAGGCCGTACAATACCTTCTTCTCGCTCTCGAGGAGGTCCTTCCTTGTCATCTGCACCAAATCTGGACCTTATTATTTAACCCTTTTGGGTAAGGTTTTGAAGACTGATGGATTTGGGAATTATCATCCTTATATTGAAAAAGCGCTTTTTTCTATTTCTTTTCGCCGGAAGGATGAAAACGCATCTCAGAACCTCCGGACATATTTTTTTGAATAAATGTGGCTTGGAAAACGATAGGTAACATATCTGTGGCCGATCTGGGCTCAGTCATGAATATCATCGATCATTAGCTATGTACAGGGTACAATATATATGTGACATGCTAACACGTGTCACGGCTCGCTCGAGCCCCCCGGAGCGACCCCTATAGTTCCATGCCTATCGAACCCTATCCTCATCCTGTGCTGGGACTGGCCTTGCTTCCCCTCTTCAACTCGACCCTCTCCACCACGGGCCCGTACTTGGTTTCACCCTTCTCGTAGAAGACCGTACCGCAGAATTGGCATTTCCTGGCCTTCCTGTCGACCGGATGGTTGCATATCATACAGACATACTCCTCCTCGAACTCCACCCCGGCCTTCGCATCCACTGCGACGGCATCCTCTTCCTTTTTATCGTCGTGGCCGAAGTTCGTTCCGCAGGTCACGCAAACATCCTGGTCGGTATCGATCCGGTCCCCACAGACCCTGCATCTCCACCTAGCCTTGTTCCCCTTGGACATCAGGTTGAGGGAGCACGAAAGGCATTTAAGAAGCCCGCTCGGGATGACCTTGCCGCAAATCTGACATCTGTTCTCCGTCAATCCCATGCTTGCACACCCCCTTTGGCGTCTCCCGACGGTCCGGCCCCCTCGGCCAGGCCCGTCGGATATACCCGTGCATCCCATTTCTGCCTGTGCAATATCAAAATCTGGGGTCTGTCATTAAATAAACCTTTCGTCTGTTGCGATGAAAAAACGACATTCGTCGACTTTAATTGAAAAATCGAGGTAAAACGGTCTCACCTCAACGTATAAATCTGAGCATCATGAAAACAATATTGGACCCGATCGCCTACTTATCTTTCTTCTCGGCAACCTCGTCCTTCTTCTTTTCCACGTCCTTCTTTTCCTTGTCCTTTCCATCAGGGACCTTTTCGTCCTTGGCCTTGGATGGCACTTTAGGCTTCTCTGTAAGTTTTATGACCCTTCCCGTTGCGCCTTTCTCACGGGCCTTCTTTCTATACCAGAACAAAAGGACGATGGCGATGATGATGATAAGGACGATGAGCCCCACGACGATATATGTCTCAGAACCACCGCCTCCCAGCGCCCCAACATCCACGTACACAGACACTTCGATGGCCCCGGCCTGGGCCGAACCCTGGGTCACATTGATGGAACTGATCCTCACCCTAACCTCTTTCTTGCCGCTGGGCGTCGAGAGCCCGTAGGAAACCTTCAGCTTGACCGTTGCATTTGCGTCGGGGCGCAGTTGTTCCACCTGGGTCTGTGAGAACTCGAACCTGATGCCATCCTTATCCAGGTCCGCCTTGTTGGCGACCTCCAGGACGAAAGTGTCGTTACCGTTCCCCATGTTCTGGATATGGACCTGTAACTCCTGGGGATTGCCTTTGCCAATAAGAGTGTCGACGGTGGCCTTGACACCGTGGTACTGAAGGACGTTCAGAGAACCCTGCGTGGAGGCAGTGACCGAGCCACCCGGCCATGTTGCCACGCCATCGACCGTTACCCGGATGCCGTTGGTCGCCCATGACCTGGCCGGAACGACCACGGTCGCCTTCGCCTGGACGGTCTCCGGCTGCGTGAAGGTGATGCTATCGGGGGTCACCGTCATAGGAAAGCTCGCTGCGCACCTTCCTGTCAGTTTTACCGTTATCGTGATCAACGGGGGTTTCGTGACCGTGACCTTGAAGTCGAAGGTCACGGAGGATCCTGAACTCGCTGTCACCGTAGCATTCTGGTTCATCGGGGTCATGGAGCTGAGCATCAGCGTCGGAACTAACTGTGTGGGGCTCGGCGGAACGGTCGGGCCGGGGACCGCACCGGTTGCGATCGTCGAGATGAACAGCACCGAGAAAAGCGCCAATGCTAGGGATACTTTCGGGAACATGATTGAAAATGATGTATCCGAATTATTTAAATCTTGTTGCCCATTTCATTAAACCTTGAAAAGAGAGAACGCCGAATGGGCGGTCCCTGCGCCTCACCACCCCTTCTTTCTCTGCCCCTTCCTCTTGTCGCGCCTTCTCTGGCGCCGGGCCTCCTCGTCATCGAGGTCCTCCTCTTCCTCCTCGTCCTCCGATTCCTCTTCCTCCTCTTCGCCTCCTTCTTCCTCCTCGCCTTCGTCCTCCTTCTCCCCTTCCTCTTCGGTCTCTTCTTCCTCCTCGAGCTTCTTTCTCTGGTAATACTGATAGGCAGCGTAGCCGCCGAGGCCGATGATGATGACCGCCAGGAGGATGCCGCAAATATAAGCTGTCAAGTTCGTCCATGGGTCGTTCGTCTCGGGAATATTGTCGCTCCAGACATCGATGCCATTGGTCCCCGATGAGACGAACCTGCCTCCTTTCGGGTCCCAGGAGAGCGTGTTCGCCATCACATCCATGCCGTTATAGCCGGTCCCTATCTTCTGCAAATAATCCCAGGTCTTTGCATCCCAGACAACTACGTAGGCACTTCCACCGGTGATGAGAAGGTTGTCCTTGCTGTTCCATTTGACCGTGAAGAGGGACACATCCGCCCCGTGCCCACCGATCAGCCTTGAGAATGTCCCCTTGGTGGTGTCCCAGAGGAAGATCTTGCTGTCGAACGAGACGGAAACGAGCTGGGTCCCATCAGGTGCCCAGACCATGTCCTTCACCGACTGCGTGTGCCCGGTGAGGGTCCACCTCACCTTCCAGGTCGCTGTATCGTATATGTTGATCTGGCCCTGGACCGTGGAGACCGCAAGCATCTTGCCGTCCGGGCTCCAGATCACCCGGTCGATCCATTGGTCCGTGGCGTTGAAGGTCCTCTCTATCTTCATGGTATCGGTATTGACTATGAAGAGATGTCCGAGCTCCGTGCCCAGGGCGACGCGGGCCTCCGTGGGATGCCAGTCGACGGTCCTTATCATCTCTTGGCCCGGCACCGACAAGGGCGTGCTCGGGGTCCAACCGTCCTTGATATTGAATATTATGAGGCTCCTGTAGGCTGTTGCCAGTTTGGTCGAGTCGGGGCTCCAGGCGAAGGTATAGACCTTCCCGGCATGCTCGGTGGGGACCTCGACCCAGGTCCAGTCCATCTGGACCTCCCAGTACTTGAACGAGTAGGGCTCCTGTTGTTCGCTGGACATCTGCGACACGATGTACTTCCCGTCCGGGCTCCATAGGACGGTCTCGCCGGACTTCGCCCCCGATAGGTGCTTCTGCACCTTGAAGTTCTTGTAGCTCGACCCGTCGGCCGGCGTGATCAGAGGTAGAATGGCCCCGGCCATCATGAGGAAGCAGACCAGGAACGTTGGGACCATGGACGATTTCGATGGATGCGCGGTTATTGGCCTCATAACAATTCCGGTCCAATGAATCATGTATTCATATTTAAATTATGTTCAAGGAGGCGTTCGTACTATCGCTTCGATGTGAGGTATGCAACAAGGGCCAGAAGGCAGATGAGCGCCACTGCCACGGCCATGCCATTTGTACTCAGGTCCTCGCGCTGGGATGCACCGGTCCCCTTTTCGACGATCCTGAGGTTGAGGGCCCCGCTCCAGCCTGTCGTCGTCCCGTCGGGAGACCTGACCATGGCCCTGACACTGTAGGTCCCGGGCCTCGAATAGGCCTTGGGATAGGCCCCCTGGTCGAACCAAGGTGTCACGGTCCCGTCCCCGAGGTCGAGCCTGCACTGCTCACCCTGGGATAGGTTCAGACCTTCGACCAAAACGAACACCGTGTCGCCAGCCTTGACCTCGGTCCCATCTGTCGTCGGTGGAGCGATGTACCTGTTCTCGACCGTCACATGTACCGTGTACTCGAACGGATGCTCGAAGCTGCAATAGTTGACGCTCAAGGCCATCTTCCATCGGCCGCGCTTCGTGATGTCCGTGATGTTCGAGTGATAATGCATCTGGTCCAGGTCCTTGGAAAAGACGACGAAACCGTCGGGCCCGAAGATCGTGAGGCTCGCCCCGGGAAAGGTGGTGTTCGTCGTGAAATCCACCGAGATGTCGATGGCCAGGGCCGTTTCATTGACAAAGAAGTAATCATGGACTGGATGCTGGGTGCAGTTCCCGACAAATATGTGCCGGTCCTCCCACCGTAAACCATGGGTGGCCCAGTCGCCTACGACATCCAACGCGCCGATGGGCAATAAGGTCAATACTAGGAGGGACGCGACACCGCACAAGGCAATCAAGGCCAATGTCGAGTGGCCCTTCCCCCTCGGTCCGATATCTCTCGTCACTCCCACGCTCCCAATGGGCCCGCTCCAGCGGTCCGTCAGGACCACGAATTATTATCATCCTATTTATATAAAAAGAATGCCCAAGTTCGAGGGCCCATAGGTGTATCAGGAACTCCTGGGCCTTTCTTGCTAAACAGTATCTAATTTAAGCTCAAATCCCAAAAACAACTATATCATAAAAGATATATAACTAGGGTACTAATCATATAGTAATGGCCCGGCAGGCCATCCGCGCGGGGTACCTTCGATGAGCCTCAAGTCCTTGGGTTCCGTTCTTGCCGTCCTTGTGATGGTCATGGCGACCTTCATCGGCTGTCTCCAGGATGCCAAGGCGGAGATCAATGTCAACCTCCAACCCGTGCCGCAGGCTGCCACCTGGGCGCCTCTCATACCCATGAAGAACGTCTTCGTCGTGAGGTACGACCCCGAGAGCTATGTCGACGACTATGCTTACATGGCCGCGGTCCCGACGGCGGTCTTCTACGACAAAGACAACCGGGTCGTCTACGGTGCCCCGCTCCTTTACTGGGAGCCGAGCCGGGGCCTGACGAACGAGAACCTCCCGCAGGAGTCCTACACGGGCGTGAACTATTTCATGCAGGACTGGCTCAACTATACAGGGAAGCCCATCGACAATGTCCAGTACATCAATCTGGCCAGCGACGAGATCGACAGCGTCAACAGTGACTGGAACATGACCGCGAGGACCTCCCGCGCGTACAACAGTAACAATCCATATGTCCTCGCCAAGGACATTGCTCTTTACAACTGGAAGAAGTCGGACATGGCCGTCATAGCGGTCATAGACCAGACCTATCCGGACAACGATTTGATCACCGAGGGCTCGGTCCAAGGGACCATCTCGGGCAAGAGCCCCGCTGTCGTGATCATCAACGGCGAGAAGGAGCCCAGCGCGGTCAAGCCCAACATGCATCCGTTCTCGATCGCAGACGGTTATAAGTACATCACATCGCAGATGAAATGGTACGGCCCCACGGGCTCGGACCAGCTCGCAAGCATAACGAAGAGGGGAAAGGACCCGGACCTGCAGCTCTATGACATGAACCTCGGCGAGGTCGGCGCCTCGGAGGAATGGAACGTCATGAGCGGTGTGGGCGAGTACATCGGGTCCTACATCTACAATGAGGGGGAATGGGCCTCGGCCGTCACCTACATGCCCACGAAGAGCATGGACTCACTGACACCGGTCATCGGCAAGGACCCGTCGAAGCTGCCCCCGCCGACCG